>Ga0210406_10001211_pt1 | contig 32657 bp, 34 predicted proteins | sample IncBWC30MmetaG_FD_155454 | JGI IMG/M metagenome (GOLD analysis project Ga0210406, IMG submission 155454) | Forest soil microbial communities from Barre Woods Harvard Forest LTER site, Petersham, Massachusetts, United States - Inc-BW-C-30-M | ecosystem: Environmental > Terrestrial > Soil >... | reverse complement strand
GGCGGGAGAAATTTTTCCAAATTGGCAGAGTCGAGCGCGGAGATACGGCGAAAGCCCGCGTGGTTTACTCCGGGGCCCTTAACCTCTAAGCGCTACGGGGTTAGTTTCCTCCCCTCCTTCCCTCTTCCCCCCTGTCTCTGCATAAGATCATGAAGACAAAGGGCCGCGAATCCATGCAAAAGTAAAGAGCAGGAAAACAAGGAAGTGATTGCTGTTGCTTTTGTAAGAGCATCAAAGCGCAGGACTTGCGACGTTTGCTACTGCAGTTGCAAGAAAGCTGGCATAGTAACCCGAAAGTTACGGTATCGAATAATACCGCTCCATGTCAAGGACAAGGTGAAAAACAATAGAGTATAGGAAAGGGAAACCGCTTCTGTTTGACTTGCGATTGCCGAGAGCGGCAAACTCGCAACTTGATGAAAATACGCGACTTTAAGTTGCGTACTAGTGCGGCACTTGACACCCGCTCTGCAACCTTGCAGAGTTTGCGCGTCCGAAACATGTAACTCCCTTAGACAAGGCAAGACAAGAAGGCGCGCGGCGCCGCGGAGGTGTGTGTATGTCTGTGCTCGAACCGCTTTTCTCCCTTTTCTTTCACTACCCGATTCTTTTCGTCGCAGTGGCGCTGGCAGCGACTTCGATGGCGGCATCGCTTCACAAAATCGGGCCTACGGAAGTGGGTCTGGTAACGAAGCGCTTCTCGTTCAAAAAGCTTGCAAAAGACAACCCGGTGGCGTTCAACGGGGAAGCTGGCTATCAAGCCGACTTGTTGATGCCCGGCCTGCGCTGGATGCCGTACGCAATTTATTCGGTGGACAAATATCCGTGGGTGCAGGTTCCGGCCGGCGAAATCGGAGTGGTGATCGCGCAGGTCGGAAATCCGCTGCCGATCGGTGCGAAATCAGCGGTCTACAAGAAAGAGTTCGCCAACTTTTCCGATCTGCGCAGCTTCGTGCAACTTGGCGGACAGAAAGGCGTGCAGCGCCCGGTTCTGCCTCCGGGGTCACTGGTGCCCGTACACCCGCTGGGCTTTCTGGTTCTTACCAGGAATCGTGTTTACGGGGTTCCCGTTTCGCCGGAGCTGCGGGCGAAGATGGGACGCGGCGGTGAATTGATGCCCGCTTCGCTCGGATTGAATGCTGCCCAGCTAGAACTAGTGCGCATTGAGCCGCAGCCTCGCGGCAAAGACGGGACCACGCACGACGTCGTCGGCATCGTGACGACTTACGAAGGCGATCCGCTGCCATCCGGCGATTTGGCCAGCCGGTTGGGCGGGTATGCAGACGTGGAAAAACTCGAACAACCCGGTGGAACTACTTCCGACGCGCAAATTATCGAAGCGCTGCTGGGCAGCAAGAATCACCTGCACAACAATTATCAGGACTATCAAGCGTTCCTCGATCACGGCGGGCACATCGGTTTACAGCACGACCCGTTGCTTTACGGTGCGTATGCGTTGAATCCGTTTTTGGTCAGCGTGGAGTTGGTTCCGATGATGGTCGTGAAGCAGGGTCAAGTCGCCGTGGTCAAGGCCTACGTCGGGCTGGCGACACAGGATACGTCGGGCGAGGAATTCAAATACGGGTCGCTGGTTCGACCGGGACATCGCGGCGTATGGCAGGAACCGTTGCGTACCGGGAAATATCCGCTGAATCCGCGGTGCTACGAATCGGAAATCGTGCCGACGGCAATACTCAATCTCAACTGGGCTGACGCGGTCAGTGAAGCCCACAACCTGGACGCGCAGTTGCAGCAGATCGTCGCGAAGTCGAAGGAAGGATTCGTTTTCAAAATCGATTTGCAAGTACAAATCCACGTTTCGGACACTAAAGCGCCGCGCGTGATTTCGATGGTCGGCACGATGCGCAATCTGGTGAACGAAGTGTTGCAGGCGGCGGTGGGCAATCACTTCCGCAATTCACTGCAGAGCATGCCGGCAATTAATTTCATCGAAACGCGCCAGCAGGTGCAGATAGAAGCGTTCGAGCACATTCGTCAGCAGCTCGAGCAATACCAGGTGGAGACGAAAGGTGTGTACATCCAGGACGTCATTTTGCCGGAAGACATGGTGACCGTCTTGACGCACCGCGAAGTCGCGAACCAGGAAATCGAAACGTTCAAGAAACAGAAAGCCGCGCAGGATCAGCGCATCGAGATGGAACAGGCCAAGGGCACCGCGGACATGCAGGCCGACTTGGCTCGCTCCAAAGTTGGCGTGAACATCAAGAAAAATAACGCTGACGCGCGCGTCGCGGAAGCTACAGGCGAAGCCGAATACATCCGGCAGACTGGTACGGCCAAGGGCGCGGAAGTGGAGGCGGTCGGACTTGCGCGGGCGCGGGGTTATCGCGCGCAAGTGGAGGCGCTTGGTTCAAACGCTACGGCGATCGTCAACGTAGTAGCGGCGCTCGCGGAAGGCAAAGCCAAGTTCATGCCGGACGTGCTGGTAACAGGCGGCGGCAACGGCGGTGGCGCACTGGACGGACTGGCGGCAACCGCGATGCGTTTCTTCGGTCCAACAAATGGCGGACCGGGAACTGCAGCATCCACGCACGCGCCATTGGCACCGCTCGGAGCTGAAGGCGAAGCAGCGCTGAAAAAGCTGATGCCTAAGGAAAGTGGAGCCAAAACGTAAGGGTCGGGCGGCAAGGTCCTGCTGGCAAGGCCTCAAGTGAGCGGTTCCTAAGTGCATCGGAACCGCTCCGGCCTGTTAGGACGGTTTTGGCGCAACTTCATTGCTGCTGGTGTTGGTCCGATTCGGAGGAAAGATCGCGCAGTTGTACAACCAGGTTGTAGGACAAGATCAAGGCGAGGGAACAGCAGCATGCGCCCATGATTATTTCGAGGTCGCCTCCTGAGCGGGCAGAGCTGCCAAGCGAGTCGTAAATAAGAAAGGCACCCACCGACGCCAGGAGAATCGCAAGCACGATCACGAATTCCCGGTAACGACTAATCATATTTTATCCTCAGATCCAGACTCCGTGCGCACGATAGGGAGCGCCGGGGATCCCTTCCTCGCGGCGAGCCTCTCTGTCAGCTAGCGAAGCGCTACGGCAAGTTGCTGCAGAAGGCGTTTTGCGTCCTCGGTTGCTTCGAAACGTCGAAGTTGCGGTTTGGAATAAGGCATTTTCATGATATTGCCGCAACTGCACCGGGGATTGGAGCCATCGGTGATCGCACTGGGTTCCTTAACCTGAATTTCTGCGCCACACACCTGATCGGTGCAGCGCCATAGTTGACCGCGTTCCAATCGCATCGTCTCCTCTTCTGCGGCTCCGGACGTGTCGGCACAAAAGCGCTTACGCCACAAGAGATTCTGGTGCAGGCGCGTTTCAGCGTGGCTTAAAAGCCATGCGCGGTTTCAATTACGAACAGGAACGATCGCGATGCGGAAACCAGCGCGTCCCCAGAATAAAGTTTAATTTTTGGCATCGCTAACTATTGAGCGGCTTCCGGCAAATTTGAGGAGAAGCTTCCAGGCAGGAGCGCCTATCGGGAATCACTTTTTGAGATTGCGGCTAACTAGAGCTTGTTCTGTCATTTACGCCGAGTCCCCGCAAGCCGGAACCGGCCGCATTTGTTGTTCACAGCCCGGGAATCGATGGGCGGCGATTCGCGATGCTCGCACCCGGAAAAAGTACCGTCTGAGCGGCAGCGCTTGCTAGCGGTGATTGTGTTTGCCGGCCCGCAAGGACGATGTGCAACGAGAGAGAAGTTTTGCTTGTGATCCCAACCGCTAAGACAAATTTATAAGTGATTCCTGACCTCGCACCTATCCTCCACGTGCGCGGAGTATTTAACACCCGCGCTAGTTCAGGAGGATACGAAATGAAGAACGCGCAAAAAGCATTATTGGTCATCGCAGGGATGGCTGCCCTAGCCGCATGCTCGCTATTCGATGTGAATTCGACACAGAAAAGCAACACTTCCGCGACCATAATCGCTGACGGTACCCGGCCGTTGCCGCCGATTCCCCCCACTGGGACGGTGGCATCTTACGGCGTGTGAATGCGCGATCCTGCTCTTGATTTGAGGGAAGATTCCTGTGGAATCTTCCCTCAACCCTGCTAAGCTGTCTGCCGATTACTTAATCTCAGACCATGTTCGCCCAAGCCATCTGGTTAGCAGGCATTTCCCTCGAAGCGTTGCTGATATTCCGAATCTGGCGCACGCGGAATGTTCGCGTGTATCCGCTATTTTTTTCCTACGTTACGTTCATCCTGGTGCAAGAGATTCTGTCCTACCTTGTGGCACATCTGCGTCCGACTTTTTATCCAGGCTTTTATTGGTCCACCGAATTCATAGGGGTTTTCGCGGGGTGTGCGGTGGTCATGGAGTTTGCGTGGGTTGGGCTCGCGGAGTGTCCCGGAGTCGCCAAGCTGGCGCGAGTCGCCTTGATTGCGACTTTTTCATTGACGGTCGGCAAAGTGCTGCTTACCGCGATGCAAGGGGCGCTGGGCTGGCCTGTCTCGCTCGTCGTGCAGTTGGAACGCGACATGCGATTCGTCCAAATAGCCGCGATTCTTTCGCTGTTGCTGCTGTTCCTGCGTTACCGGGTTCCGCTCAGCCGCAACTTGCGCGGGATCATCATCGGCTACGGACTGTTCCTGGCAATCAACATCGTGAACCTCACATATCTGGAGCGGTTAGGTGAAACGGTGCATGCCCTGGCCTCCCATATCCAATCGTCAGCATATTTTTTCGCTCTTTGCGTCTGGACGGCGTTTCTCTGGCTTCGCGTTGCGCCTGCGACTGTCGGAGCGCCATTGCAAACCGGCTACAACGAGATTCTTGATCGGACACGCGAGCAACTCGCCAGGACGCAGGCGGAAGTGCAAAGGTCGCTGGAGATACGATGATCTATCTATCTCTCACTGCCGCGGTTCTGCTGTTACTCGCGCTGGTGGCGATGATTGCTCGATCATTCCAGACCGACTCCGATCTGAATTTTGCCGGCCCGTCAGAAGAAGCGTCTTCACCGGATGACCGGAACAATGCTGTGAATGACGCACTCAATCTCGAAATCTTCTTAAAAGCTTTTGGCGACGACGATCAGCGTTTTGTCGAGACCCTGGGTGATTCGCGAGTACAAAAGTTACTGGCTTACGAACGCAAGCGAATCGCTCTCAGATGGATTGGCCGGAAGACCGCTGAAGCGAGAAGCATCATGCAAGGGCACGTGCGCCGTGCAAGGGATGCAAAGGACCTGAGCGTGTCCGCCGAAATTCGTCTTGCGCTCCAGTACGTTGAATTGCTGGCGCTGTTCGAACTTCTCTCTTTAAGTGTTTTCATCTTCGGTCCAGCAGGCCTGCGAAAATGGGCGCTGCTGACAAATGCGATCTTGTCGGACATGAAACGTTTTGGGCAAAGCGCGGTGCCCGGCGCGGTGGTGCCGTGATTTCGGACGGGTTTTTTGCTCCCGCCTGTAGCGCCGGAGCAACCAAGGGAGCAGTGTAATGGAACGAAAGATTCTCCCTGCTGACGAGCTGAACGCGTACGAGGACTTCTCTTCGCGTACGCTTGCCAAGATTCCGACAGCGATCGAACGGCTGATCTGCATTGCTTCAACCCGCGATTATAATTCCGGGGTGTACCATCACGACGGTCTGGCCTCGCGCTTCAGCGCCAGCGCAACCGCCAAAGCGCTGCAATTTGCCCACATCGAGGCTTTCCATGCGGTTTCGGCCATGCCGCTGCGCGAATTGAGCGATGAAATTCGCCAGTACATGAATTGGTCCCGGGAAGAGCCGGCGGCTTTTCTGAATGCGTGGCAGAAACTCGAACCTTATCGGGTGGCAATTCCGATGGAAGTGGATCCGACTATCGCTGAACTCTTTGTCTCCAACGTCAAGATCGCTTTGGCAATTTTGCGGCTTCATCTGCTGCGGCAGACGGATCGTCGGTCAGACGCATTGCAACTGCCGTCACTTGGCCCACGATCTCTGCCTCCACTCCGTAGCTGAAACGGCGCACGCTCACCGGCGAGAGCGGGTGCGGCAATAGCAGCAGGTAGCCGTCCTGAAGGTCGCACCAAGCACAAGCGTAGCCGTCACGCAGTTCCACAAAGTAAATCGGACGGTCATGCTCGGTGCGCCAGCGCGCCGGACGTATCTTCCGGACACGCTGGTCGATCTGCACGAATGATCCCGGACGCAGCAAGGGATGCAGCGTGAAATCCTGCAGACCGACGTAGCCATAAAGGCTGTGGCGAAGATCCAGGCCTTGGATCAGCGAGATTGGCACCTCGCCCCAGGTTTCCACCATACGGTTCAAAAGATTTGTGTTGTCAATGTCAAACGAGCGATCGAAGCGAATTGGGAAGGACACGGTACGCTCCGGATCGTACACTTCCATTTGTACCAGATGGGTATCCGGCAACTGCAATTCCGACTGCCGTTGGTTGATTTTCTGAAGGTCCACGCCGAAGAGCATCAGCAAGTCATTGAATTTAATTCGGAAGATTACGCTCAACGCGTACAATTTGAAAATGCTTGGGACGGAATCGGAATTTTCCACCTGCGTCAGCCAGGCGTTTGAGATGGCGTATTCGGGATTGCCCTCGGTATCGGCAAGCTTCTGACTTAACTCCGCAACCTCGCGCGTGGTGATCCCCAGGCGGGTGCGGATGGCCTTAAGCTGTTCAGAGGGGCGCGGAGAAAACATGAGAGTAGAGTGTAACCCAAGGACGGAGTAAAACTGCAAATTTAAGGATGGCGTAGTACTGTAATATAATATACTACATATATAACATATATGCCTGCAGTTAGAGCGGCTCCGCCAGGCTGCCACCCTATTTCGCGCGTCGTCCAAGACCGAACGCCTTTTCATTGATTCCTTCAGCGATGAAGGGAGCCTTCGTCAAATTCACTGCGGAATGATCGCGAGGTCCGAAATGCCTGTCAAGAAACTCACTCCTGTCCTTTTTGTGGAAAAAATTGAATCGGTGCTTCCCTTCTGGATGCAACATCTCGGATTTATCAAGACTGTCGAAGTCCCCGATGACGACCGGCTGGCATTCGTCATTCTTCAACAAGGCAGCACCGAGATCATGTATCAATCCTTCGCCAGCGCTGACAGGGATGTGCCGGCAGTTGCCGCCGAGGTTCGCAAAGGACCAACATTTCTCTACGTTGAGGTTGACGATTTTGAAGCCATTCGGGCCGCGACCGCCGGCATGGACATTTATTTGCCCGAGCGCACAACTTTTTATGGCTCCCGCGAAATCGGCGTAAGAGATCCCGCAGGCCATTTCATCACGTTCGCGCATTTTGAAAAACAGCCGTGAGTATCGCCTGCAGATCCGAAGCAATTCGGGCCGAATCTCATGATGTTTGTGATTCCTAAGCGCGACGGACCCTGCGATCCGGCTCGCATTTGCGAATGCCACCAACAGACGCAGCCCCGGCGCAGCGGACTGCGATTCAGTCTTGATTTGACGGGTAGCCGTTTGGATGTGCTTTGCGCCAGTTCCAGGCGCTGCGGACAATCGTTTCGAGGTCGGTATATTCCGGTTTCCAGCCGAGTTCGCGCTTGATTTTTTCCGAGCTTGCGACGAGTACGGCCGGATCGCCGGCTCGGCGTGGCGATTCCTGCCCGGGAATCGCGTGGCCGGTAACTTTGCGAACGGTATCAATTACTTCGCGCACGCTGAACCCTTTGCCATTTCCAAGATTGTAGATGAGCCGCTTTTTTTCCTTGAGCGCTTCGAGCACTAGCAAGTGCGCTGCCGCCAGGTCGCTGACGTGGATATAGTCGCGGACGCAGGTGCCGTCCGTTGTCGGATAATCCGTGCCAAAAATCGCGACATGCTGGCGCACGCCCAAAGCAACCTGGAGCGCGATGGGAATCAGGTGAGATTCCGGATGGTGATCTTCGCCCTGCGCGCCGGCTGCGCCCGCAGCGTTGAAATAACGCAGGCACGCGTAGCGCAAACCATGAATGCGATGCAGCCAGTCGAGCATCTGCTCCACCAGCAGCTTCGATTCGCCGTAGGCGTTGGTGGGCTGCAACGGAGCCTCTTCTTCGATGGGCGTTTTCTCGGGGCTGCCATAGAGAGCGGCGGTCGATGAGAAGACAAACCGTCGCGCGCCGTGCGCGAGAACCGTTTCCAGCAGCGTGAGCGCGTTTGCGGTGTTGTTGCGGAAATATTTTTCCGGCCGCTGCATGGATTCGCCGGCCTCGATGAACGCCGCGAAGTGCATCACGGCCTGTGGTTGGAACTCGGTAAAAAGTTGGTCAAGCAGTGCGCGGTCTGCGATGTCACCGACAATGAGCCTGACCGAAGCGGAAAGCGCGTCGCGATGTCCATGCGAGAGATCATCCAAGACGATGGGCTCATAACCGCGATCCAGCAGTTGCGCGACGACCACGCTTCCGATGTAGCCAGCGCCACCCGTTACGAGTATTCTCTCTGCCATGCGCGTGACGGCCTCGTTTCGAAAAGAAATTGCGGCGATCTTAATTCGCGCGAGATGTCCGCAGTACAATGCGAATGCGCGCTGTTGTGGCAGGTCATTGTAATATGCGGCGCTAAACATTCCGCTGAATCAAATTTTTTGTTTGAGCCGGTTATGGGGATGAGGTCAAAATTTTGCGGTAGAAAGTAAAGGAGGCGGGCCAGGTCTTCCCGCCTCCCTTTTTCCCCTTGCAGGGAAGCCGGCTGACTTGACGGAGGGTGGTCAGCCGGTCGTGTGTTGGCCTAGCTATTAAACCGCTGAAAACGGAAAATGGTTTCGCTCAAAACAAAAAAAATGACCGACCCTTATAAAATCCTTATGAAATTGGGAGCGGAAAGGGACGCATCTTTCAGATGAACCCAGGCTCAGCACTAAGCGCCGATAACATATTGCGTTTTCTACAACTTAGACAGGATGGAGCTTCGCTGCGGGAGCTTCAGCGCGGGCTAAAGCTGCGCAAGTCCGAGCAGCGTCCGCTGCTCAAGATGCTTGGTAAGTTAAAGAAAAGAAAGGCGATAGTGGAGTCACCCGGCGGAAGATTCGTGCTTTCGTCGCGCCGGAAAAACCAACCTTCGAGCGGTCAGACGGAGAACACGAGGCTTTCGCAAGCCCCGCCTGCAGCCTCAGACGCGCGTAATTCTCTGTCCGGCCGGTTGATTCTGCACCAGGATGGCTATGGCTTTGTGGTTCCGGATAAGCCCCTGCCGCAGTTGGATCGCGATGTGTTTATTCCGCGCGACGCCGTAGGCGATGCCATGCACGGCGACCATGTGCTCATCGAGCTCGGACGCGTTTCAGCCGGTCCCGCGGGTCAGCGAGCCGAAGGCCGGATCGTGCGCGTGCTGGACCGCGCGCATCCGACAGTCGTTGGACTGTTTCGCTACGGGCCGCGCGGCAATGTCGTGCTGCCTTACGACCCGCGCATTCAGCATCAAGTGGAAATTCCGCCGGGCGATGAACTCACGCCGTCGCTGCGGGAGAAGTTAGGCGTTGGCCACGCAAAGGATGCCGGCAGCGCGCGTCGCGTCGGCCGAGTCGCGGAACTCGACGGCGCGGTCGTCAACGTGGAGTTGATGCGATTTCCAAAGGGCGGGGTTGCGCCGGTTGGGCGCGTAATTGAACTACTGGGCAAGCCCGGCGATCTGGGCGTCGACACCGAAATTATTATTCGCAAACATCATCTGCCGCACGAGTTTTCAGCAAACGTGTTGAGCGAAGCGGAGCGGCGCGCAGGACCCGTTCCCGCGGCGGATCTGGAAGGCCGCGAGGATTTTCGCAAACTGCCGATTGTCACGATTGACGGAGAAACCGCGCGCGATTTTGACGATGCGGTGTATGTGGAGCGGCGTGCGGACGGTGGCTGGCACTTGCAAGTGCACATCGCAGACGTGGCGCACTACGTGCGAACCGCAACCGCGTTGGACAACGAGGCGCGGCTCCGCGGAACCTCGGTTTATTTTATTGACCGCGCAGTGCCGATGCTGCCCGAATCGCTTTCTAATGGCATTTGTTCGCTCAAACCGCAGGAAGACCGGCTAGTGATGAGCTGCCTGATGGAATTTGACGCCACCGGACGCAGGCGCGAATCCAGAATGACGCCTGGCGTGATCCGTTCCGCGGAACGCATGACCTACACCAGCGTCAATAAAGTGATCGAAGGCGATGCAGAAGCCAGCGCGCGTTACGCCACCCTCGTTAATCGTTTTCAGGACATGAAAACACTGGCGCTGCTGCTGAATGAGCGGCGCAACGAACACGGCTCGATCGATTTTGATTTGCCTGAACCGGTAATCGAATTCGACGCCGACCAGAAAATGACCAACATCATCCGCAGCGAACGCAACATCGCTCACCGATTGATCGAGGAGTTCATGCTGAGCGCGAATCGTGCGGTGGCGGGATATCTGCTGCGGCGCGGGCTCGAGACGTTGCATCGCGTCCACGAAAAGCCTGACGCGCGGAAGGTGTTGGAATTCGAAGAGATGGCCAAGGCATTTGGCTACACGCTGGGCGTCGAAGATTTGCATCGCCGAGAAATCTCGGTGAAACACGGTCGAGTTCCCGCGCCGGCAAGAGCGGGCCGCCCCGACTCCTACGGCCACGGGCGCGAACGGGGAATGAAGATTACGTTGCCGGGCGCGGAAGATCTGAGTATCACTCCGCAACACTATCAGCGATTATTGAAGAAACTGGCGGGCAAACCGGAGGAGCGGATCGTTTCGTATCTGATGCTGCGCTCGCTGAAACAGGCTCGATACGCGGTGGACGCGCTGGGCCACTTCGCCCTGGGCTTCGACGAGTACGCGCACTTCACTTCGCCCATTCGTCGCTACCCTGATTTGATCCTACACCGCACACTGAAGTGGGCGCTTGCCCATCCGCAACAGAGCGCGCCAGCCGATCCGCATCCTGCGCCGCACGCCGAAGCCGCCCTTTACAGTCACAAACAATTGGAAGAACTCGCTACGGAAACTTCCGAAGCAGAAAGACGAGCGGCGTCCGCGGAACGCGAACTACGCGATTGGAAGACCGCGCAATTCATGGAAGAACATCTCGGCGATGAATACGAAGGGCTGATTATTTCGGTACAGAAATATGGCTGCTTCGTGGAATTGTTCGAAGTATTTGTCGAAGGACTATTGCCGATCAATGCATTCGAAGAAGCGGTGGGAACGCACTGCGCTTATCGTGAGCACGATCACGCAATCGTCGCCTTGGGCGGGTCGGAACATTCGCGCAGCGGCCGCGGTGCGGCGAAATCCAAGCAGCGCCGGTGGGGACTGGGCGATCGCGTCAAAGTTCGCGCCGAACGCATTGATCCCATGCGCCATCGCGTAGAATTCGCGCTGCTAAACTAAAAGGCAAACTCATTCATTCCGCACCTGCCTGCCGCAGGCCAGCGAAGCGCCCGAAGGTCCGACCTTGTCGGAAGGAATCTTCCTTATGGGCGCGGCCACGGCGCTCCACCAACCATCACCTGTTGCTTGGCGTCATCGAAGGTGACCCGCTCGCCGGACTGAATCGCCGCGATCGTCATGCAGAGCGCGACGGAATGGCTGTAGCCGGCTTCGATGTGGGCGTTGGGAGTTTTGCGGCTGCGCACGCATTCCATCCAGTTGCGCACGTTCCCACTGGTCGCTTCATCCACGCCCGCGTGCGCTCCGCTCTCCACTGCGGCGGACTTTTCCAGCAATGCCCGCGTGCTCAGCCGGTTTGCTCTCATCCCCATCGCCTTGGCATAAGATTCCTCGAGCCCGCCTTCTCCGGTAATCACGTTCTTGTCGAGGTCGAGCGTTCCGCCGTTTGAATGGTAAAGTTCTTTGACGTCGCCAGCCGAATTGGTCTGCCGCGAGGAATACACAACCTGGAATCCTTTCGTCGAATCGTTCAACGGACCGTAGTCGAATACCGCGGTCATGGTGTCCCAGTTTTTGCGGCCGTCGTGCCAGAGATAAACGCCGCCGTTAGCCACCACGCTGCGGGGATGCGGCAATCCGGTGAACCAGTGCACGGTGTCAATCTGATGCACCATCCATTGATCCGGAATTCCCGAAGAATATGGCCAGAACAGGCGATATTCGATGTACTTGCGCGGATCGAATTTCTCAAACGGCAAATTGCCGAGAAATAATTTCCAGTCGGTGTCTTCCTCCCGCAATTTTTCAACCAACGCAGGACGCCTCCACCGTCCCGGCTGATTGACATTCCAAGTCATCTCCACGCTGACGATGTCGCCCAATTCGCCCGACCTAATGAAGTCCTTCGCGCGCTGGTAATTGGCGGCGCTTCGCCGCTGCGTACCAACCTGCACGATCTTCCCGCTTTCCTGCACGGCGCGCCGGATGTCCTGAGCGTCGGACATGGTGTGCGCCAGCGGCTTTTCGATGTAGGCGTCCTTTCCTGCTCGCAAGGCGGCGACTCCGTGTTGCGCATGTTGAAAGTCGGCGGTGGCAATCATCACCACGTCGATGTCCTGGCGCTCAACAAGCTCCGCGTTATTCCGCGCGCCAGTTACGTCTTTGCCGGTGATTTTCTTGAGGTGCGCCAGGCCTTCCTCACGGCGCAGCTTCCAGATATCGCTAAGTCCGGCAAATTCAAAATTCATTGTGGCGGCATGGTGCTGAAAAGCCGGGAGCAGTGCATCGCGGAAGCGCTCGGAAAATCCGATCACGCCCACGCGCACGCGATCGTTCGCTCCCAGGATCCGTGTGTAACTCGCCGCGGTAGAATGCAGCGCCACTCCCGCGCCGACGACTTTCAGGAATGACCGGCGTGAAGTCTTGCTTAGAATGATTTGCGTGTCGGTCATTTCAGCGCTCCCGCTTCACGAAGTAACGTTTTTGTGCCGGCCATGCTTTGCCGCGAACAGTCTTCCGTCTTTCCAGCGCCATTCCAATGTGTTTCCAGACTCATCGTGCCGCGATAGCCATCGCGCATCAGCGCGCGAAATTGCCCGACATAATCAATGATGCCGCGGCCCATGCATTCCCATGCGTAAGTTCCATCCGCGTTTCGTTTGACATCTTTCAGGTGAGTGTGAGCGATACGCTCTTTGGGCAACAGTGCGTAACCCTCGGGAAAAACCTTGTCTCCGCGCATTGCCGCGTTAGCCGGATCCCAGTTTAGAAAGAAATTTTTTGCCTTAACACGAGAGAGGGTACGCGCAGCTTCCGGAGCCGTCGCAGTGTTGCATTCATATTCGTTCTCGAGGAGCAACAGGATGTCTTTTTTAACGGCTTTTCCCGCAGCGTCGCGTAGCTTCGCGTCCATCGCATCACGGTATGGTTTGTCATCGTCCAACCGCCAAAAATCGAACATCCGCACCTTCTTCGTGCCAAACGCGTTGGCCATTGCAACTGCGCGCTCCAGCACCTCATCCTGCTGCGCAAAGGAATAATTCGCTCCGTAGGAGGAGCCCTTCGGACTATATTGCGATTTTGGCGCGCCCGGCCAGTCCACTTTAAAAAGAGGACTGGCAATGTCGGTCACTTTCAACTCATGCTGCGCGAGCAATCTGCGCGCCTCGGCGACTTCTTTTTCATCCAGCGCCACAATGTTTTTGTTCCACAAGCCGCGCAGCTCCACATAGCCGAGCCCAAACTCCTGCGACGCTACTTCCAGTGCATGTGCGAAATCCTGCGAAATTTCATCGGTAATCACCGACAACTCAAACACGCAATCCAATTTGGTCTCCGGCCAGTAAGTTTTGTTCTTAACAGAAGGCGCAAAGGCGGCAATGGCCGCAGCGCCGGTTTTCTGCATCCATTCGCGTCGGTTCATGGTGTGGAACTCTCCCGCAGCGATTTTACTCCTGCTCGTTTACATCCGTTAGCGCAATGCTTCGCTCCCCGACCGCGCCGGCCGTGATATTCTGAGTTGCTGCCGGCACGCGTCATTCTCGCCAGCAGGCGCCACTGACTCGTCACAGAGAGGAATTCCAGATCGTGTCTTCATCCACTGCTTCCGCAACTTCGGTAAACCGTGTTTTCAACTTCAATGCCGGCCCTAGCGCGCTGCCACTTTCGGTGCTCGAACGCATTCGCGAAGAGTTGCTCGATTGGCGCGGCTCCGGCATGTCGGTGATGGAAATGAGCCATCGTTCGCCGGAATTCGAAAGCATCAGTGCTGCCGCGGAAGCAGGTCTGCGCCAACATTTGGCGATTCCGGACGACTACGGCGTGATTTTCGTGCAGGGCGGCGGAAGCACGCAGTTTACGATCGTGCCGATGAATCTTTGCCTGCCCGGCAAGCCAGTGGACCTGCTTCACACCGGAACGTGGACCGCGAAAGCGCTGACCGAACTGAAGAAGGGCATCGCGCATCGCGTCGCCGCAACGACTGAGCCGGTAAAGTTCACACGAGTGCCGCGCAGGGATGAAATCTCGCTCTCGCCCGACGCTTCCTATGTTCATGTCTGCACAAATAACACCATCGAAGGCACGCAGTATCATTCTTTGCCGGAAACCGGTGCAGTGCCGGTCGTCGCCGATATGTCGTCCGACATTGCATCGCGCCCAATCGACGTGAGGAAATTCGGATTGATTTTTGCCGGCGCGCAGAAAAATCTCGGCCCTTCCGGCGCAACCGTGGTCATCGTGCGCAAGGATCTTGCCGAACGCGCCGACAAGAATCTCCCAACGATCTTTCAGTACCGCACGCACATCAAAGAAAAGTCACTGTACCACACACCACCGACGTTCGCAGTTTACATCGTGGGGCTGATGATGGAGTGGATTGGATCGCAAGGCGGGCTCATGGGCATTCAGAAGCGCAACGATCGCAAAGCTAAACTGCTTTACGACACGATCGACGCGAGCAACGGCTTCTACCATTGCCCGGTCGAAAAAGATTCGCGTTCGTTGATGAACGTGGTCTTCCGCGTTGCGGGCGCGAACGGACAATCCGCCGCCGCGCATCCTGACGAAACCGCCGAGAAGGAATTCGGCAAGCAAGCTGCCGCGGCCGGGCTGGCCGGAACAGCCGGGCATCGCTCGGTCGGCGGCATGCGTATTTCACTCTACAACGCTGTCGAGCCGGAGGCTGTGGAGGCGCTCACCAGCTTCATGCGCGAATTCCAACGCAAGCGCGGCTGAAAACCGGCGTCCCGGCGCTACACCGCCGACATTGACACGTGAAATTTTGCTTCAATATCGCGCTTATTCTGTGTCGAGGTGCTTCGTGACCTTTTTCTCCGTCGTACTTTTTCTTCATCTACTGGGCGCAGTGTCCTTGTTCATCGCCTATGGAATTGAGTGGACCGCGTCTTCGCTCTTTCGCAACGCTTCCACCACCGAGCAGGCTCGCTCGTGGCTGCGAGTCTTCAAAGTTTCCCCGCCGCTTTCTGGCGTAGGCCTCGGCGTAGTGCTGCTCTCGGGCGGATACCTGGCCTCCCTTTCCGGCGCCATGAAACAAGGCTGGATCCCCGCCACGCTAATCGCCATCTTCGTGGCGCTGGTGCTGGGTTTTGCGCTGATTCTTCCGCGCATGAAGCGCATCCGTGCCGGACTTCCTTCCGGAAATGAGCCGGTTTCCGCTCAACTTCGCTTGCGGCTTTCCGATCCGGTCCTTCTGACAGCGATCCGGGTGCGAGTCATGGTCGTAACGGGGATCGTCTTTTTGATGGCGGCGAAGATTCCACTCGTGCCAAGTCTCGTCGCGCTTTCGATCGCCATTGCCCTCGGCCTGATCTTTTCGGTCCCAGCCTGGAGCCGCACGGCGGCGGCTGCCGCTAAGGCGTAAGCGAATTCAACAGTACGGCGAATGTGGCCACGCACTGGTATCGCTCGCTCTAAATCGAATCCGATCGAAAATAGACAGCTTACGCCAGGTCAAACAACAACACCTCCGCTTCCCTGACGCCGGTAAGCTCGAGCGCCTGCTCCTTGGAAATTTCCGCGCCATCGCCGGTTTCCAGTGTTTTTCCATTCAAGGTAACGCTTCCCTTCGCCACCTGCAGATACGCATGCCGCTCGGGCTTCAACTCGTGTTTCACGCGATCGCCTGCGCCGAGAATCGTCGCGTACAGTTCGTTGTCCTGGTGAATTTTCACGGAGCCATCGCGCCCATCGGGCGAAACCACCAGGCGCAGCTTGCCGCGCTTCTCGGCGTCGGAAAAATTCTTCTGGTCGTACGCAGGCGTGTGTCCCTGTCGGTCCGGGAACATCCAGATTTGATACAAGTGCACTGGTTCAGTTTTTGAAGCGTTGAACTCCGAATGCGCCACTCCCGTCCCCGCGCTCATGTATTGCACGTCGCCCGGCTTAATTACCGAGCCGTTGCCCATGCTGTCCTTGTGCGCCAGCGCGCCCTCAAGCACGTACGTCACAATTTCCATATCGCGGTGCGGATGGCTTGGAAATCCTCCGCCGCCCGCAACATGATCGTCGTTCATCACGCGCAGCGTGCGGAATTGCACGTGTTTCGGGTCGTAATACTCGGCGAACGAAAATGTGAAGCGGGTGTTCAGCCAGCCGTGGTCGGCGTGGCCGCGGTCATTGCTCTTGCGGATGTTGATCATCATGGCCTCCTGACGCGATGGCGGAATAATATTCGTTATAACGACTATTGTCAAGAGGCGCATACCCAGCGACCCGGGATCCTCTAAGCCCTTTGTTTTGTTATTTCCACAGCCTGCTCCTTTCCATTCCTCCCTCGCAGGGTTTCGTGCCCTGCTCCTTTGGTGTAGAGTGGGTTGTTGTGAGGTTTGACCGATGGATTCCCTGACTTCCACTGCCGGCAGCAAGAAACCCGACGCCGTTTCCTCGCCTCGCGAGACGCTGACCATCACCGACAACCGCACCGGCAAGAGCTACGACGTACCCATCAAGAACGGCGCTATCAAGGCCATGGACCTGCGCCAGATTAAGACCGACGCGCGCGATTTTGGCATGATGAGTTACGACCCCGCCTTTAACAACACCGCCTCCTGCGTCAGCCGGATCACTTACATCGATGGTGACGAAGGAATATTGCGCTATCGCGGCTATCCCATCGAGGAGCTCGCGGAAAAAAGCACTTATCTGGAAACCGCCTACCTGCTGTTACACGGCGAGCTGCCCACGGAAAAACAGCTGAAAGATTGGTCCTGGCACATCACCCATCACACTTTTATCCACGAGAGCATCAAGAAATTTCTCGATGGCTTTCACTACGACGCCCATCCGATGGGCATGATGATTTCCACGATTGCCGCACTTTCGACTTTTTATCACGACGCCAAAGATATCCTGAACGAAGAGTCCCGCCGCAAGCAGACTTACCGCCTGATTGGCAAGATGCCGACCATCGCGGCTTTCGCTTATCGCCATACGCTCGGCATGCCGTACGTCTATCCGGACAATGAATTGACCTATCCGGGGAATTTCTTGAATATGCTCTTCCGCACCACGGAAACGCGTTACCGGCCGAATCCAACGCTCGAGCGCGCGCTGGATATTCTTTTCATCCTGCACGCTGATCACGAACAGAACTGTTCGACCAATGTGATTCGCGGCGTCGGCAGCTCGCATGTCGATCCGTATTCGGCCACGGCGGCGGCGATCGCGGCGCTTTATGGCCCGCTGCACGGCGGCGCAAATGAAGAAGTCGTGCACATGCTGTTGGAAATCGGCTCGGTGCAAAAAGTTCCCGACTTCATCAAGCGCGTGAAGGCAGGCGAAACCAAGTTGATGGGCTTCGGTCACCGCATTTACAAAAATTACGATCCGCGCGCGCGCATCATCAAACGCGTGGCCTACGAAGTGTTCGAACTGATGGGCAAGAATCCCTTATTGGAAATCGCGCTGGAGTGCGAACGCATCGCCCTCGAAGACGAATATTTCGTGAAGCGCAAACTCTATCCCAACGTGGACTTCTACACCGGCTTGATTTATCAGTCCATGGGATTTCCGATGACCATGTTCCCGGTGCTGTTTGCAATTCCGCGAACCTCGGGATGGATCGCGCAGTGGCAGGAATTGCTTCTGGATCCGGAACAGAAGATCGCGCGCCCGCGTCAAATTTACCTCGGCCATGGGACGCGCGACTACGTCGCGATGGAAAAGCGCTCCTGATTCTTTCTGTTTACCCTTTCCCAGCGTTTCTAGCATCACTTCGCGCCTCTTGCGAGCTTGCGCTATAGTCGGTAAAAGAGAGTCGCCTATGTCGCAATTACCTAGCAACCCATCCAATGCCGGAGCGCGGCGCAGAAGCCAGCGCGTTTTAATGCAAGTTAGCGTTAGACTCCACGGAATCGATACTCAGGGCAAGCCATTCGACGAAGAAGCCGACACATTGGCCATCAACGCGCACGGTGCGCTTGTTTTGCTACAGGCGCGCGTCACCAGCGGCAGTCTGTTGACGCTGCGCAACAACACCACCAAGGAAGAGCAGGAATGTAGCGTGGTGTTTCTCGGTCCGGTCCGCGGCAACAAAGCGGAAATCGGTTTGGAATTTTCCGCGCGCCGTCCACAGTTCTGGCGCGTCGCGTTTCCTCCGGAGGACTGGTCGCCAAGAAATCCTGAAGCGCGGACCGCCACCCAGCAGCCCAAGCCGGTACACAAATAGCTCTCACCGTCCCTGATCAGCCATCTGGATTTTCCTGAGATTGGTTGCCCGACTCTTGGCCGCACCCAGAACAATGAAAAACAAAAAAGCGCGAGCGGCTTTACCGTAGCGTCGCGCTTTTTGCGAGTCTAATCCTATCCGCTTCACTTAACCGACGAGTAGGAGACGCAAACGAACTTCTGGACGGCGGGCATCGACCAAATAATAGTCGTCGCCGATCAGCACAATGTAAACATCGTCGTCGTCCGACCAGTCCGCCGGCCAGGCATCCACATATTCGAACGAGTAACCGCCGTATGCAAAACGCCGGTTGTCGTGGTGCCCCACATGAAAGTGATGCTCGGCGCCAAAACTGGCACGGAACTTCTCATCCGGGATCCGATGGCCGCCGCCTCGGTTCGCGTCCTTCCGGTCGGACTGTTGCTGTTCATGCGTGGCTGACCGGTCATCCGGGTGGGCTCGCTCATCTTGCCGCTGCGCCGGTTCGCGCCGGTCGGGTTCGGGTTTTGGCTTGTCTTTCTCGTTTCTGGTATCAGGCCTGGCCTTCTCGTCGGGTTTGGGTTGCACTTTCTCCTTCTCCGACGGCTGTTTCTTTTTCTCCTCGTCTTGCTGCTTTGGTTTTTCTTTATCCTGTTCCGGTTCTTGCGCCGACATGACCGGAACGCTCGCTAGCGATAACACCACCGCGAATGCCGCGGCATGGAGAAATTTCATATACACCTGCCTTCAGAGTTTTGTCTGATTCTTGCTGGAGGTTAACGGGAGGACAGTTTAAACGGAGGACAGTCCTCCATCACCCTCCGTATTATTTGGATTTAATTCAACGTGTCCAGGTTCCCGCAGATTCGCTGTAGAACTGCAGCGAAATCCCGGTATGTAGCCGCTCTTTACAGGATCAGTAGACATGGAAAGCACCTTCGTCCCGATGGATGCGCACGTCCACCCCAAACAACTCGCTGAGATTCCCCGCTGTAAGCACCTCCTGCTTGGGCCCATCCATCAGGACTTGCCCGCCTCGAAGCAGGATGACGCGATCGATTTCCGGAATGATTTCGCTGACATGATGTGTCACCAGAAGTACAGCCAGGCCGGAACGCGCCAGCTCGCGCAGCGTTTCGCGAAGTTGTAGCTGCGCGGCGATATCCAGCGCGCTTGACGGCTCATCAAGCAACAGCGTCTCCGGCTCATGGACCAGGGCTCGCGCGATCAATGTACGCTTCGCTTCACCCGATGACATTTCTACCAGCGGCCGATCGGCCAGATGGCTGATTCCCAGACGGGCGAGAGCCGCATTCGCGCGCTGCAAATGAGTGGCGTCCGCATGGTGGTGCGGAAAAATCCGCGTGCTGCTGAAAAATCCCGATAGCACCAGGTCCCGCCCGGTTGAGTCCGTAGTGCACAAAGTAAGCAAGTCCGGCGAAACGATTCCCAAACGCGTACGCAGTTCGAAAATATCCCAGCGCTCCCGCCCGAGAATGCGCATGGCCGAATCTTCCCGCGCCAGCGGATAACATTCCCGGGTAATGGTCTTGATCAGCGTGGACTTGCCGCAGCCGTTCGGCCCCAGGATGCACACATGCTCGCCGGATTCGATGCGCAGCGAAATATTTCGCAGCGCGGCGCGTTGGCCGCGGACTACGGTCACATTTTCAAGTTCCAGGAGCGGAGGCACGCTTTAGTGTAGCGTCAGCCGCCACGCGCCGCGAAGCCAGAATACATTCTTGCCGTTTTCAGGAACCGTGTCAGGAACTCGCAGGCTTCGTTTCGCCGTGCAAAATGTCGCGCAGCCATCTTCCCGGCCCCGCCGGGCTGTAGGGCTTTTGCAAATACGACGCTTGCGAAAGATTCGCATTGCGTTCGTCGCGGTCGCGCGCAACTGGGCTCTAGAACGACACATCCGTTCTTATCGAGACTGGAGAGGCAGTCCTCTAGGCGAAAGCTTTATTTTGAAAAGGGGAGGACCGTGTTGGCTGGCGCTGCGTGCGTGTCAAGTGGGATGGATGTTAGCTTTGCGGCGAATCGGTCAGCGGCGCAGCCCGATCCTCGAGCCGCAAGAGAAATGCTGCAAACCCGGAAATCAGCCCGCCCGCGACTATAATGCCTTCCCACGCCAGGCCCGATGCCAGTACCAGCGCCGCAGGCGCGCCAAAGGGCAACAGCAGGGCTACAAGTACTGCCTCGCGGATGCCCATACCTCCCTGCGTGAGCGGAAGCAGAGCGGCGATCTTGGCCAGCGGCCATGCGAACAGCCAAACCCGAAACAGCAGAAAAAGCCCGCAGGACTTGGCCAAAAGCGCGTTCAGCATGATGAAAGTCGCCTGTACCAGCACTCCAAGCAGCCAGCTGCTAACAACGATATGTGGGCGGTCGCGCACCGACCACAGGGCGTGACGTAAGCGCGCCAGCCGGCGCAGAAATCTTCGCGAACGACCTGTAAACAGTATTTTTCTCAGCGAGAAAAGCACGCCGACAACAACAAGGGAGACTCCGCCGACGAGGAGAAGAAACGTACGCGCCAACGCGCTGAACGGTCCCGGAAGCGAACCCGGCAGCAGAATTAATCCTATCCCCACGAGCGTAGCTTGTGCCGCAACGTCCATGAAACGATCCACCGCATTGCCCGTGAGCACTGCTGCAGGCCGCGGGCTGCGACGCAAACCCACCGCCATTCGGACCACATCGCCGCCAATAATGGACGGGAGAAAGAGCGTCCCGAACAGCCCGCCAAGATAGCATTGAGCACTGGTCGAAAAATTGAGCTGCGAACCCGCTGCGTTCACGACCATTCGCCATTTGACGATGCCAATTGCGTGCGCGCACAAATAAATAATCAAGATGATCACAAAACGAATCGGACGAACACTGGCCAGTGCTGTGCGAAGCTGAGCGATGGGAAGAAAATGGAAAAGGACTGCAAAAACGGCGAGCGCCGCTATCCATCGAAAAGCTGTTATCAAGCGCGCGCGGAATTTGGTCCGTGGCTGGTGCGCTCCGATCATTTTGCGCTCGGCATAATTTGCACAATTACGTCGCGGCCGAATCCCTGTCGGATGTAAAGTCGCTGTGGATCATGCGTCGCGTTTCAGGTGCCGGAAGTTGCGCGGCTTGCGGTCTGGGCCGAGAAAATTTCCTCGATTTTTTCCGCCAGCACAAAATCCAGATCGCTGATGCCTTTTACGCTGTGGGTGACCAGATCAAAAATAACTTTGTTCCACACGTTTGACCATTCCGGATGATGGTTCAAGGCTTCGGCGATCAGCGCTACGCGGGTCATATTACCGAACGCGGCGTTAAAGTCCTTGCACTCGAATTGTTTGTGAAGTTTCCCGGCGACCAGTCGCCATCCGGGCATGCGGCTGAGAAGCTTGTTGATTTCGTCATCGGCCAATTTGCGTGCTGGCATGGTGCACCTCCTGCGCTAACCACCTCTGGCTAACTACCGCGTACTCGCGGCACTTGGTCGGGCAAGTCCAGTAGATCGATTCCCGCACTTCAGACATTATGAGTCCGCAAGGCTGTGCCGCGCCAGTCTCGAACCTCAAAACCAGCTGGCCTCATTGTCTCGGCCACAACTGATATGTTCGCGCGTGAATCGATTGCCTGAACAGGCTGAATCCTTTATCTTATAAGTTTCGCCGCGGGCAAAAATTCTTTTGTGAGCGTCGAGCTTCAGTGTGGGGACTTCGCGATTGCGAAGACGGAGATTCAGGTGAAAAAGAAGATACGCGCGATTCAGTACGGGATTGGGCCGATTGGCGCTTCGATTGCCAAACTGCTGCGGGAAAAGGCCTCGGTCGAAATCTGCGGAGCCATTGACAACGATCCTGCGAAAGTTGGGCGCGATCTGGGAGAAGTGGTTGGCGCGAGCGACGCGCCGTGGGGCGTGAAAGTTTCCGACAACGCGGAAGAAGTCTTGTCGCAGGCAGCGGACATCGTAATGCACACCACGTCGTCCTCGCTGGAAAAAGTAGCCGGCCAGTTGATCGAATGTCTGAAAGCCGGTTCGTGCGTGGTTTCCACTTGCGAAGAATTGTCCTACCCCTATCGCAGCAATGCGGAGCTCGCGCAACAAATCGATAAAGAAGCCAAGGATTGGGGCGTGGCGCTGGTTGGCACCGGCGTGAATCCGGGCTTTGTGATGGACAAGCTGCTGATTACACTGGCGGCGGTTTCGCAACGCATCGAACACGCCAAGGCGCTGCGTATCGTGGATGCATCGAAACGCCGTTTGCCCCTGCAGAAAAAAATCGGCGCCGGTTTGAGCGTTGAAGAATTCCGCGCAAGAGTGGCCGAAGGCGTCATCAAGCACGTAGGCCTGCCCGAATCGGTGGCCATGGTCGCGGACGCCCTGGGCTTTACCGTGGACGAAATTACCGAAACGATCGAGCCAAAAGTCGCAACCGAACGCGTACAGACGGAATATCTCGCAGTGGAAGCCGGTCAGGCTGCCGGCGTTCACCAGATTGCCCGCGGCCTCTGTGCCGGCAAAGAAGTCGTGTACATGGAACTGCAAATGTACGTAGGCGCAAAAGATCCGGCCGATACGGTAACCCTAACCGGCCACCCCAACATCAGCCTAACCATTCCCGGCGGTTCCCACGGCGACATCGCCACGGCCTCGGTAGCCGTAAACTCCATTCCCGTAATCCTCGACGCCCCCGCGGGGCTCCGCACCGCCAAGGACTTGCCGATCGGCTTCTTCTCGCCCGGTGCAAAACCCTAATCAAAGCGCTGGTGCTCAGATGATCAGAAAGGGACACTTGCTGGCAGCGCCGCTCCTCTGATTGCAATCAAGGGCAGAAATGATTGTTCGGGCAGGCAGTTCGTTATACGTTCTGACATTGAGCGTTCGCCCGGTCGTAGCCTTGGTACACCGCCCCCAAAGCTTGAAAAAAAACTTCACTCGCTGCTTGCGACATTGATGAAGAAGAGACAAAACCCACTCTTTGGCCATCGGACCCTGCGCCAGCGCCACTTCCCCTCCTACAGCCATCCAGTCGATCCCAGCTAAAGAAAATTCGCCCAGGCACTCGAAGGAGGTTCGACGGACCAGAAGCGGACTGCGGCCGGAGCAGCAACCAATTCCGGTATTCGGGGAAGACCATATTTGCGGTCCTCGACTCGAACCCCACCAAATATGAGGTTCACGGGCGGCAAAGGCGACTCGACTTATGGAAATATTGTCGAAGGATTTATATATCCGAACTGCCCCAGCAATGGTCCGTCATCGCCGCAATCGACCCTACGGCATTGAGGAAGTACAGGCTTTCCTGCGCAGTCTTGCGTGCCCCGTTAAATCGCAAGCTGTCAGTTGTGTTTGACGAAGGCGCCGGGGTGGTTGGTTAGGGAGTTGTAGATGGTTTCGATGAAGATGTCCTGGCTGACGAAGTCGTTGGACCATTTGACCCAGGGAGCGAGGATTTTTTCCTGCTTCATCTGATCAAGGGATTTGTGGGCGTCGAGGGCTTTCTGGACGACGCCGGTGGTTTCCTTGAGCATCTTGACGTAAGCGCGAACGTCGTCGAGGTTGGATAAGGCGCCGTGGCCGGGGATGACTTTAACGTCGGCGGGGAGCTGGGCGGCGGCTTTTTCCACACCATCAATCATGCCCAGCACGCTGCCGCCACTGGCGACGTCAATGAAGGGAAAACCGTAGCGAACGAAATCGTCGCCCATGTGCACGACATTGTTCTTGGGGAAGAAGATGATGGCGTCGCCGTCGGTGTGTCCGGAAGGAAAGTGGAGCGCGCGAATGTCTTCGCCGTTAAGGTGGACGGTAACATCGTGCTCGAAGGTAATGATGGGGAGAGCGGCTTTTTCGGCGGGCTTGTTTTCCATTTTCATGGAGCCGCCGTTGCCCGCCGTGCCGCCGGAAATGAGGCGCTTGCGGACGTTGTCCTGGGCGATGACAGTGGAGCCGGAATTGGCGAAGGGAGCGTTGCCGCCGCTATGATCGCCGTGATAGTGAGTATTGATGACGAAGCGGACGGGCTTGTCTGTGATGCCAAGATTTTTGAGCGCAGCCTGGATTTTTTCGGCAAGGGGAGCAAATTCGTCGTCCACAATGACGATTCCGTCTTCGCCGACCGAAGCCGCGACATTCCCGCCCTGGCCTTCCAGCATATAAATGTTTCCGGAAACTTTAGTGACCTTGATCTGGACTTTGGACCAGTCGGGAGTCTTTTCCTGCGCCGCGGCGCCGCAGCAGCAGAGTGCGGCGGCTAACCATACGCATGCGAGAAAATTGCAAATCCTGTAGGCCATGGTTTTCTCCGAACAGTGCTTGGGATTCTAGCATTCGATCCCAAAACCTCGTCTGGAAAACAGGAATCGCACTGCAGCACGCCGGCGATGTAATGTGTGCCGGCCGGTAGCAGCGCCACGAATCGTACCAGTTTAGAGAGTCCGTCTGGAAATCCGCCAAATACAGGTGACCCGCTATGAATCGATCGGCGAATTCGAGAGCCACCAGCCGTTGCCTGCGCACCAGGACGTTGCGTCGGGCGGCGAATTGCGACGCAGTGAGCGCACGTTGCGGTAATCGCCGCGTTTAAACGCCGCGGAAAGCTTTGCGGCGGTCGCTTCATCGCGCGCGGCGACGCACGGAATAAACATGGCCGGACACAGGAAGCGCGCATGGAAATCATCCTGCGAGACACGCGTGATGAGCAGCATCGCGCCTGCTCCGGACAACGCGGGAAGGCCCCCTGTAGGCGCTAAAGGAAACAACAAGCGGCCTGCCGGACGCAAGGCATCCAACCAAACGTCCAGTGGAGCAGTGGCGCCGGCATTGACGTAGATCGCGTCGCAGTCAGGCAGCGGTCCTTCCGAGCCCGAACGGTGCTGCACCGCCACATTGGGAAAACCGGCGAGATTGATGGCTGCGCGTTGCGCCAGGTCCTGTTCAATCTCATAGGCGATCACCGAACCCTTCGGACCAACGAGCCTTGACAACAGCGCCGTGTAGTAGCCGGTGCCAGCACCGATGTGAAGGATCTTCTCGCGTTCGACCGGATTGAGTGCCGCGAGACAAACCGCATGCAGCAGTGGTTGTCCGTTATTGATACCGCGGTCCGCGGCAATCGAAACCACCACGTCTTGATAGAGCAACGCCGGATCATCTGACGGCGTTTCAATCAGACCGGAGGCGGTGAAAATCTTCCACGGACCCGGGCCAGCGAAGCGTTCCCGTGGAACGGAGGCCATAGCATCCGCGAGGCGCGAGTCCGACCTGGGAATGCCGGCGCTTGCGGTGATCAAGTCCGCGAATAATCTGCGGTGCGCCTGCAATCGTTCCATGAAATCTCCGTTGTGCAACGCTGCAGCGTGCGGCTGGTGGTCACCGAGTCCTCATTTTTCCCAATACTTGAAGACAGCGGCGTAGTCCAGGTCGTCTTTCGAAGCGCCCTTGACGGAGTTGTAGATTTCGCGGGAGGCGGCCGTTGCGGGAAGCGGAATGCCGAGCTGGTTGCCGAGTTCGAGGGCCAGGCTCAGATCCTTGTGCATCAGGCGCAGCGGAAAGCTGGGTGTGTAGTCGCCGTTCAGCATCACCGGAGCTTTTACATCGAGAACGCCGGAGCGGGCCATGCTGGCTTGCATGACCTCGACCAGTTTTTCTCCGGAGAAGCCCGCGCCGGTAACCAGGGCGAGCGCTTCCGCGAAGGCGTCCACTTGCAGAGCCAGCAGCAAATTCATGGCGAGCTTGACAGTTTGCCCGGCGCCGTTGGGTCCGAGATGAAAAAGTTTGTTGCCCATGGCGGAAAGGACGGGCCGCGCGGCTTCAAGCGTTTGCGGATCACCGCCAATCATAAAGAGCAGTTCGCCTTTTTCCGCGCCCCATGTGCCTCCCGTGACAGGCGCATCCAGAAAGCGAATGCCTGCCGACTTTGCGGCGTCCGCAATTTTGCGCGCAAGCGAGGGCGAAACAGTGCTGGAGTCAATATAAATCGCGCCCTTTTTCAGCGCGGCGAAAGCGCCCTCGGATTTTTCGTTCGAGTCCGCCCCGGAACCCCAGAGAACTTCTTCGAGCGCGGGCGGATCGCTGACGATAGTGATCAGAACATCGGCGGCCGCGGCAGCTTCTTTGGGAGAAGCCGCGAGGCGGGCTCCCGCAGCGACAAGAGACTCGCCGCGCGACGCGGTGCGGTTCCATACGACCAGCGGAAATCCGGCTTTGAGAAGATTGTGGCCCATGGGACGGCCCATGAGGCCAAGTCCGATGAAGCTGACAGTAGGTTGTGGCAAGATTGCCTCCACGGCAAAAATGGATTCGAAAGGCTGGCGGGCGTCCGAGAGATAGTTTAGCGCAGCGAGTCGGGCAGGCGCACACCGGTGGCATTCGCTTACCAGAAATTAACGGAGCGGATTTTCAGAATGAAGAACAATCAGGCGGTTTTTGGGCGCTGAGCAATGGGGAGCAGAGAAACGCCACCAGAAGCGTGGGCTGCGCTGGCCTGCAACTCACAGGCAGCAGCGGCTGGAGACCCGTGCTGTTGCGCGGGCTTTGTCGTTGCGGCTTCCCGTAAGGTTTCCGATTCTTCCACACGAAGGACGCATTGGTACGGAATTTCCCAGCGGAAATTCTTGCTCTGCCCGTGCTGCTCGTAGTGCTGTTCGAGGAAGATGGAACGGCCGGAATCGGAGACGAATGTTCCTGAAGCCGGAAGGCAAATGTCTCCGGCGCGATACTGAACCTCTACACAACGGCCAAGAAACGCGGCGTAACGGGCCATGCAGCGAGTTTCCTCATGGATAGTTCTATCGTCAATAGTACGAATGGATAGATGAGAAGAAAAGTGTGGAAAATGTTCCTGAATGAAACTACCGCGACCACTGTAGTACAGGATTTGTGAAGCTGCTGCTGTTTAGCGGGATAAATCGGCGAGGACCGCTTCGGCTGCGCGGCGTCCGCTGAGCATCGCACCGTTGATGGAAGCGTTGTCGCGGTGGTCGCCGCAGACGTAAATGCCTGGGCGAACGCGAACCGGGCGCTGCGGCGGTTCAAGCGCGCCGGGATATTGTTGCGGCTGCGCGTGCGGAATGCGGTAGCTCTTCAAATAGCGCCAGGAACTGGCGATCGGCCCGAACCAATTTTTCATTTGCGCAATCACAAAGCCGCTTAGCTGCTGGTCGGTGAGTTGTTGCGTGCCGAGCACGCTGACCGAGACAAGTGACTTGCCGGCAGGAGCGTAGGACGGAGCGATCTGGCTGATGACTGCGAAATTGTTTGCCGGGCCGGCGCCATCACCGTTCAGCACCAGCATGGGGTGTGGAATGGGCGGCTCGTCAGTGGAATAGTAAAAACACGAAACGCTGCGCGAGGCAGGTTCAGCTTCGCCAACCAGATGCGCGGCAGAAGGTCCATCTGCGGCAACCACGATGGCGCGAGCGCGCAAAGATTCTCCGCCGGTAAGTGTAAGCTCGTTTTCGTGCAGCGATTCGGCGTGCGCGTTCAAGCGGATGGTATCCGCCGGCAGGTGCGAGGCAACTTGAGAGGGAATAGTTCCCATACCGCGCGCGGGAATGGCGATGTCGCCTTCCGCTAACATTTTGAAAATGAATTCAAACATGCGGCTGGAGGATTTCAGTTCGCCATCGTGCAAAATGCCGCCAAAGAACGGGCGGAAAAAACGGTGGATGAATTCGTCGGAGAATCCGGCGGCGACCAGAGCATCTCTTGTGGAACGTTCGGGGCGCTTGAAAATCCGGTCGATAGAAGTGTTCCTAAGGCTCGAACGGAGCCGCAGAATGCGCAGCTTGTCAAGAAGGCCGCCGAAATCCGAGCGCAGAGCTTCACCCCAGGCGCCGGGAGTGCGCCAGGGGTCTACCAGCTTGTTCAAGCGTCCGGCAAACCAGGAAATCGCGCCGGGCGCGAATTTTTTGAGGTCCAACGCGCGGTAGTCGAGAGTGCGTTGCGCTTCGGGATACGCGGTGAGCAGGACTTGAAAGCCGCGGTCCAGCAAAAATCCGTCGACTTCGTCAGTACGAACGCGACCACCGATGCCGTCGGAAGCTTCAATAATTTGAAAAGAAACTCCGGCGTCGGCGAGGTGGCGAGCACAAGCCAGCCCTGCAAGCCCTGCGCCGATAATAAAAACATCCGAACCGTTGGACATTTGTAAGGCAGGCTCCAAGTAGAGCCCGCTCCCTCCGCGCGATTCTCCCGGGTGACGCTGAACGAGCAGCCACAAAACATCCGCCAAGACTGTAGGGCGAAGTGAATATCGTCCTGCAAGTCGGCGGCTTGGCGCAAGAGCGGGTTGTCGGTCAGCACAGATCTACCACGAGTCTGGCTTGTCTTGGGCCTGACTGAGCGGCCGGGATTATGCCGCGGTGGCGAGCCGCAGATAGTCGGGACGATCGGAAACCAGTCTGTGGCGGAATGCGTTTTTGATTTGGTTGTTCTGCAGCAGGAACGCGCCCGGCATGCGCTGTATGTCGCCGGCGGGAAGTCCGATGAAATTGCCCTCGAGCCAGGACATCAGCATGCGAGAGATGCTTTCGCGGTTCAAATACTGGCGCAATTCGGCGCGGGTCAGCCCAAACGCTTCGTAGAGCTTGCCGCCGGGATCAGCAAAGCGCGGCAGATCGTCCAAATGATAGGGAGCGAAATATTTCGCGGCGCGCTCTTCCGTGCCCAGGTGCACGAACGCGATTTGCGTCCCCTGCTTTTCGATCTGAGAACGAAGTTTCGCTAGCTCGGCGACCGCCTCGCGGCAGAACGTTCAGCCAAAATGTCGGAGAAACACCAGCAACAGCGGGCGATCCTGAGAAAGCGCCTGAATCGTCTGGCCGGACTGAGAGCGGTAAGATTCCAACAATTGCGGATCAATTCGTTTGGACTGAAACATCGCTGCCTTTATCCTTGCCGATTTTTGCGGGACAGGCAAATGCCCGACCGAACGCACGATGACGCCTGATCATAACGACGTAATAGGGAATCATGACGTGAGCTTGATGTGAGCCGCAGGGCTTCGAATCGATTATCACGCAAGTTCGGCGAACTCCGAGAAGCGGATTCGAACGGACCGACCAAATGCCAGTTAGCGTCCTGCAGGTGAACTGAACCCACCGGGATTCGAGGTGTAAATGATGAAACCGGCGACCAGCAGGCTGAGAAGAAGGATCATCAGCACATTGGAAATCTTTCGGAAATAGCGGCGGCGCGCCAGATAATCACGCGGAATGGCCGCCCACCGATAACCAAGGAACGAACGCGGGTGGTTGGTTCTTGTGCCCATGAGAAGCTCCAGGATAATTGACAAACCCCATCTAAATGGAGAGCTGGCGGCGGTCAGGGAAGGCAGTTAGGGGAGAGTGGGTTCCCGGCAGGAGGCTACATCCCTTTTCGGCTCCGGGGATGATTCTAACAAAATTCTCGCAGAGTAAACGGTAATTCTTTGCGTTTGCTGCAATCAAAAACCACCACGGGCATTCACGCAAGTCCCTGAAAACAGGCCGGTTTTTGCCTAGCCCCATGGTACGGCAGCGGTCGCAGGAATATGCTTCAAGGCGGTAGGTTGCAAAACGGCAATGTCGTCTGGACGCACGATTTTGCCGAGTGACCGGCGCGCTGCGGACGTTTCCTAACTTCCTAACCATGGAGCGCCGAAAAATTCAGCTCGCCTTGACATTTCCGGCTGAGCGGTTATTTTGAGCAGTCGGTTTTTTGCTCGATCAGCGGAGGAAACTGCAATGATTCGCAGGGCTATCGTGTTGGCGGCGTTGTGCGCTTTGGGGCTATTGCCGGCATTTGCGCAGCAGAAACAGCCATCGAAGTCGTATGTATTGAAAGCGGCGCGCTTGTTCGATGGAAAGAGCAGTGCGATCGTGAAGCCCGGAATTGTGGTGGTTAGCGACGGCAGGATCACCGGCGTCGGAGCCGGCGCAAATTTGCCGAGCGATGCGGAAGTGGTCGATCTGGGCGACGCCACATTGCTGCCCGGATTTATTGATGCGCACACGCACCTGACCATGATGTACCGCGAGGACTATCTAAAGGCTGCGCTCGATGAATTGCGGAAGCCGATTCCAGAGATGGCGTTGGACGCCAGCGTGAACGCGCGGATCACTTTGCTGGCCGGTTTCACGACCGTGCGCGATGTCGGTTCGCGAGATTATCTGGATGTGGGTTTGCGAAATGCGATCGAGCGCGGCGTCGTTGCGGGGCCACGTATGCTGGTGGCGGCGCACGCCATCGGGGCGACGGGCGGGCATTGTGACCAAACCGGATACCGTGAGGGAGCGCTGGGTCCAGAAACCGGGCCGGAAGTTGGCGTGGTCAACGGACCCGATGAAGCGCGCCGGGCGGTTCGCCTCGCACACAAATACGGTGCAACCATCATCAAGACTTGCGCGACAGGTGGCGTACTCTCGCTTGCCGATGCCGTGGACACGCCGCAACTCACGCAAGCCGAACTCGACGCGCTGGTCGATGAAGCGCATGCTTTGCGGCTCAAAACCGCGGCACACGCTCATGGCGCCGAAGGGGCGAAGCGCGCCATTCGTGCCGGAATCGACTCCATCGAGCATGGATCATTCCTTGACGATGAAGCGCTGGACATGATGAAACAGAAAGGCACTTACTACGTGCCGACGCTGATGGCAGTGCAGGGATTGACCGAACAGATCCAAAAAGGAGTTCCCATTCCTCCGGCCATCAAGGTGAAGGCCGAGGACGCCATTGCGCACGTGCATCTCACGTTTCAAAAAGCACTCGCCAAGAACATCAAGATTGGCTTGGGAACCGACGCCGCGGTTTATCCGCACGGTCGCAACGCGGAAGAATTCCACCAGATGGTGGATTTGGGAATGAAGCCGATTGACGCGCTGAAGGCCGGCACTTCGAGTGACGCGGACTTGCTGGGACTGGCAAATAAAATCGGAACGCTGGAAATTGGCAAACTTGCCGACGTGGTGGCGGTACCGGGCGATCCGGTACAAAATATCCGACAGACCGAACACGTCTTCTTTGTGATGAAAGACGGCGTGGTTTACAAGAATGAAAAACCGAATTGAACGAAGGCTCGAAGGGTCCAGTAGGCGGCAAACATGGAAGACCTTCCGGAAGTAATCGCCAAAGATCTCTCGGATTATTACGCGATGGTGCGCGAACAGACGCATCATTGGGTTGATCCGCTGAGCGACGAACAACTCTGGCAACGGCCATTCGCGCACGGAAATACGGTCGGCCACGTCTTACTTCATATGACCGGCAATTTGAGTTACTACATCGGAGCGCGAATCGCCGGCAACGGCTATGTGCGTGACCGCGATCGCGAGTTCAACGAACCGGAGCCTAAGTCAAAAGCAGAAGTGCTGGGCGCGTTTGATCGTGCGATTGCGATGGTGATCGCGGCGATTGCAGACCAGTCCGCGGAAGACTGGATGCAGCCGTACTCCGCAGTGCGAGAACCCGAAGCCACAGAGCGCTTGGCCATTTTTTTGCGCTGCGCGGGGCACGCCTATCATCATGTTGGGCAGCTGATTTATCTGTCGCGAGAGCTGCGCAAGTAAATTTGCCGGTCCAACTGCAACAGAGCGTCGCGAAACGAATTGCCTTCCGGTTACAATCACAAGCACACCAGATGAGCGATTCGCCGCTTCCACTCTCAACGAACTCTTCAGAAAATCGCGTTCGCGAATGGGGAATCGCGTCTTTGATTTCTGTGTGCGTATCGCTTGCCCTGCTCGCGCCTTTTTTCCGGCTCGGCACCGCTTCTGGACACGATATTGCCTTTCACATGGCCTCGTGGCTGGACGCCGCCGGCCAGTGGAAACAAGGCATACTCTTCCCGCGCTGGACGGAGTGGGCCAATTTCGGCTTTGGCGAGCCGCGATTTATTTTTTATCCGCCGCTGTCGTGGCTTTTCGGCGCGTTTCTGGGAACCATCCTTCCCTGGCAATCGGTGGCGGCTGTTTTTGTCGGATGCGTGCAAACACTTGCCGGGCTCTCCGCTTATGCTTTTTTTCGCCGAATTGCCGGCTCGCGACCCGCGGCGCTTTTAGGCAGCGCATGCTTCGCGGCGAATCCCTACAGCTTACTCATCATTTATATGCGCAGCGACTTCGCGGAGCTTCTGGCCATAGCGATTTTTCCGCTTCTGATGCTGGCGACTGAGCGACTGATTGGATTGTTGCCGGACGAAAACGAGCTGC
>Ga0210406_10001210_pt1 | contig 32660 bp, 30 predicted proteins | sample IncBWC30MmetaG_FD_155454 | JGI IMG/M metagenome (GOLD analysis project Ga0210406, IMG submission 155454) | Forest soil microbial communities from Barre Woods Harvard Forest LTER site, Petersham, Massachusetts, United States - Inc-BW-C-30-M | ecosystem: Environmental > Terrestrial > Soil >... | reverse complement strand
ACCTCGGATAGGCTGCGCGAAGGGCAGCTTTCCACCCATAGCGGCCTCTCGATCCTCGTTGCGATCTCTCACCCTTTCGGGTCAGCAGCCGTAGTGCTCGGCCGCGAATAGGATGACTGCTGGTGTTTCGGAGGCCCGGCGAGTTTCGCGCGCGATGGGGTCGCCCGCGCGGTGGGGCTGCCGCAGAACAGGGTGTATGGCATCTGGGTCCCGGGCCTGGGTTCCTAAAGGCGCAACGACGCCCGCGACGCCGGGACGCGGCATTGCTGTCGAAGGCGGTGGGCTGGCCGGTGCGCGTTCAGGGTAGATCTTGCTGCGCTTTGTAGAGGCCAAGGAAGTCGGCGTAACTGAGCGTGCCGATGACATTCTGGTTATCGTCGAGTACTTCGTAAAAAACGCCGTCATGTCTCCGCATGTCGAAGAAGACGACGACGTCTTGATCAGGGCCTCCGCCTTCACTGTGCACGTCCCCGGGTGGGCTTGATCGGTAGCTGCCAACCGGACGAATTTCCTTGAGCGTGCCATCGGGTTCATAGAGGCGATGCTCGCCTTGCACGACGAAAGTATTATTCGGTATCATATGTCGATGGAGAACGATCTTTTCATTGGCATCGAATTTAAACAGCACATGGACGATAAAGTTTTTTTCATCGACGTTCAGGATAGAGTATAATAAATGCTCCAAATCCCCAAGGTTGTTCCATGTAATGTTATGATCATCAAAGTTGTACGATGTCATTGCCCTGCCCTCCCTGCTGGATAGGTCGCAAATTAATCCAACCGGCATTCTCCCGATTCCGGGTGAATTTCGCGCGATGATCGCCGCTTCGTGCGCCTTGGGCAACGGTAAATCGTGCTCTGCGTGGGTGGGAGAGCATCGAAAGCGCCCCTTGACAGCGCCGAGGCGCTGAAGCGCGCAGCTCCACCAGGGGGTGACCCGACCTGCCGAGCTTGCTTGCGCGGTACCGCCACCGATACCATTTAAGCGATGAGAGCGGAGTGGGCATGCCGCGCAGCGACAAGACGCTCCATCGGATGCGGGCGAACCCACGTGACTGGCGGATCGCGAGCCTGGAGGCGGTCGCTGCCGCGCATGGCGTCAACATCCGCAAGCCGGGTGGCAGTCACGTGGTCTTCGAGCATTCCGCCGTTGCCGAAGCCCTGTCGGTTCCGGCACGCCGGCCAATCAAGCCGGTTTATGTCCGTCGCTTTGTGGCGTTTATCGAGGCGGTGCGAGCGAGCAATGAGTGACACCGAATATCGCTTTACGGTGCGGCCGCTGACCGAGGATGAGGGCGGCGGTTACCTGATCGAGTTTCCCGATCTGCCCGGCTGCATGTCGGACGGCGAAACGATAGAGGAAGCTGTCGCCAACGGCGAGGATGCGAAACGCTGCTGGATCGCCGCTATGAAGGAGGCCGGCCGGACGATCCCGCCGCCCTCGGTCGAACCGGTAGAAGGCTATAGCGGCAAATGGCAGCTGCGCGCCCCGAAATCGCTGCATCGCCGGCTCGCCGAGCGCGCCAAGCGCGAAGGCGTGAGCCTCAACACCCTCGCCGTGACCCTGCTCGCCGAAGGGCTCGGTGGACGCGCCGCGCATGAGCGGTGAGATCTCCCGTCGCCCATTTTTCAAGCCCCACCCGGCTCGCTGAAACCGCATTTCGCGCGTGACGGGGTCGCCCGCGCGCTGGGGCTGCCGCAGGACGAAGCGCACGGGATCTGGGTCCCGGGCTAGGGCTCCTACGGGCGCAACGACGCGGGCGATGCCGGGATCGATGCGGCATCATTGTCGAAGGCAGTGGGCCGGCCGGTGCGCGTTCAGGGCATGCGGTATGAGGGCCATGGCTGCACCCCCAAGGGCCCGGCCTCGATCCACCGCGCCCGCGCCGCACTCGACCCGGATGGTGCGGTGATCGGATACGTGTTCGAGAGCAAGGGCTTCTCACGCGTCGACATCGACACCAACGAGAGCGACCCGAGCACCAGCCTCGCCGGCCAGCTGATGGGCTTGACGTTGAAGTCATTGCAGGACGCGGAGGGGATTGCCGTCTTTATAGAACCGGGATTCCGGCGACTCCGGCCGCGCGGATGAGTTCGTCATCAAGAGTCGCGAGGGGCAAATTTAGCCGGATGGCGAGTTCCAGATACGCCGCGTCGTAGGATGTCAGGCGGTAAGAGAGGGCCAGCCGGTGCACGTCTGTAAGCACGCGCTCCACCCCGGCATCATCGGCGGTGATGTTAAGGGATTGGAGTTCCGTGATGAACTCCGCCGCCTTGGAGGCGGTAAGCGTCCCGATGTTCTGAGCACGGGAGAGGACCGCGCTCGCCTCGTAGAACCACAAGACCGGCACCATGGCCGTGTCGCCGGTCGCCAGCCGGTCGAGAACCGAATCCGCATAAGGGTGCGCGCCACTCTCGAAGCACCATCGCATCGCGACCGAATTATCGAGCACAAACGACGTCAAGCCCGCCCGAAGTTAATGAGGTCGTCGATCGTCATGCCCGGCGGCAGGAGGTTGCCCTTGCGAAGCTCTAGAATGCGCGCCGCGGCTTCCGCCGGCGTGTGGATAGACTCAAGGGCCGTGCCCCGGCGCGCGCGTCGTTGTTCCAGATAGCGCGTGACAGCTTCGCGCACGAGTTCCCGGGGCTCGCGGCGCTCTTCCTCGGCCGCGGCCTCTACCTCGACGAGCAGGTCGGGTGGCACGAGCGTGTCGGTCGGATCCTCAGATCTCATGCCATCGAAGCTAACATCCAGGGGCGAAGCGTCAAGGATCAAACTGGCGAGTTTGGCCCGCAGGCGCCGTTTCGCCACTTGGTCGCTCCGACGGGGTCGTCCGCACGCTCGGCATGGCGCAGGACGAGGTGATTGCGGGCTGATCATCAGCTCCGACGGGCTCCGCCGCTGCATCGGCTGCATCGAAGGCAATGTCGTCCAGGGCACCAGCGGGCGCCAGCGGAGGAGGTCGCCTTCGACCGCGCCCGGGTCACCAGCACCGACTGGCTCTCCTACCCGATCCTCGACATTACCGAGGCCCCCGAGGCAATCGACATCGTGCTGCTCAACCGCCACGAACTGCCGCCCGCCGGCGCCGGCGAGAGCTCGATCCGCCCGCTCGCCGCGGCCCTCGCCAACGCCGTCTTCGACGCGTCGGGCGTGCGCCTGCGCCGCGCCCCGCTGACCCCGGAGAGGCTTAAGCCGGCGCTGGCGTAAGCCATCGAGCACGTGCTTTACCAGCGGTTATGATACATTCGGCTCGTCATTCGTCGGAGACAGGCTGTGACGGCCCGCCAATATCGATACACGGTTTTGTTTGAGCCGGCTGAGGAAGGCGGCTACGTCGTCACATGCCCGTCCTTGCCGGGGTTGGTAACCGAAGGTGACACATTGGAAGAAGCGCGGGACATGGCGGCCGATGCCATCCGCGGATATCTCGAAAGCCTTGCCAAAGACGGACTACCGATCCCGCCGGAAGATCCGCTGCCGTTGGGAAACGTTATCAAAGAGACGGTCGCGGTTGCCATCGAACAGGAATGAATGGCCTTCCAGTTGTTCGACCACGCCAACTCATCCGCGCCCTAGAGCGAGCCGGCTTTCTTGTGCACCATATCCGAGGGAGCCACTACTACCTTCGGCATCCCGCAAAGCCAGGGCTGCTGGTTACCATTCCCTACCATAATCGGGATCTCAAACGTGGCACGCTGCGGGCGATCCTGCGCCGAGCGGGTATCACGCCTGAGGAACTGAGGGATTTGCTGTAAACGTAATCGCGTCGGGATAAATATGGACAGATCCTCCGATCGCAAGCGCGCGTTGCCAAACATCGAGGAGCGGCGCGCGAAGGGTGCCGAATGGCGGCGCCGGGTGCCGCTCGGCGCGCTCGCCGAATGGATCCCGCCGCAGAGCCGGCGCGATCCGATCGAGGTCCTGATCGAGCAGGGGAAGGACCGCATCCCGGAATTGCTTCCGGAGCGCTACAAGCGGATGAGGCCCGACGCCTTTGCCTTTCTGCGGGGTGCAGCGGTGATCATGGCTGCCGATCTCGCCGCGGGTCCCTCCACGGGTTTGCGCGTACAGGCCTGCGGCGATTGTCATCTCGCCAATTTCGGCGCCTATGCGACGCCCGAGGGCACCGCGGTATTCGATGTCAACGATTTCGATGAGACATTACCGGCCCCCTTCGAGTGGGATGTGAAGCGGCTTGCTGCAAGCCTCGCCGTCGCCGGTCGGGTTGCCAAGGCTTCGGACCGGGAGTGCCGTCTTCTTGCCCGCACCGCCGCGAAGAGCTATCGCCGGCACCTCGGAGAGCTGGCGGTGCTGTCGCCGCTCGCCGCCTGGAGCTCGCGCATCGATCTCGCCAGCGCCATCGCCGATATCGACTCCAGCAAGATCCGTCACAAGATCGAAAAGCGCCGCGAGACCATATTGCGGGGTGCGGCCGAGCATTTCGGTCTCGTCGAACGGAAAAACGGCGATTGGAAGATCAAGGACAAGCCGCCGCTGGTGCGCCATTTGGGCCACCATGAGCTTCATGCGCATCAGGCGTTCGCATCTTATGCCGAGAGTTTGCAGGAGGACCGGCGGGTACTGGTGCAGCGCTATCACCGCCGCGACATCGCCTTCAAGACCGTCGGCGTCGGCAGCGTCGGCACGTTCTGTGCGATTGGATTGTTCGTCGCGGACGATGGTTCGCCGCTGCTGTTGCAGATCAAGGAGGCGCAGGCATCGGTCCTCGCTCCGTTCGCCGGCGCCTCGGACTACGCCAATCACGGGGAGCGGGTGGTGGTCGGGCAGCGCATGATGCAGGCTGCCGTCGACGTCTTTCTCGGCTGGACACGGAACCAGGTCAACGGACGTTATTTCTACGTTCGGCGGCTGAAGGATTCCCGGCTGGCCAATCTCGGCGCACTGCTCGAAGAGGCGCTGCCTTACTACGCCAAGCTGTGCGGCCACACCCTGGCACGCGCCCATGCGCGTGCCGGCGACGCCGTGACGCTCTCCGGCTACATGGGCGACGACAGCGTATTCGACAAAGCGATCGCCGAGTTCGCGATGGCCTATGCCTACCAGACGGAGCGCGATTGGCGCGCCCTCCTGGAGGCCATCAAGGCCGGTCGAATTATCGCCGAGGAACCGTCGACTGCCTAGGCGGTAAGTGCCCTTCACCCCAACCCTCTCCCCGCGAACGGGGAGAGGGGGGACCCTGGCGCATTGGCGATGCGCCTCCCGACAGGCGCACGCACGTCCAGCGCGCGTCGCGATGCTGCACTCTTCTTATTTCCTGACATGCGCGGGTATGTCACTAATCTCTCCCGAGAGATCGACCTACGTGCGAATGGTGACAGCCATGGCTTCCAACCTCATCAAACCATCGCTCGCCGCGGCAATGGTGGTGCTTACACCGATGGTTGCCCTTGCCCACACAGGGGCGGGCGACACGAGCGGCCTTGTACATGGGTTTGGGCATCCGATTTCCGGCCTCGATCACATTCTCGCGATGCTGATGGTCGGCGTCTTCGCGTGGCAGCTCGGTGGACGAGCGCTTTGGCTCCCACCAACCACCTTTGTCGGCATCATGGCTGTCGGTGGCACGCTCGGTATCGCCGGCATCGAAGTCCCCCTTGTCGAGACCGGCATAGCCTTTTCGGTTGTTGTGCTCGGTGCAATCGTTGCACTTGACGTCAAAGCGCCGGCCACGACGGCCATCGGCGTCGTCGGTTTGTTTGCTATTTTTCACGGTCAGGCTCATGGAGCCGAAATTCCGGAGGATGTCGGCGGCGTCGTATATGCTGCCGGCTTCATGATCGCGACGGCCTTGCTGCACCTTGCCGGAATCAGCGCCGGCTTCCTGATGGGCAAGGCGAGTGAGCACTACGGTTCTGTTGTCGTGCGATTGGCCGGGGGACTCGCCACAGCGGCCGGTGTCGCTCTTCTCGTTGGCACTCTCTGACCCGTCGGCGCCCACAAATCCCGAGGAGGAGTGTCATGGAGACAATCGCTCGCGTCGGTTTGACCCTTATCGCTGGGTTCGTCGCCGCGTCGGGTGCCAACGCGGCGCCGGCCGAAAAGCTCGGCGCCGTGTCATTCGCGAATACCTGTTCGGAGGCGGTGCAGCCGCGGCTGCAGCGCTCCGTCGCCTTGCTGCACTCGTTCTGGTGGAGCGAGGGCGACAAGGCGTTTCGCGAGGTGCTGGTCGAGGATCCGGGTTGTGCGATTGCCGGCTGGGGCATCGCCGCACTCGCCATCGGCAATCCCTACGCGATCGGCCCGTCGCCGGAGGGCGCCAAGCGCGCCCAGGAGGCGATCGCGCAGGCGCGCGCGACCGGCGCCAAGAGCGAACGCGAGCGCGGCTACATCGAAGCGGTCGCGGCCTATTACGACAATTTCCCCGAGCGGCCGCACGCGGTGCGGCTGCGCTCGATGGCTGACGCCTTCGAGGCGCTGGCCAAGCAGTATCCCGATGACGAGACGCAGATCTTCTCGGCGATCTATATCGTCGCGACGCAAACACCGGGCGACAAGACCTTCGCGCGCGCGATGCAGGGCGCTGGAATTCTCGAAGCGCAGTTCAAGAAGCACCCCGACCATCCCGGGGTCGCGCATTACCTGATCCACGCCTACGATTATCCGTCGGTCGCCGACAAGGGTCTGGCGGCGGCGATGTGCTACGCCGACATCGCACCCTCCGCACCGCACGCGCTGCACATGCCCTCGCACATCTTCACCCGGGTCGGGCTGTGGCAGGAATCGTCCAGCACCAACCGGCGCTCGGCTTCTGCGGCGACCGGGGCTCCCGAGGCCTCGGACCGGCTGCATGCTCTCGATTATCTGGTCTACGCCTCGTTGCAACTGGCGCGCGACAAGGATGCGATCGCGGCACTCGAGGAAGCCCGGACGGTCGGCACCCAAGGTACGACCGCCATTGCCAATGCCTATGCCCTGGCGGCGATCCCGGCGCGCTATGCGGTCGAGCGCGGCCAATGGGCCGACGCGGCGCGCCTCGATGACCCCGACACGAGCAAATTTCCGTTCACCGAAGCGATGCGCTACTACGGCCGCGCGCTGGGTGCCGCGCGCGCCGGCAACCCCGAAGCGGCTGAGAAGGATCTCGTTCGGCTGCGCGAGCTGGGCGAGTCACTGAAGGCGGCCAAGAACAATTACTGGGCGACCGAGGTCGAGGTGCAGCGCATCAGCGCCGAGGCATGGATCGCCTTTGCGAGGGGTCAGCGCGAGGAGGGCCTGACGCAGATGCTCGCCGCGGCCGATCTCGAGGACAAGAGCGAAAAGCACCCGGTCAGCCCCGGCCGGTTGATCCCGGCGCGCGAGCTGCTCGGCGACATGCTATTGGCGAGCGGCCGGCCCGCCGATGCGCTGGTCGAGTACGAGGCCTCGCAGATCCGCGATCCAAAGCGGTTCCGCGGCTTCTGGGGCGCCGGCCAGGCGGCGGGACAGGCCGGCAACAAGGACAAGGCACGCTATCACTTCACCAAGCTCGTCGAGATGGCCGGCTCCGCCGACCCCCGTCCCGAGCTCGCAACCGCGCGCGACTATCTCGCGAAGAACTAGCGCGGTTAGACCAGCGCCTTCTGCATCTCGAGGTCATCCTCGATGAAGGCGTGGACGACGGCGTCGATGTCGGGATCGGCGGTGAAGCCGAGGGCCCGAGCGCGTGAGGCGGCAACGGCCGGCGGCCAGCCGGAGACGATCTGCTGCACCAGCGGGTCGGGCTGCCAGCGGATTCGGGCATAGGCGGCCTCGCCGCCCAACCGGCGGACCGCTTCGGCCATGTCACCGACCGCTACCGAGAAACTGGGTAGCTGCAAAGACCGGCTGTCGCCAAAGGTGTGGCCGGGCAGGTCGAGGGCGTGGACGAGGCCGGCGACCACCCGGCGCGGCGAGGCCAACGCCATCACCGTATCGGGGGAGACCGGGCAGACGGCATCCTTGCCGGCCAGCGGCTCGCGGATGATCGAGGAGGCGAAGGTCGAAGCCGCACGGTTCGGCCGGCCCGGCCGCACCACCACGGTCGGCAGGCGCAGCGCGCGGCCGTCGACAAAGCCCTTGCGGCTGTAATCGTTTACCAAGAGTTCGCCGATCGCCTTCTGCGCGCCGTAGGAGGTCTGCGGCCGCAACGGCGTGTCCTCGCCGACATCCGGCGGCAAGCGGCCGCCATAGACCGCGAGCGAGCTGGCGAAGATCAGCCGCGGACAAGTGCCGAGCGCCCGGCACGCCTCGAGCACCGCGCGCGTGCCGTCGAGGTTGACGCGGTAGCCGAGATCGGTATCGGCCTCGGCCTCGCCGCTGACGACGGCGGCGAGATGGTAGACCGCATCCGTCCCCGGCGCGATCGCCGCGCGCACCGCCGTACGGTCGGCGATGTCGCCGGTCAGCAACGTGATGCGCTTGTCCTCGGGCAACGGCAACGCCGAGGGCGCGTTGTCGAACAGCACGAGCGCGTCGACATCGCGGCGCTCGAGCAAGCCGAGCGCAACACGCCGGCCGAGAAAGCCGCAACCGCCGGTGATCACTACACGCATCGCTCGATCTCCACCTTGTCCTGATCCGATACGCGGATCCCTCGCTCGCTGCCCCTCACCCTCCCGCAACGCGGGTCCCTCCCTCTCCCCGCTGAAGCGGGGAGAGGGGCTTTGAGTTGTTTTCTCCCTCGCCCCGCTTGCGGGGAGAGGGCCGGGGTGAGGGGCAGATCCGGATCACCCCCCGATGCCATAGCGCTTGGCCCAGCCGAGGCCGGCCTTCGTCTCTCCCTTCGGTCGGTATTCGCAGCCGATCCAGCCCGCATAGCCGAGTTCGTCGAGAAGATCGAAGAGGAACGGATAGTTGATCTCCCCGACATCGGGCTCGTGACGGCCGGGATTGCCGGCGATCTGCACATGCGGATAGTGGCCGGCGAGCGCCCGGATGCGATGGGCGAGATCGCCCTCCATGATCTGCACATGATAGAGGTCGAGCTGCAGTTTCAGGTTGGATCGCCCGACCCGCTCGATGATCGACATCGCCTGGGTCGTGGTGTTGAGGAAATAGCCCGGAATGTCGCGGTTGTTGATCGGCTCGATGACCAGGGTCAGGCCATCGCCGGCGAGCCGGTCGGCCGCGTGCCGCAGGTTGGCGATATAGACGCGCTCGGCCTCGGCGCGATCACGCGCTTGCGGCCACAGCCCGGCCATCGCATGGAGAATCCGGCACTTCGTCGTCTTGGCGTAGACGAGTGCGGTCTCGACCCCGTCGCGGAACTCCTGCTCTCGCCCGGGCAAGGCACCGATGCCGCGCTCGCCCGCTGCCCAATCGCCGGGCGGCATGTTGAAGAGAGCCTGCTCGAGCCCGTGCCGGTTCAGCTGCTCGGCAATCACCTCCGGCGAATGGTCGTAGGGCGAGAGATATTCGACCCCCTTGAAGTCGCAGGCAGCGGCGGCGGCGAAGCGGTCGAGAAACCCGACTTCCTGGAAGATGAAGCTGAGATTGGCGGCGAATTTCGGCACGGCAGGTCCTCGTTTGCAGGCTCGGAACGGCGGGCGAATACTGTAACATAGGACCCTGCGGGAGGGTGCGATGACGGTGCTGCTGGGAGCGATCGCCGACGATTTCACCGGCGCCACCGATCTGTGCAACACCTTGGTGCGTCGCGGGATGCGCCATGCCCGACTTCTTTATGCGCGCCTTTTCGGTCCTGCCCGGAGAGCAGGCATGACCCATCGAGATTGCTTCGTCGCCTGCGGCTCCTCGCAATGACTGGAAGGGCGCGTCATTGCGAGCGCAGCGAAGCAATCTGGCTGGGACATCTCGAGGGAGGGCAACGGAATGAGCGAAGCAACCGAGCGCGAGGCGATTTGCGCGATCGGCGCATCGATCTTTGCCCGCGGGCTGACCTCCGGCTCGTCGGGCAACATCAGCGTCCGCACCGAGGAAGGCTGGCTGATGACCCCGACCAACGCCTCGCTCGGCCGCCTCGACCCGGCGCGGCTCTCGAAGCTCGACCCGGACGGCCGGCTGATTTCGGGGGATCCGCCGACCAAGGAGAGCTTTCTGCATCGCGTGATGTACGAGGAGCGGCGCGATACCGGGGCCGTCGTGCATCTGCATTCGATGCACTCGGTCGCGGTCTCCTGCCTTGCCGAGATCGATCCCGCTGACGTGTTGCCGCCGATCACCGCCTATTATGTGATGCGGGTCGGAAGGCTGCCGCTCGTCCCTTATTTCCGCCCGGGCGACCTCGATCTTGCCGAGGCCGTGCGCGGCTTTGCCGGCAAGCACCACGCGGTGCTGCTCGCCAATCACGGCCCGGTGGTCGCCGGATCGAACCTCGATGCCGCGGTCAACGCGATCGAGGAGCTCGAGGAGACCGCCAAGCTCTATCTACTGTTGCGTGGCGCCAAGACCCGGTATCTCACCACTGGCCAGGTAAAGGAGCTGATGCAATGAAGCACCTGACACGCGGGCTCTCCGCTGCCGTCCTGGCGGCACTGCTGTCGTGGGGCGTGCCGGCCGCGCGAGCTGTTGAACCGATCAAAATAGGCTTCAGCATGGAATTGACCGGCCCGTTTGCGGTCGTTGGCAAGACCGGGCTGCTCGCTTTCAAGATCTGGGAAGAGGAGGTCAATGCCGAGGGCGGCCTGCTCGGCCGGCCGGTCAAGCTGGTCTATTACGACGACCAGAGCAACCCGTCGCTGGTGCCGGGCATCTACACAAAGCTGATCGACATCGACAAGGTCGACCTGTTGATTTCGAGCTACGGCACAAATCTCGTCGTGCCGGCGATACCGGTCGCGATCTCGCGCAACCGGCTGTTCTTCGGCCTCTTCGCGCTGGCGGCCAACGACAAGTTCCATTATCCGAAATACTTCTCGATGCTGCCCTTTGGCCCCGAACCGGTGAAGACCTTCGCTCAGGGCTGGTTCGACTTGGCGGCGGCGCAGAACCCGAAGCCGAAGACGGTCGCGATCGTCGCCACCGACGCCGAATTCCAGCACAAGGCGGCAGAAAGCGCGCGCGAGCACGCCAAGGCGAGAGGCATCGACATCGTCTACGATCGGGCCTATCCGCCAACCACGGTCGACTTCACGCCGATCGTTCGCGCCGTGCAGGCAACGCAACCGGAGCTTGTCTATATCTCCTCATATCCGTCGGACACGGTCGGCTTCCTGCGTTCAGTCGGGGAGATTGGCCTCAGCACAAAGATGCTCGGCGGCGGCCTTGCCGGACTGCAGGCGGCAGCGATCAAAATGCAGCTCGGCGAAATCGCCAACGGCGTCGTCAATATCGATCTCTGGGAGCCGGTCCCGACAATGCTATTTCCCGGCGTCATGGATTTCATCAAGAAATACCAGGCGAAGGCGCCGGCCGAAGGGATCGACCTGCTCGGCTACTTCCTGCCGCCCTTCGCCTACAGCGAATTACAGATCCTGGGCGACGCCATCGCGGCGACCCGCAGCCTCGACGAGGACAAGCTCGCGCAATACATGCACAGCCACCCCTTCCACACGATCATGGGCGACATCGCCTTCGGTCCCGAGGGCGAGTGGACCGAGGCGCGGCCGATCTGGGCGCAGTACCACGACATCAAGGGGCACGATGTCGAGCAGTTCCGCGAGCCGAAGACCGTCACGATCCTAGCGCCGCCGCAATACAAGACCGGCGAGCTAATCTACCCCTACGCCGCGGCCGGAAAATAGGTCAGCCTACGGTCAGCCGCCGTCGAGTTCGGCGCGCAGCGCCTTTGCATCTTTGAGGTCGGGGGTGTCGAAGCCTTCGGTGGACCAGCCGTAGACCGGCGCGAGGAGATCGCGAGCCTCGGCGTGGCGGCCCTGGTCGCGGCGAAGCCGGGCGAGGCCCATGGCGGGACGCAACTCCCAAAGCTTCGCCCTCATCGGCGGAGCCCTCTCCCATCCCCTCCGCCGCAAGCAGGGGAGGGCTAGGGTGGGGGCCGGCTCGGTACGGGTCACGCCGCCGGAGACAGGGCGAAGACATGCGTCGGGTCGGCGATGTTCTTCAGTCGCTGCTCGCCGAGGTCGGCGAATTCGGCGGCAATCGCGCCCCGCACATGGCGCCACGCATCGGCGGAGATGCAGATGCCGCCCGGCGGGGCGAGGCCCTCGAGCCGCGCCGCAACATTGACTCCGTGGCCGTAAATGTCGTCAGGCGCCACGATGACGTCGCCGACATTGACCCCGATGCGAAGCTCGATGCGGCGGTCCTGCGGCAGCCCGGCGTTGCGCTCCCCGATGATCCGTTGCACATCCAGCGCGCAGCGCACCGCATCGACGACGCTGCCGAACTCGACGAGAGCCCCGTCGCCGGTATGCTTAACGATGCGGCCGCGGTGCTCGCGGACCTGCGGCGCGATGACCTCGCGCTGATAGGCCAAGAGGCGGAAATGGGTGCCCTCCTCGTCGGCGCTCATCAGCCGCGAATAGCCGACGACGTCGGCCGCCAAGATTGCCGCCAGCCGGCGCTCGAACCGCGGATGATCGGCCGACCGCAAGCCCTTGAGCAGGCGGGCAACCTTGGGCGCCAACCACTGCACGAGGATGGACCCGCCCCCCGCCAGAACCCCGGAGACCCAGGCGTTGCCTATCGCAGGCCAGACTTCCTCCAACATGACCCCGTGTCCCTCGATCGCAGGGTCCCGCCGGGCACAAATCGGGCAGAAAAGAGAAAGGCCCCGTCCGTGTCCGGCGGGGCCCTGGAAACCGTCTATCTGCGCAGATTACTCAGCGCGCACGTATCCCCTCAGCCCCGCTTGATGCGAGCGGTCGTTCGCCATGGTAAAGGCTCCAGCCGGCGGGATCTGCGCAACGTAATGCATGCGCGGTTCTCTACGCGCGGTTGGGCTTCCCGTCAAGTGCGAAATTTAACCAAGCTCGTCGAGCAGCGCTTTCGCCTCTTTCAGGTCGGGTGTGCCGAAGCCCTCGGTGAACCAGCCGTAGACTGGCGCGAGGAGATCGCGGGCTTCGGCGCGGCGGCCCTGGTCGCGGCGGAACCGGGCGAGGCTCGCGGCGGCGCGCAGTTCCCAGAGCTTGGCCTCCTGCTCCTGCGCGATTCTCAGCGCTTTGCGGTACAGTTCCTCGGCGGCCTCGGTATGCCCCTGCCGCAGCAGCAGCTGGCCTTTGTGCCGGTTCAGCTCCGCCTCCAGCCAGCGCTCGCCTGTCCTTTCGACGATCTGCAAGGCCTCGTCCAACTGGCTGACAGCATCATCTACTTGCCCTGCGATCTCATATGCCGTGGCCAGGAGGGCCGTGTGACAGGGCGTCCACATTTCCGCCCCGGTGGCGCGGTAAGTGGCGGAACCGCTGCGCAGAAGAGAAATCCCCTCCGTCACATCACCCTTCTTGACCGTGACCCAGCCCCGATAGATCGTGCCCTCCGCACGCCAGTGCGCAAAGCCCTGCTCGGTCGTTACCGCAACGAGCTGGTCCGCCCACTCGCCGAGGGCTGCGTCATCTCCGGCAAGCGAACGGAGCCTAGCACCCATATTCAAGCTCGCAGCCACAGATGGCGGATGGGCTAGCCTGCGGGCCTCGACGATGGCTGCGCCGCTCGGCACCAAGGCCCGGTCTGGAAAGCCGAGACAGAAAAGGACGATCCCCAGATACGCCTGTGGTACCGCGTGGGAGTGGAATCCGACCTGATGGACAAGCGCGCTGTGGTAGGTCGGATCATAAAGCGCCAGCGCCTCTTCGAGATGCAATCGGGATGAAGCAAACCTGCCGACAAACATCAGGGTTCGACCGGAGGAGTGGTGCCCCAGAACGAGCCCGGCGGAATCGTCGCGTTGACGGCTCAGACGCAGCAAATCCTCATCCAAGCGCTGCGCCAAATCCAATTCGCCGCGGGCCGTGTGATAGAGAGACTGCCCAAAGGGAACCTGAAGGAACTCCGAGGGAGAACCCAGCTGTTCCCACAGCTCTCGTGCCCGGACATAAGCATGGCCCGTTTCCGGTGCGGCGAAACCTTTGACAGCCAGCAAGACCGCGCCCAAGGCACTGCAAAATTCCAGCTCTTTTCGCCGACGTTCGAGGTCGTCGGCCAGCAGCGCCAGCAGGTCCAGCGCCTTTTGAAATTGCGTCGCCGCTTCCGCCATCGCCGAGCGGGCGGCTGACCTCCGACCGGCCTTGCTCCAGTAGGCGACGGATTTTTCAACAAGCCCTGCCTCGGCATGGTGCTGCGCGAAGAGCTCGGGCTGGTTATCCATCAGCTGGGGGGAGTGGGTTTCGAGTGCTGCGGCGATCCGGGCATGGAGTTGCTGTCGCGGGCCGCGCAGCAGCGTGCCGTAGGCGGTGTCCTGCACCAGCGCGTGCTTGAACAGGTACTCGGCCGCCGGCGGCACGCCACGTTGAAAGACCAGGCCGGCATCGACGAGGCGCCGGAGCGCCTCCCGGAAATTATCTTCAGCGAGTGCACCGACCGAAGCTGCCAACTCGTAGGGGAATTCGCGGCCGATCGCGGCGCCGATCTGGGCAACTCCCTTTGCCGCCGGGCCGAGCCGGTCGAGGCGCGCCATCAGCGAGGCCTGCAGCGTCGCCGGCACGCCGAGTCCCGTCGAGGGCACCGACGCGGCAACCTTCCGGCCGCGCTCCGCGCCGGCTTCGAGGACCGCCTTGGTCATTTCCTCGACGAAGAGCGGCACTCCATCGGTGCGCTCGACAATCTCAGCGATCACATCTGGCGGCAGCAAGGCGGCGTTGCCGGCGAGACGCTCGACCATCGCCGCGCCGTCGCCCCGCCCTAGCCGGTTTAGCGACAGTACCGTGACATGCGACTGACCCGTCCAGGGCGGCTGGAACTCGGATCGGAAGGTGGCGACCAGCAGGACCGGCAGATGGTCGATCCGCGCAAGGATTAGGTCGAGAAGCTCGCGTGAGGTTGGATCGATCCAGTGCAGATCCTCAAAGATCATCAATACCGGTAGGGGCCCGGCCAAGCCTTCGAGCTGCCGCTGCAGCGCCGCCAATGTGCGCTCCTTCTTGCGCTGCGGGCTCAGCTCGAGTGGCGCGAAACGATTGCCGCCGGGCAACGACAACAGCTCCACCAGCAGGGAGATGTCGCCGGCCTCGGCCGACCGTGCAAGCAGCGTCGCCAACTTGTCGAGTTTTATCTCGGGCCCGTCGTCGCGCGCGAACCCGGCAGCGCGTTCGAGTTGGGCAATGAACGGATAGAGCGCGCTGTCCTGGTGATGCGGCGAGCAGAAATAGCGCAAGCGGGTATGCGGCTTGCTTGCGATGTGCTCGGACAGCGCCGCCGTGAGCCGCGACTTGCCGATACCCGGCTCGCCGGAGATCAGCACCACCCGTCCTTCGCCGCTCTTCGCCTGTTGCCAACGGCGGATAAACAGCTCGACCTCCTCGTCACGCCCGACGAGTGGCGTCTCTCCCGAGCGCAACGCCTCGAACCGGCTCAACATCTCGCTCTCGCCAATGACCCGCCAGGCCGGTTGCGGCTCGCCAAAGCCAGCGAGAGTTTGCGGACCGAGATCAGCGAGATCGAACAGCCCGCCGATCTGGCGGCGCGTCGCTTCGCCGATGATCAGCGTGCTCGGCGCGGCCAACGCCTGCAGCCGGGCGGCGAGGTTCGGCGTCTCTCCGACGACCCCGCGCTCCTGTGCCGCCCCTTCGCCGATCAGGTCGCCGACCACGGCAAGCCCGGTGGCGATGCCGAGCCGCACCTGCAGATCCTGCCGCGCCGGCAATCGGCCGACCGCCTCGATCACCGCCAGCCCGGCGCGCACCGCCCGCTCGGCATCGTCCTCATGCGCCCGCGGATAGCCGAAATAGATCAAGACGCCGTCGCCCATGTATTTGGCGACAAACCCGTCGAAGCGGCCGACCGTATCGGCGACCGCGCGGTGGTAGGCGCCGATCAGTTCGCGCAGGTCTTCCGGGTCATGACGGGTCGAGAGCGCGGTCGAGCCGACCAGATCGCAGAACATCACGGTCAACTGCCGGCGTTCGGCTTCGGATAGTGCCGGTGCATCGCGCGGTGCAGCGGTCACAGCCGCGGCGGGCGTCTCGGAGCGCAGCGCGGCAATTGCGTCGAGCAATCGCCGGCGATGCCCGACCAAGGTGACGCCGAGATCCTTCAGATCCTCGGCCGTCAGGCTCGGCAGTACCGTGTCGTCGATCGCATTTTCGCGGAAGGCCGGCTCGTATTGGGCGAGCCCGAGACCCCGCAGCCATTCCGCGATATCCATCGGCTCTCCCCGTTCGGCCAATTATCGCCCCCAACCCGCCGCAGCGCACGCGCATTAAACTGATATCCTGGGGCCAGGGACATCTGGCGCCAGCAGCACGGCAACCGCGAAGGCCGTGTCCGGCGTTACGCCGTTCAAGCAGGCAGCGAGCATAGCTACTTGATAAAATCTCTTGGTTGTGATATATGCAAATGTCATGCGAAAACCGAATCACCGCCGGGGAACCGTCGCCCACATCCTGCGCCCGAGAGGCTGCGGCCTGATCTCAGCCTGATAAAACAGGCGTAACAGGAGGTGCCCTCATGGTTTCGCGCACGGTGTCCGCCGGCGACAGGCATCGCGAGCGGGTTGCCGGCGGGCAGCGGCTGCCGCATTATGATGGCGGAAGAAGACAAGAGATCCGGGGCGGGGGAATGAGCGCCAAGAGCAAGGTCTATTCGAATTTCGACGATGCGGTTCGCGACATCCCGGATGGCGCGACCCTCGGCTTTGGCGGGTTTGCGGTGGTCGGCATGCCGATCAATCTCTACGGGGCGGTCGCCAAGCAGGGTGCCAAGGGTTTGACCTGCGTGTCGAATTCGACCCGCGGGGGCGCCACTTTGCCTGCCGATGCGCCCGACGTGGGCCAAATCATCAAGAACGGGCAGATCAAGAAGGTGATCTGCGCCTTCACCGCGCCGACGCGGGCCTCGCAGCGCCTGGTCTTGACCGAGTATGTGGATAAGGGGCTGATCGAGGCGGAGCTCGTGCCGCAGGGTACGCTCGCCGAACGGATGCGGGCGGCCGGGGCCGGCATCCCGGCTTTTTACACCCCGGCCGCGGTCGGCACCGAGCTCGCCGAAGGCCGGGAAACGCGCGTCTTCAACGGCCGCGAATACCTGTTGGAGCATGCGTTGCCGCTCGACTACGCCTTCATCCGGGCCTACCAGGCCGATGCTTCGGGCAACCTCCGCTTCCGGCGGTCGCAGCGCAACTTCAACCCGATCATGGCGATGGCCGCACGGGTGACGGTCGTCGAGGTCGAGGAAGACATTCTGCCGGTGGGTGCGATCGACCCCGACGATGTCCATACCGCCGGGATCTTCGTGCACCGGTTGGTCAAGATCCCGCCGCCGCCCGAGGGCTGGTGGCCGCAGCCTCCAGGGAGTGTCGCGCGATGAGCGAGCGGGCAAAAGGGCTCAGCAGGCAGCAGATGTGCGACCGGCTGGCGATGGAATTCGGCGACGGTTGGATCGTCAATCTCGGGATCGGCATCCCGACCCTGTGCTCGAATTGCGATTTCGGCGACAAGGAGATCATTTTCCACTCCGAGAACGGGGTCATCGGCTACGGCCCGCTGGCGGTGCCGGGCAAAGAGGATCTGCACCTCGTCAACGCCGGCGGCCAGCACGTGACCTTGCGGCCCGGGGCAGCGATCGTCCATCACGCCGACTCCTTCGCGCTGATCCGCAGCGGCCGCATCGACGTGACCGTGCTCGGCGCGTACGAGGTCGCCGAGAACGGCGATTTTGCGAATTGGAAGATGGCCGGCCAGCCGGGCGGCGGCATCGGCGGGGCGATGGATCTTGCGGCCTGCGCCAAGCACGTCTTTGTCGCCATGGAGCATCAGACGCGCGACGGCAAGCCGCGTCTCGTCGAGCGCTGCGCGATCCCCGCCACCGCGCGCGGTGTGGTCAACCTCGTCGCCACCAATTTCGGGCTCTTCGAAGTGACAAAAGAGGGCCTGGCGCTGCGCGAAATCGCCCCCGGCGTCACAGTCGACGAGGTGAAGGCGACGACCGGCTGTAACCTGATCATCCCGCGCGAAGTGCCGAGCGTACGCATGGCCGGGTAGGAATCACGTCCCGTCATTCCGGGGCGCGGCTCTGGCCGCGAGCCCGGAACCCATTGACATTGGCCCAGGCTGTCTATGAGGGGTTCGTGTTCATAGGTTCCGGACATGCCGCTCCGCGGAATTCCGGAATGACAAACTTACTGCTGTGCCAGACTCCGTCTCCACCTCAGGCGGACGCGGCCGATCGCCATTGTGACCGCCGCCTGGGTTGGTTCGACGACCGGGATTTGGATGGCCTCTTCGAGATCGCCGCGGTAGCGCGCCATCCCGGCGCACCCCATGACGAGCACGTCGGCACCGTGCTGGTCGCGCAACCGGCGGCCGACATCGATCATGCGAGTCAGGGTCGCGCGCTCGTCGGCGAGCTCAGTGACGCCGAGGCCGATCGGCAGATCGCCGGCGAGCCGTGAGGCGACGCCCATCGCCGCGATGTAGCGCAAATGCCGCGGCACCGAGCGCGCCAGGATCGAGATCACGCCAAAGCGGTGGCCGAGGGTCAGCGCGGCCAGGATCCCGCATTCGGCGATGCCGAGTACGGGCTTTTGGGTCGCCTCGCGGGCCGAGAACAGGCCGGGGTCACTGAAACAGGCAATGACAAAGGCCGCGGCATCGGCTTCCTGCTCGCCGATCACGCGGCAGAGCGGCAGGATCACACTATCGGCATCGCTCTGACTCTCGACCCCCGGCGGTCCTTCCTCGAGAGTGAGGCAGGCGATTTCGGGACCGCCGGGGATGCGCAGCGGCGCCATTGCATCGTCGATGGCGCGTGTGACCGCGGGGGTCGAGTTCGGGTTGATGACGAGGATGCGGTCGCGCATCGGCCCCTCCCTTTGGGTTGCTGCTATAAATCCGGCGTAGTCCTGGGCGAGCAGGGAAGGATCAGCATGATCGATTTATCCGCGGTAATCGACACGGCCGAGCGTGATCCCCTCGTCGTCGCGTTTGGTCTGATGGTGCTCGGCGGGCTGACGACGCATTTCCTGCTGAAGAAGCAACCCTTCACGCGAGCCATCATACGGGTCGTGTTTCTGATCCTTCTGACGATTGTTCTGGTTAATGCAGGTATCGTCCCCTACCAGCCGCTTCAGCTTACCGGCACGCCGTTTCTCGACGTGGTCCACGGCGCGCTCAAGGTCGCTTGGTGGTTCTGGACAGCGTGGTTCCTGGTCGGCTTTCTCCGCGCCTTCATTATCGTCGAGCACCGGCCGCGCGAAGGCAAGCTGCTGCAGGATTTGTTCGCGGGCCTGATTTATCTCGCGGCCCTCTTCGCCGTGATCGCCTATGTCTTCGATCTCCCGATCCAAGGGTTGCTCGCGACCTCGGGTGCGGTTGCGATCATTCTCGGCCTCGCCCTCCAGAGCACGCTCGGCGACGTGTTTTCCGGCGTTGTGCTGAGCTTTAGCCGGCCCTATCGGCCAGGCGATTGGATCAGCATCGACGGGGGAACGGACGGTCGCGTCATCGAGATGAACTGGCGCGCGACGCACGTCCTGACCGGGCGGCGGGATCTTGCGATCGTGCCGAACAGCACGATCGCCAAATCGAAGATCGTCAATGTCAGCTCGCCCTCAGGGATCCACGGCGTGACGATAACCGTGCAGCTCGACGCCAGGACAGCCCCCTCGGCCGGCACCGAGATCCTGGAGCATGCGATCCTGAACAATCGGCTGATCGTGGCAACACCCGCCCCGAGCGTCACCGTAAAATCGATCAACGCCACGTACACGGAGTTCGAAATAACCTTCTTCGTCGAGGAGCTGGGCTCGTCCACGCGGGCGCAGAACCAATTGTTCGATCTGATTTTCCGCCATCTCGCCGCAGCCGGTATCGATCTGGCAACGACCCAGAACCAGGCCGGCCGGGCTGTCGAAGATCAGGCCACCCAAGCAACGAAGACGGGTCCCGAAAAACTGCTCGAACTGGTGGAGATTTTCGCTAGCTTGACCCCAGACGAGCGCAAGGAGATAGCAGCAAAGCTGAAGCAGAATTCCCATGACCAGGGCGAAACGCTGGTTGAACCGGGGACGGTGCTGCAATCGCTGTTTATTGTCGGCAGCGGTGTGCTGTCGTTCACGCGGGAAGAGAGCGAGGGGGAGATCGAACTACTGCGGCTAGGGCCGGGCGACCACTACGGCGAGATCGGCATGCTAACCGGAGCCCCGGCCACCGCGAGAATCAGCGCGCTGATCCCCGCCACGATCTACGAGCTGGCAAATGCCGACCTATCGCCGATCCTGCAGGCGCGACCGGAGGTCGGCCAAGGACTCTGCCGCGCGTTGGCGCAGCGGCAAGCCGCCGGTCAACTGGCTGCCTCGAACGAACTCGGCGAGGCCGTGCCGGCGAACCGGCTGACGATGTGGTTCTCCCAGCGACTGCATCGATTGTACGATATGGCTAATGTCGAATGACCCACCGCGCGCAGGGCTCGATCGCCCCGCGCCTATCTGTCTTGTTGTTGCCGGGCGCGCACGCCGTCGGTCACGCGTTCGTAGAAGTTGGCGGGACCGACGGCAGCCTCTATGCCCCCGAGCCGCATCCGCTCCCGCACCTCGTCTCGCACGCGGGTGGAGGCGAAGGTGATCCCTCGGTTTTGTAGTTCCTTGATAGTGTCCAACAGCGCGTCGCAGGCGGTAATGTCGATGAAGTTCACCGACTCTGCGTCGATAAGCACATGCTTCGCCGGCGGGTCGCTCGCGGCCAGCGCCGCCTTCAGCTCCTCGTTGTGTCGACCGATGCCTACAAAGAAGAGGTCGCCGCCCGGGCGCCAAATCAGCAGCCCGGGGAAGGTGCGCGCCTCGGGGTGGAGCCGAACGTCGCGATAAGCCTCCTCGCCCGGCAGCTGGCCCAGCACCGCGCCTCGCGGATGGCTGGTTCGATAGACCAGCAGCAGCAGCGAGAGCACCACGCCGAGAGCAATGCCGTGCAGGACGCCCAATGTCAGCTCTCCGGCGACGACGATCGCGGCGATGGCGAACTCCCAACGACTGCGGGCGAGCAGGTCGCGCAAATAGCCGGGCTTGGAGAGGTGAAGCATCGCGGCGATGACAATGGCGGCAAGTGCGGGGTGCGGCATGCCCCGGAACAACGGCGTCAACAACACCAGCGTGAGAAAGCAAAAGACCGCTGCAACGAGGTTGGCGAGCTGGGTGCGGGCGCCGGCCGCCATGGCCACGGAGGTCTTGGACAGGCTGCCGACGACGAGGAAGCCGCCGAAAAGGCCGCTCAAAATATTGGCGGGCCCGTGCGCGACCAGCTCCTGATTCGGATCAATATCGCCGCCGCCCTGCATTGCCGCGGCCTTTGCCGCGCCGAGCGCCTCGGCATAGCCGACCAGCACGATGGCGAGCGCGCCGGGCAGGAGGTCCCGCAATATTGCGGGGTCGAGGTTGGGCAGCGCCAGGTGGGGAAGCCCAGACGGAAGGTCGCCGACCACGCTCACAGCGGCGGCTTCGCCGTCGACGAGGCCGACGAGGATCGTGGCCACGACCGCGACCACTAGGGCCGCTGGTACACGCGGTACCAGGCGGCGCAGCAGCAGCATCGCCATGAGGCTGAGCACGCCGGTCAGCGCCGGGGCGAGTGCGGTGTCCGGTAGATGCCGCAGCACGAACCAGAGCTTGGCGAAGAAGTTGCCGGATGCACCCTCGATGCCCAGCAGATGTGGCACCTGGCCGATGATGGTGACGCAGACGAGGCCCTCGATGAAGCCTCGCATCACTGGAGTAGGGATGAACGCGGCGACCCAGCCCATGCGCAGCGCGCCGAAAAGCAGGAATATGACGCCGATCAAGATTGCGAGGCTGGAGGTGAGCGTATTGAACTCCGCAGTTCCCCGCACCGCGATGGCGCCGACGGTCAGCGCAGAGATCAGGCCGGTCGCGGTGTCCGGGCCGACGACCAGCAGGCGCGAGGTGCCGAGCAGCGCGTAGGCAATCAGCGGCGGGACGATTGTGTAGACCCCCATGATTGGCGGCACCCCGACGATGCCGGCATAGGCCATGCCCTCCGGCACCATCACCGCCCAGACCGCGAGGCCCGCCAAAAGATCCGGCAAGAGCCACGCGCGGCGGTAGCCGGGAAGCCAGCCCAGGACTGGCAACAGCCGCTGTGCGATGGAGGGGGGGCGAGCCGCCGCCTCGATCATGTTGAGGTCATCGCGTCGGTCTTTCCCGTTGACTGCAACACGGTCCAAACCGGCAAGCCAGCCAAATGTGGTCGAGAGCAGTCTGGCGTGCGGCGCGTGCGACGGCCGAGCTATCGTGTAAGATGAGCCGATTGACCCCGCAAGACAGTTGGAGCTTCAGGAATGACCGACACGCCCGAATACAACCCCCCCAACGTCTGGACTTGGACGAAGCCGAGCGGCGGCAGGTTCGAGAACATCAACCGCCCGATCGCGGGGGCGACGCACGAGAAGGAGCTGCCGGTCGGCCGCCATCCGCTGCAGCTCTACTCGCAGGGCACGCCGAATGGCGTGAAGGTCACCGTCATGCTCGAAGAGCTGCTTGCGCTCGGGCATGAAGGTGCCGAGTACGACGCCTGGCTGATCCGGATCGGCAACGGTGACCAGTTCGGCAGCGGCTTTGTGGCGGTGAACCCCAACTCCAAGATCCCGGCGCTGGTCGACCGCGGCGGCCCCAAGCCGATCCGGGTCTTCGAGACCGGCGCGATCTTGATGTACCTAGCCGAGAAGTTCAGGGAATTTCTGCCGACCGAGATCAGCGCGCGCGCCGAATGCCTGTCCTGGCTGTTCTGGCAGATGGGCAGCACGCCCTATGTCGGCGGCGGCTTTGGCCATTTCTACGCCTATGCACCGGTCAAGATCGAATATGCGATCGACCGCTTTACGATGGAGACGAAGCGCCTGCTCGACGTGCTCGATCGGCGCTTGGCGGAAAGCGAGTACGTCGCCGGGCAGGCCTATACGATCGCGGACATGGCGATCTGGCCCTGGTATGGCGGGCTGGCCAAGTTCGGGCAATACGGCGCCACCGAGTTTCTCAGCGTGCACGAATACAAGAACGTCCAGCGCTGGGCCGACATGATCTACGAGCGGCCGGCGGTGAAGCGCGGGCGGATGGTCAACCGCACCTCCGGCGAGCCGTCGAGCCAGTTGCACGAGCGCCACGACGCCGGCGACTTCGAAACGAAGACGCAGGACAAGCTCGCCGCCGCCAGTTGAGCAAAGGGTCCGTTGGGATTGCGCCCGATAGCAGCCATCGCGACGGACGCGATCGAACTGGTGGGTTCGACCCTAATAGGATACTCGCTGCGCCTACGGTCCTGTGGCCAGGATCATCTGCGCTGTTTCTAGTCCGCTGGCCAGGGCCGCCTCCACCGTGCCCATATCCGGGCCGGCATAGAGCGCCTCGCCGGCAAAAATTATGGCCCCACCCGGCTTTCTCAGGGCTGACTGCGCTGCCCGTGTCTTGGGCGTGGCATAGGAATAGGCGCCGCGCGCAAACGGGTCGTTGCGCCAGTTGATCGCTCGCGAGGAGACGAGATCCTTCCGAATGCTGTCGGGAGAGAGATCGAAAATCTCGGCGAGCGAGGCGATCCCCAGCTCGACGAGGTCGTCCGCCGCGAGTGACGACACTGTGTCGGCCTTGGGTCCCGCGAACCAGCCCGTCAGCACCGGATGGCTGGCCGGATGCTGTGTCCACCAGGTCGGGACTGTCGCGTCGGAAACGAGGAAGGACAAGTCGGCCAGATCCAATCCCTGATGATCGGCCCACCATTTCGTGGCGAAGCGCAACAGGATCTTGACGACGTTGCCGAACCCGATATCCGCAATGGCTGCTGCCCGCTCGCGCGCCGCCGGCGGAAGCATGATTTCGGACAGGAGCAGCGGTGACACGGTAATGATCGCGGCATCGCCCTCGAAGAACGCGCCGTCGCAACAGCGAGCGGCAATCCCTCCGCGCGTCTCGTCGATCGCGGTTACGCAAGCGCCGAGATGGATCGCGGCACCGTGCCTGCGGGATTCGGATGCGAGGTAATCGACGAGCGCGCCATAGCCTCCCCTGATCCGCCCGTGCTGACCCTCGTCCCGGGCCATCCACTCGTCGCGGAGTGCGACGGTGCTGGCACGGCGCGGGTCGGCTGCGTCGTAGCCCTCGACCGTCCGCGTGATTGCCCGCCGCAGCCGATCGTATTGCCGGTCTGCAAAATGCGCCTCCAGGAAATCGGCAATCGGCAGATCGGCTTTCACGGTGGCCAAGGCTCGGTAAAACCGATCCATATGAGGAACCGAATAGTCGTCGGACAATAACGCACCCGAACGGGAACTCCATCGGGTACCGGCGCGGGGCAACAGCGAGACTCCTGCTTCGCGCATCAAGCCGCGTGTCACCGGCGCGGCGCCGTGAACAAACTCGGCGCCGCCCTCCGCCAGGTAGCCAAATTCCTGAACCGGCAGCGGGTAGATGCGCCCGCCGCAACGGTCTCGCGCCTCGACTATCGTCACTCTTTTGCCTGCGCGCGCGAGCTTGCGGGCCGCCATCAGGCCCGCAGCGCCAGCACCAACAATCAGAAAATCGCTCAAATGTCGCGGGGCCATCATGCACAAGAAATAGGCCCTGGCATTGTCGCCAGGGCCTGGCTGGGCGGGAAACGAAGCTCGGCCGTCACTGCAAGGCGTAGAACCCCATCGCGCCGCCGGCCAAAACCTGGTGTCTCGCCGCGGGCGACAGCGGCCCGAGCCGCTGGCGGATCATGTCAGGCGCTCCCGGGAAGAAGCCGTCCTGATGCGGATAATCGGTCGCCCACATGATCTTGTGTGGGCCGATATAGTCGGCCAGAACGGCGATGCTGTTCTCGACCGGCTCGAACGAGATCCAGCAATTCCGCTGGAAGAGCTCGCTCGGCCGCATCTTCGGGGCGGTATCGTTGAACCCCCGGTCGTCGAAATGCCGGTCCATGCGGTCGAGCCAGGGCGCGATCCAGCCGCCGCCCGATTCGAGGAAGGCGATGCGCAATCGCGGGTGGCGATCTACCACACCGCCCCAGATCACGCTCATCGCCGCGAGCATCATCTCCATCGTATGGCTGATCATATGGCGCGCCGCGCGGTCCCCCTCGAAGCGGTCGACGCCGACGGTGGGCATCGCGGTGGTCGAGCCCTCGTGAAAGCCGATCGAGAAGTCGAGCTCCTCGGCCATCCTCCAGAACGGCTCGTATATCGGGTCACTGATCATCTTGTTGCCATGGTACGGGTTCGGCCGCAGGAACCCGCCGCGCATCCCGAGCGCTTCGCGAGCGTAGCGCATCTCTTCTATCGCGAGCTCGACCGACTGCATCGGCAGCATCGCGACCCCGAACAGCCGGTCGGGATAGGGCTTGCAGTAATCGGCGAGCCAGCGGTTGTAGGCGCGGCACATCCCGGCCGCGAGCCCGGGGTCCTCGACGGCGCCGGCGAATAGGCCGAGGCTCGGATACAGGAAAGCGGCGTCGATCCCGTCGGAATTCATGTCCACGATGCGGGCATGCGGGTCGAACCCGCCCTTCTTCCCTTCGGCATATTTGAGGGTGTCGGGCTTGACAGTGCCCTGCCGGACGCCGACCGAGCCGAGGCTGCCGATCCCGCGCGGATTGCCCAGCAGTTTGCCCTCGACCTTGAGGCGCTCCTTACCGTTCTCGTCGATGACAAATCGCGGCCGGCGCTCGCGGAATTCGGGATCGATGTATTTGTCCCAGAGATCGAGCGGCTCCAGAATATGGCCGTCGGCGTCGATGGTGTTGTAGGTGAGAGCCATGACCCGTCTCCTTTCGGACCTATGCGAGGCAAGTGATCTTAGCGGACACACCATGCCGGCGCGAGGCCGAAGTCTTGGATTTACGCAATGGCGAACGCTACTGTCGCACGTTGGTGTGGGGCCCGGAAGGTTTGATGCCACGGCCCCGAGCAGCTGACGATTTCAAGACAATCCGTACCCGCATGGAGGAGTTGTGGCGGGAGAGGCTGCCCGAGCAACCGGCCCCGACGACCGACACCAGCGTCGCGGGTCATCGTGGCCGTTGTGGCTGCGACATGAGGATATTGCCCCGACGAATTCGACGGATCGTGCAAAGCGCTTTGACCGGGTCGGAACCGAAGGGAATGAGACACCAGCTCCCGGTCGCAGCATCGGCTCCTGCTTTACCTGTTTTATCAGGTCGAGATCAGGTCGTGACGGCTATGCGATGCAGTCGAGCGAGACTTCCAAAATCGCAGCCGCATTTTTCATTTTATTACGTATATCACAATATGTATGATTTTGTCAATAACTGCTTTGCGGTCACCCAACGGCAGAGCGTGCCGGAAGGGGCTTTGCCCACTAAAAACCCAAAATCGAAGACTTTCTTGGCAGCCAGTAATTCTGCCCAAAAATCAAGATGGGACATAGAATGCGATGCTGGTGCTCCTGCCCGCGATCCGCACTTGCGTACGTATCTGTAGCGGTGCGTCTTTGGCGATGCCACGACTCTCGAAGAGTTGGTAGCCCTCGGGCAGCCTGGACAGAAGGCCGGGCCGGGGTTGTAATGGCTACTGAGGCTTGCCGTTTCTGGTAACACCGATGGATGTGGCCGAATGGCTGCGCGGCCTCGGGCTCGAACAATATGCGCCCGCGTTCCGCGACAACGACATTGACGCAGAGGTTTTGCGCCGGCTCACGGGCGAGGATCTACGCGAGCTCGGCGTCAGGTCGATCGGGCACCGCCGCCGGTTGCTCGACGCCATCTCGGCGCTCGGTTCTGACGTAGCCTCGACCGCGGCATCCCCCGATGCACCGCCGCAAGCCGAGGCCGAACGCCGGCAGCTGACGGTGATGTTCTGCGACCTGGTCGGCTCGACCGCACTCTCGGCGCGGCTCGATCCCGAGGATCTGCGCGAGGTGATCGCCGCCTATCACCGCGCTGTCGCCGAAATAGTCGCCAGGGCCGGCGGCTTTGTCTCCAGGTATATGGGCGACGGCGTCTTGGTGTATTTCGGCTACCCGCAAGCCCATGAGGACGACGCCGAGCGGGCGGTACGAGCGGGGCTGGGCGCGATCGACGCCGTCGGTCGCCTCGATGTCGAATCGGTCAAGCTTCAAGCGCGTGTCGGTATCGCTACCGGGCTGGTGATCGTCGGCGATCTGATCGGCCATGGCGCGGCGCAAGAACAATCGGTTGTCGGCGAGACGCCGAACCTCGCCGCCCGCCTGCAGGCCTTGGCCGAGCCGGAAACGGTCGTGATAGGTGCGGGCACACGCCGGCTGATCGGCAACCTCTTCGAGTACCGCGACCTCGGGACGGTCGAGGTCAAGGGCATCGCCGCACCGGTGCCGGCCTGGCAAGTCCTGCGTCCGAGCGCCGTCGCGAGCCGGTTCGAGGCCCTGCGCGGATCGGCATTGGCACCCCTGGTTGGCCGCGACGAGGAAATCGATTTGCTGCTGCGCCGCTGGGCGCGTGCCAAGGCCGGCGACGGTCAGGTCGTGCTGATCTCCGGCGAACCTGGCATCGGCAAGTCGCGCATCGCCGCGGAGCTGGAAGAACGCCTCAACCTCGAGCCGCACCTTCGTCTGCGCTATTTCTGCTCGCCCAGTTACCAGGACAGTGCACTGTTCCCGTTCATCGACCAGCTCGGTCGAACGTCTGGGTTTGCCATCGACGATCCGCCTGCCGTCAAACGGGACAAGCTCGAGGTCGTGCTCGCCCGTGCCGCGCCGCCCGCAGAGGATGTGGCATTTCTCGCCGATCTGCTGTCGTTGCCAGCCTCGGATCGCCACCAGTTGCCCGACTTCGGTCCCCAGCGCAAAAAGGAGCGGACACTGGAGGCGCTGATCCGGCAGATCGAGGGTCTATCGCGTCGGCAGCCAGTGGTCATGATCTTCGAGGACGCGCATTGGATGGACCCGACCTCGCGCGAGCTGCTCGACCTCACCGTCGAACGTGTCCGCAGTCTGCCGGTGCTGCTAATCATCACGTTCCGCTCTGAATTCCAGCCGCCGTGGATCGGCCAGTCGCAGGTGACGATGCTGGCGCTCAACCGCCTGGACCGCCGCGACCGGACCGTGTTGGTCGAGCAGATCGCCGGTGGCAAACCGTTGCCCGAGGAGGTGAGCGAGCAGATCGCCAATCGCACGGATGGCGTGCCGCTTTTTGTCGAAGAGTTGACCAAGAGCGTTCTGGAGAGCGGTGTCCTACGTGAAGAGGGCCATCGTTACGTGCTCGACCGCGCGCTGCAGCCTTTTGCGATCCCGACGACGTTGCAGGACTCGCTGATGGCGCGGCTGGACCGCTTGGCGTCGGTGCGGCTGGTGGCGCAGATCGGCGCGGCGATAGGACGCGAGTTTTCCTACGCGCTGCTGCGCGCCGTCTCCCGGCTTTCTGAGGACGAGCTCCAAGCTGCTCTCGGCCGGCTCGTCGCATCCGAGCTGGTCTTCCAGCGCGGCACACCACCGGATGCGGTCTATAGTTTCAAGCACGTGCTGGTGCAGGACGCGGCGCACGGCAGCCTGCTGCGCAGCTCTCGGCAGCAACTGCACGCGCAAATCGCCGACGCGCTCGAAACCCATTTTCCCGAGCTGATGGACAGCCAGCCGGAACTCTTAGCGCAGCATTACGTCGAGGCCGGGCTCGTCGAGAAATCCGTTGCCTATTGGGGCCAGGCCGGTCGGAGGTCGGCCGCCCGCTCGGCGATGGTGGAAGCGGCCGCGCAGTTGCAGAAGGGGCTGGACCAGCTGGCCCTGTTGCCGGACAACCGCCAGCGCCAGCAGCAGGAGCTTGAGTTTTGGAGCGCCCTGGGTGCGGCCTTGCGTTTCGTCAAAGGCCAGGGGACGCCGGAAATGGGCCATGCCTTCGCCCGCGCGAGAGAGTTGTGGGAGCAGCTGGGCTCTTCTTCGGAGTTTCTTCACGTTCCTTATGGCCAGTCTCGCCATCACATGTACCGCGGCGAATTCGACCGAGCGCAGCGCTTGGACGAGGATTTGCTGCGCCTGAGCCGCCAGCGCGGGGACTCCGCCGGGCTCGTTCTGGGCCACGACTGCTACGGTCGAGACCTGATGCTTGTCGGCAGGTTTGGTTCTTCACGGTGCCATCTGGATCAGGTTCTTGCGCTTTATGATCCAATCTCTCACCGCTCGCTTCTCCATCAGACCGGGAGCCATCCGCGGGTGAGCGCGAGCGGGCAATTAGGGATTGCCCTTTTCTGTCTCGGCTTTCCGGACCAGGCATTGGCGCGCAGTAATGCGGCGATCGCCGAGGCTTTGACGCTGGCGCATCCGCCGTCTTTGGCGGCGAGCCTGGCGCAGGGGAGCAGGTTGCTTTCCCTGGGTGGAGATAACGTGGCGTTGGATGAGCGTGCGGGCCAGCTGATTGCGGTGGCGACCGAGCAGGGTTTCCCGTTGTACCGGGCGCTGGGGACGATCTATCGCGGGTGCGGCAAGGCTGGGACCGGCGAGGTGGCAGAGGGGATGTCTCTGCTGCGCACCGGCTTGAGAGCTTACCGCGCCACCGGTGCCGAGACTCGGATGCCCTATTACATCGCCGTCCTGGCGAAGGCCTGCGCGATCGCAGGACAACCTGAGGAGGCATTGTCCCTGTTGGAGGAGGCCTTGCAGGTTGTCGAGAGAACAGGGGAACGCTGGTTCGCGGCTGAACTGTATCGGCATAAAGGCGAGTTGCTGCTGCGCCAGGGGGTTTCCGAAGCCGCCGAGGAGCTCTTTAGCAAGGCTCTGACGATCGCCGATGAGCAGGAGGCCAAGCTCTGGGAATTGCGCGCCGCGGTCAGCCTCGCCCGTCTCCGCCGCGACCAGGGTAGCCGTGCCGAAGCGTGCGGCCTTCTCGCCCCGATCTACGCGTGGTTCACCGAGGGGTTCGACACGCCGGACCTTAAGAGTGCCAAGGAACTGCTCGACGAGCTGAGTTAGGATGCGGACAGCTCGAGCAGCCCACAGCCCGGTGCTGCCGCAGGCCTGAGCTTGCCTTCGACCAGCTCGCTCGGCGCGTCCTGACAGCGTCCGTGGGAGCCGTCAGGTTGAGCGCGCCCAAGCGACGCCCAAGGTCACTCGACAACCGCCAAGCATATCGGGGGCGCCTCGCTTGTTTCAAATGCGCAACCAGAGGGTCAAAGATTCTTGCCATGAATACAACAGTTGCTAGAGTGATCGTGGGGGACCAGCTCGCCTGTCCCCCCGTAGGGTCGATTAGCACCGGAGGAAGCGATGGGAGGATGTGTGATAACGACGCGCAATCGCAACATTGTTCTTAAGGTGCCTATCGACAGGGACAAGCTTCAACAAATCGCCAACATTTTGGAGATCTCGCAGCCTGAACGCGATGGGATTTTGTCTGAGATCCGCTCCAGCGGTGAATCGATCCATATCTATGCCGGCCATCAGGCGAGGCGAGTCAGCCGGGCAACACGAGGCTCCCAGACATCGTCAGGAGCCTCTTCAACGACCCCGGGTGGTGGTCCCTCGCCATCGCCGCGGGGCGGGAGAGCCCCACCATCGCCGACGAGAAGGCGCAGACCTCCATCCGAATGACCACCGGAAGCCTTCCCGCGAATCTCAAGCGTACTTCCACCTTGCGGCGCGTGCCGCCCCTCCAAGAGGTTCGATGCCGATCGAAACGTGGCGGTGAGGGCGACGTCTGCGCCTTCGAGTTGCCGGATGACTCCTTCCCGATCACGGTGGAATCCCCGACCGGCCGGATGATGGAAATCGTCCCGGGCGATGCCTTCCTCGCGACGCCGGGGTACCGTCAAACGAGACGTTTTGCTGTTGGCGCCGTTCCCCAGGGCGGGCTCGTTCCAGGCAACGACTACTGGGTGCTTTCGGATACCGGAGTGGTTGGTGAACTGATCAGTAACTCGCCTCTGGAAATGGGCAGCCTCGCGCGCGTACGCTATGTGGGGGTGGTCTGCGGGGACCGCGGCAGACCGCTGAACATTCGGCAATTCGCGGTGACGGGCGCGGGTGGAACGGATCGTGACGCGCCGGTCTATCTCATGCTCGGGACCACAACGGAGGTCGGCAAGACCACCGCGGGGACCGCTGTCTTGCGTGCGCTGCTCATGCAGGGTCATACGACCGTGATCGCCTTGAAGGCGACCGGAACCCCATCGATTGCCGAGATCGCGCGATATCAGGATTTCGGCGCAGCGCAGGCTCTCGATTGCGTCGATTTTGGACTTCCGACCACCTATCCGCCGGGGCGCCGAGGGATCAGCGATGTCCTTGGCAATATGCTCGATTTCTGCCTGTCGCTACCCGCCGACGCCGTGGTGGTGGAATGCGCCGGCGATCCGGTCTCTGCTAATGCGCCCGAGCTCCTCGCCTGTCTGAAGGCGCGCCGCTCGGATCTCAAGATAATCCTTGCCGCCGCCGATGCGCTGGGCGCCTTGGGCGCGAAGCATGCGCTTGCGGAAATCGGGCTCGCGATCAGCCTTGTAACCGGCCCGTGCACCGATACGTCGGTCCTGCGCCAACGAACCGAGGCGCTGTGCGGCATCCCGGCGATAAACCTGTTCCGCAGCTCGGACGACGGAACGCAATCGCATTTGTTGGGCGTCGCCGCATTGGAGTGACCCTGTCCGCGGCGAACGTCTGCTACGACACGATCGCCCCCTGCTGAGGCGGGGTGACCGGCCTCGTGGGGTACGTTTGGCGTGGCCCATACCCCTCCGCCATGCGCCTCGATGATCGAACGGCCGATCGACAGTCCCACACCCATACCATGCTCCACCCGGGCTCCTGCGGTTGCGCTCTTCCCGGCACAACGTGTCCGCGAACCGCCGGCGCCGGCTAGCGGCACGATCGTTCCGGGCTGCCGGAGAGCCCATTGCCGACCGGCAGCGTCAAGCGAAAGACGGCGCCGCAAGGCTTATTCGGCGATACCGATAGCCGCCCGCCATGGGCCTCGGCGATCGAGCGGCTGATCGCCAGTCCCATGCCAATCCCATCGGGCTTGGTCGTGTAGAAGGACTGGAACAGTCGGTCGCGTTGCTCCGGATCGAGCCCCGGACCGGTGTCCCGTACTTCGACGAGCATGTCGCTCGCATCATCCGCGCCGGACACGATCGTGAGCTCGCGCGGTCGCCCGCTGACGCCGCTCATCGCTTCGATCGCGTTGACGATTAGATTGATCATTACTTGCTGCAGCTGGACGCGATCGGCCGAGACGAGGGGCAGGCCGTCGGCAAGCCGGCTCTGCAGCCGCACGCCATTGCGCTGGATCTCGGTCTCGGTCAGAGCCGTGACTTCGCGGATTGCCTCATTGATGTCCAAGCGGTCTCGGCGCGGCGGCACTTTCTTGACGAGGGCGCGAATGCGACCAATAACCTCGCCGGCGCGAGTGCCGTCCCGGACGATACGACCGAGCGCCTGCTGGACTTCATCCAGATCTGGCTGTCGCGCGCCGAGCCAACGCAATCCGGCATTGGCGTTGGTGATCACCGCGGCGATCGGCTGGTTGATTTCGTGCGCAATCGAGGCCGTCATCTCTCCCAGCAGCATTACCCGATTGAGACGCGCGAGATCGGCCTGGGCTTGCTGCAAGGCCTCCTCGGCACGTTTGCGATCGGTGATGTTTATGTAAATCGCCTGCAAAAAGGGATCGGCGGTTTCGGTTGCCGGTACCAAGGTCGTCGTCATGTTCAGCCA
>Ga0210406_10001209_pt1 | contig 32660 bp, 32 predicted proteins | sample IncBWC30MmetaG_FD_155454 | JGI IMG/M metagenome (GOLD analysis project Ga0210406, IMG submission 155454) | Forest soil microbial communities from Barre Woods Harvard Forest LTER site, Petersham, Massachusetts, United States - Inc-BW-C-30-M | ecosystem: Environmental > Terrestrial > Soil >... | reverse complement strand
GTCGCCGCGCCGACCGCAAGGAGGCAAGCGCCCAAGGTATGACTCATGATTGGGGTGAAGTCGTAACAAGGTAGCCGTAGGAGAACCTGCGGCTGGATCACCTCCTTTCTAAATAAGAGAGATCTATTCCGCTCTGGTGTGCGGAAGATGTTCTCCAGTGCGAAGCACGGCTCTCACGGGTTTGTGCGTTCGCTAGACTCAAGTTACCCATCCCTGACGGCTTCGGCTGTCGGGGCGGACAGATTCTGGCAGATCGATCTTGGTGTCACGAGAGCATAATTATACGAACGAAGGGCCGCTGAGCGATCAGCGGCCCTTTTTGTTTTGACCGTGTGAGATCAGGTTATGTAGTTTTTAGACTAGGATAGTCAGAGTCGAGGCCGGTGTTCAGAAACAGAAAAAGAAAGAGTTCATTACCAGTTGAACTGTGGCCACCGTATGCTTGGGTTGCTCTACCCAAAGCATCATCAATGCCATTCAGTGGGGTATCAACTCGTCAGCCATAGATCTCTTCTAGAACGCGCCTGGTCTGGACCAGGACTTCGAAGGCTTGTCCTTCGGCGATGGGCTCATCGTGCACAACCCTGTTCGCAATCCTGCGGACTCTAGTAGCCATCGCACCAGATTCCTGCGAGAGTAGATGAAATCGGACCGCCTGCGTAATGAGATCGTCGAGGTCGACTCCCACCCCGGGTTTTGATCCAAGGTTGTGCACGCAAAAATCTCGGAGGCCAGTCTCTAGCGCTGTCCTGAACAGGGCCGTGCTCGCCTGGAAAAATCCATAGAGGTAGCATTGCGTTGCTTCCCGCAGGTACACGTTCACCTCCTTTCGGTGCGCTACTCGCGTCAGAATTGGACTTAGCTTTCCGAATCGGTCGGTTATCTCAGGAACGCGAGTCATCGCGTCTTTGCAATACCACCAATCAATCGACCATACCCACAAGTCAGCCCATTCTTTTTCTTTCAGGAACTGGTGAAGGTTTTCCGTTTCTACCGGGGCGAGACCTTCCAGTGAATGGATAACCTTGCCTAGGAGCTCGCGTATCTGCCCGCCAACGTCCGGGCAGCCGGCCCATTGCCTTTTCCAGATATCGTCAGGTGCACCCTCAACTGAGAGATGGTCTGATAACAACCAGTCGAACTGTGGGACTCTCTTAGGAGTATCTTCGTCCATTTCATCGGCCTCCTACGGATGTAGTGTGGGCGCAGGATGTTCCTGGGTCTATTGGACGTCGTGTGGTGAGTATTGGGATTGCCCCGACACTAGCCGGCTCCGACTAAAGATGTCTGACTCAGTTTAGAACTGGCAGAAGTATGGCAGGATGGTGCATGCGCATTACGATCGACATTCCAGACGCGCTTTACCGGGAGCTAATGGCCACGGCAGCCAGGGAGAAACGCTCCGTGGAGGAGCTGATTCTCCGGAGTGTCGAAACAATGCTGCTTCTGCGGGAAACAAAAAAAGGGCGCCGTGTCACTTTCCCGATAGTCCGCTCGAAGCGCCCCGGGTCACTGCGGATCGACAACGACAAAATCTTCCAAATTATTCCATTTCCTTGATTGCAATCGCCGGCGGACGGTCTATCCTCGTGCCTTTGTCTCGCGCAATATTGGGTTTTTACTCTGTTGACGGTCGTTGGCCGACTGGATGCCCTCAGCAACTCCAAAGGGCGGCGGGACTAATCGGCCCAGGCCAGGTAGCCCGGCATAAGGGCACCGAGCACGGGGACGATCAGGAGGACGCCCACCCAACCGGGCTTTCCGCGGGCCTCGGCCACGGCCATCCAGACTATGATAAAGATGATGATGTTCACCAAGGGAATCAGGCATAGCACGATCCACCAGATGGGCTTCTTGGCAATATTCAGCAGCAGGATGAGGTTGGCGATGGGAATCCAGGCCAGCCAGGGATTTTCGGTATTGGTTTTTGCGGCGATGGTTTGCACCGCAAGCGCGGTATAAACATAAACCGCCAAGCCGATTAACAGTAGAAAGACTAAACTCCCGCCGGCCGCAGCGGGAGAGCGATTCACCTGGGCAAATGCTCCGCCGGCGGAAAACAGTGTGACCGCCAGGATCGCAGCCCATTTCACAGGGGAATGTAATTTCCTCCAGAGGTTCATGAGAGGTTCCTCCTAGGGAAGACAGGGAGAGTAACGAGCTTGTCGCGACTGTAATCAGGCATGCCGTGATAGTCAAAACATATCGGCGAGCTGGTTTCCAGAAGGTGGGGGCACCTATTGGATCCCAAAGCGTTCCGTAGCACCTTTAAGGGTGCTATGATGACCATGTGAGGCCCGCATGTTCGACATCAAAAAAGACATTCAAGCGATGACGACGTTCCGGCGCAATCCCGCCAAATTCATGAAACACCTTAAGAAAACAAAGAATCCGCTGGTGCTCACGATCAACGGGAAGGCCGAAGCCGTCGTACAGGACGCAGAAGCCTATCAGCGCCTGCTCGACATCGCTGCGCAGGTCGATGCAACCGAGGGAATCCGGCAAGGCATTGAGGATGCAAAAAAGGGCCGCGCGCATCCCGCCCGGGAAGCGCTGGAAATGTTCCGGCGCAAACATGCCATACCTCGTTAGGCTAACCAGCCGCGCGTTACGGGACCTCGAAACTATCTATAAATTTATCGAAGCGGAAACCTCCGAGCGGGCATTTGCCTGGTTCAATGAGCTGGCCGAAAAAATTGGCAGTTTGGAACGATTCGCTGGGCGCGGGTCACTCACCCCCGAGAACAAAAAGCTTCGCCAGTTGATCTTCGGGAAGAAACCGAATACCCACCGAATTATTTACAGACTCGACAAGCGAAACCACGTGGTGACCGTGCTACACATCCGGCACGGAGCGAGGATTGCTCTCCTCAAATAAAGGCAGAAATTGCGAACCCCTCAGGGTGTCGCCTCAGTCAAAAACTCCCCTCTCCCTTGACCCTCTGACCGGAAAAGGATAGCCTCGCACCTAATTCTTCCATTCTTGTTCGACGGAAAGAGGCTGCCGATGCATTTTCTCACCGTTCTTTGGCTCCCTATTTTACTGTCCGCCGTCGTCGTTTTTGTCGCCAGCTCCATCATGCACATGGTGCTTCCGTACCACAAATCCGACTATCGCCCACTCCCCGACGAGGACAAGCTTCTCCCCTCTTTGCGCGCCGCCGGCTTGCAGAAAGGCCTTTATATTTTCCCGCACTGCACACACAAGGAAATGAATTCACCTGCCATACAGGAAAAATACAAGCAGGGACCCGTGGGCATGCTGACCATATTCCCCAGCGGTCCACCCGCGATGCCCAAATTCCTGGCCATGTGGTTTGCTTATTGCCTGATCATCGGCATCGTCGTCGCGTATCTCACTGCGCACACTGTCGCCCCCGGCGCCCCCTATCGGCACATCTTCCGCGCGGCGGGCGCAGCTGCGTTCCTCGCGTACGGGGTAGCCAACCTCAGCAACGGCATCTGGAAAGGCCAGCCCTGGACCAATGTCATCAAAGAAGTCGTGGATGGACTCATCTACGCCGCGCTGACCGCGGGCACCTTCGGCTGGCTCTGGCCGCGCGGCTAACTCAAATAGGGAATTCTCCCTGGCTCGGAGCTGCTGCATTGCAAGCCACGCCGTTTGGGAGTAGTCTCACCCTCAAGCGTTGCCGGGCCTCCCATCCTCGCCCATTCCCTCGTGGCAACGGCTAAGAACAAACCGGGGCGCGTGCGCTCCGGGGGAGGAAGGCGCCATGTCCGTCTCCCAAGCTCACAAGGAATTGTTCGGCCGCCTTTACCATTCCATCTGGAATGAGCGGCGAATGGAATTCATCGAACTTGTGATTGCCGATACCCACGCTATCAGCGATCCCACGATCGCCGGTGGAGCGGTTGGCCCGTCCGCCTATCGCCGCCAGGTGGAGCGGTTTCTCACCGGTCTCCCCGACCTGCACTTTGACGTCGACGACACCATCACGGAGAAGGACAAACTAGTCGTTTACTGGACTATTACCGGAACGCATCGCGGCGAATTCCTCGGCGTCCCCGCGACGAACAAGAAAGTCTCCTTCAGCGGCATCACCATCAATCAGATCCGCAACGGCAAAATCATCGAAACCACTGTTATATGGGACGGCCTCGGCCTCCTCGAGCAATTTGGCATCGAGCTGCCGGTCCGCTACGAGCTGCTGGCAGCTTCGGCTCGCTGATTTCTCCCGGCCTGTTTATATCCGGGATTTTGACTCTTTCGCGTCAATCCTCGCCAATTCGATTGTTTCCCGCGACTTTCCTTTTCACTCTAGGGTTACACCTTATACCAGCGCATTCAGGTCATGCGCTTTGCGGTGAATACTCAATCAAAAACAAGGAGACCCGGAAGAATGACAAACAGAAAGCTGGCCCTGGGTGGCGTACTCTCGCTCGCACTCGTCTGTGGAGGTCTGGCAGTGGCCCAGATGCCGAAAGACAACGTCAGCGGCCACAAGCATCCGAATCTTGCCGCCGCCCAGCACCTCTCGCGCGAAGCCTGGGAAAAAATCACGGCCGCTCAGCAGGCCAACGAGTGGGATATGGATGGCCACGCGGCCAAGGCCAAGGAACTTCTCGATCAGGTGAACAAGGAACTCAAGGAGGCGGCGGAAGCCGCGAATCATAACCACAAGTAACGATCAGCTATCTTCAATACTCGAAAAAGCGCCCGGTCAGGCATGTTCGAGACCGGGCGCCTTCCTTTCCTGCCATTCCTGTCATTTCGCGCGTTCTTCGTCTCCGGCCATTTCCGTTTTCCAGTTCGCGCCGTCTTCCATCCTCTGCAATTCAAAATGGATATGGTCCTTATCCTTGAAGTGGTTTACATTCCGCGCAGCTACTATTTTTTCTCCGTTTTTCTCGGTCCAGGAATAAGTCCACGTGTTTCCGTCGATCACCAGGCGGCCCCAGTCTCCCGGCTTGCCGGCGTCCGGCAGCGCCACTAGCGTGCGGTATTCCAGTCCGCCGGAGTCGCTCTTCCCCATCGGCAGAAAAATGACCAATGCCGTTGTCTTCCCGTTTACTTCCTGCTCGCATGAAAAAAATGTGCCTGTGCGCGCGCAATGATTCATCAGATGATCGGGCTTCTTTTCCGGCAAGGTCACCTTCACCTGCCACCCGCCGTCGTAAAGTTTCAAGGGTTCGTATGGATCGGGATCCGCGGTACTTGCGTGTGAGGACGCAGTCAAGAAAGACGCGCAGCAGAGCAGTGCCAAAGGAAGCCGCATAATTTTCATTCGTTTTCTCCTGAGCCTTGGGTATTCTGAAGAACCATCCGTCCCATGGAGTTTCTCATGTTTTTCTCCTCGCTACAGCCGGCCAAAATTCACATCGCCGCGCGGATGCTCATCACCCTGCTTTTCCTTTCGGTTGCCGCCCTTCATCCGGCCAAGGCCAAACCCCAATCAACAGACGATCCCGTGACCACAGTCCCCGTCTTTGTCAGTGACTTTGAACTTTTATCCGTGCCTCCTCCGCCGAATTCTCCCGGAACACCAGCCGCCGCACCGAATCAGCAAAAGCCGAAAACACCGCCCCCATCTGAAGATGTCGAAATCCCCTCCGTCCAGGCCCGCCGCCTGGTGGACTTCTTCACAGCGACACTCGTGGAGACGCTGCAAAAGAGTGGCTACAACACGCGGCGCGCGAAAGTCCAGAATCCGACCAAGGGAGCGCTCCTCCGAGGGGTCTTTGCGGAACCGGACGCGAAAAATCGCATCCGCCGCGCACTTTTGGGTGGGAGTTCTGCGAACCCGCGATTTTTTCTTTACGTCGGCATCTTCAATCTGGCCCGTCCCGACCAGCCGCTCTACCAGCTCGCTTCGGAGCAGCCGGCGAACATCCGATACGGGCCAGTCATCATGCTCAACAACTACATCCCCTTGGCGAAGTACGAACTCGACAAGAATCCCTCCGAAGAAGATGTCCGCAAGATCTGCGCCCAGATTGCCGCCAGTTTAGCGTCCCTTCTGGCCGCCAATCCGGCCGCGTTTACCCAGTAGATTCGCCAACCAGGTCCCGCCACCCAAGCCTCAAGCTGGCTGATGCGGAGCAAAATACCGGAGCACACGGCTAACCATTCCGTTCTTGCACAGCATCTACTTCTAGATAACAATGGGTGGTACGTCTTACGATTTATTGCGTCCTTCTCAGTGGGGGTAGTGCTTGTCCGCAGGCAACAAAATGAAGGTGCCAGAGCACCGGCCAAGTCGGCGGTTGGCCATATCGGTGGTCGTTTCGCTGGCGCTACTTTCTTTTTTCTTCCTCCTGCAAGTCGCCCCGCACTCCCACGCCGATGGGCATGATGAAGCCGCTTGCCGCATCTGCCAGGTGGCACACATTGGTGTGGCCCCCACGGTTTCCGCTGTACCGCTGAACCCCGTTCTCCTGTTTTTCGGTGAAGTCGTTACTCCTCTTTGCCTCCACTACACCGATTCGTTCTCCGCAGATTCTCCCTCTCGGGCTCCCCCAGCTGTCTAAGTCCTGAGAAGGACTACGACTGTCTTTGTGTAGCGGTAGGTCATTGATGGGCGCCGCTCCCGCCGCTTTTGGCGGCCACTCCAACCGCAGAACACGAATCGCCCGACAAAAGAGGGCATAGGAGACATTCAAATGATTTTTAGAAGGGTCGTTCTTTTGGTTTTAAGTTTCGGCGTTAGTTGCTTGTTGTGCGCAATCCCTAGCCGGGCGCAGTTGGGAAATTCGGGCTCCATCGAAGGCGTGGTTAAGGATCCATCCGGCGGCGTAGTAGCGAATGCCACGGTGGAAATCACCAACCCCGTTAGCGGCTTCAGCCGCCAGACCAAGACCGGAAGCGATGGCAGCTTCCGTTTTACTAACGTACCGTTCAACCCCTATCACCTGACGGTGGCGGCGCCCGGATTTGCATCGTACACGCAAGACGTTGATGTTCGGTCGACGGTGCCAACCAGCCTGCAGTTTGGCCTGAAACTCAGCACGGATGTACAGAGCGTCACGGTGCAGGCCAAGGCCGAGGACCTTGTCGAAAATGATCCCAGCTTTCATACGGACGTAGACAAATCGATCACCGACCGCCTGCCGCTGGGGAGCCAATCCTCGGCCGTGAGCTCGCTCGTCACGCTGGTGACGCCCGGAATTGCTGCTGACTCGAACGGCCTCACTCACGGAATGGGGGACCACGCGGAAAACTCATTCTCCGTGGACGGCCAGCCGATCTCGGATCAACAGAGCAAGGTCTTTTCCAACCAAATTCCCGTTGATTCCATTCAGTCGTTGGAAGTGCTCTCGGGTGCGCCGCCCGCGGAATTCGGCGACAAGACCAGCGTGGTCATCAAAGTAACGACACGCTCTGGTATGGGGGTAACCAAACCAACCGGCAGGGTGTTCGCGGACTATGGCAGTTTCGGCACGGTAAATGCCGGGTTCGATCTCGCTTACGGGGGCGATAAGTGGGGAAACTTCATCGCTGTGAACGGCTTGAACAGCGGCCGGTTCCTTGATGCCCCGGAGTTCGCGGTGCTGCACGATAAGGGAAATTTAGAAAACGTGTTCGACCGCGTGGACTATCAGGTTAGCGGCAAGGACACGATCCACGGGAACTTTACCTACACGCGTTCGTGGTTTCAGAATCCCAATACCTGGGACCAGCAGTTGCATACCTGCAGCGCGGGATTCACCTGCAATGCGGGTGTCGCCGTCAATCCGGTGAACGGTGCCCCACTGGGCCTTACGGACCAACGCTCGCAGATCAAAACCTTTAACATCGCGCCGACATGGACGCGCCTTATCAGCTCGAACACCGTGTTCACGTTTGGCGGTTTCGTGCGGAAGGACCAGTTTAACTACTACCCGAGCGCTGACCCGTTCGCGGATTTTTCTCCGTCCCTGCTGGCACAAACGATTACGCAGGACCGGAAACTTACGAATGCAGGTCTGCGGACGGATATCTCGTATGTGAAGGGAATCCACAACATAAAGGCCGGAATTACATATCAGCATTGGTTTCTAACGGAGAACGACACTCTGGCCACGGTCGATCCGACTTTCTCGGGGTTGTTTAATCAACTGGATGCGAATGGCAACCCCATTCCAAATCCAGCCGTCCCCGGCACAAACTTAAACTGCTCGCAAACTTTGAGTCCCAACGAGGTCGGTCCCTGCCAAACGCTGAAATCCGTCGACCTAACGCAAGGCGGACACCCATTCTTCTTTCACGGCCACACCGACGTGAAAGAGACGTCGCTGTACGTCCAGGACTCCATCACCAAGGGAAACTGGGCGTTCAACATCGGAATCCGCGGGGACATTTACAACGGATTCGTCAGCGACGCCCAACCGGAACCACGCCTCGGAGTTGCCTACAACATAAAGCCAACCAGTACGGTACTTCGCTTGTCTTATGCACGTACCTTTGAAACCCCATTCAACGAGAATCTGGTGATCGCCAATACCGGATGCGGCATTCCCGTGATCGCGGTGCTGGTGCCGCCACCCAACGTCCCTTGCGTCTCAGGGAATATTCATCCGGGTTACCGCAATGAATTCCACGCGGGCTTGGAACAGGCCTTCGGGAAGTATCTGGTGGTCGACGCCGAGTACATCTGGAAGTACACGCATACGGGCTACGACTTCGGTGTCATCGCGTCTACGCCCATCGCGTTCCCGCTCAGTTGGCACAACTCCAAGATTCCGGGATTTGCGATCCGCGTGAGCATGCCAAACTACCACGGTTTCTCCGCACTCGTGGTCATGTCCGGCGTGGCCGCGCGCTACTTCCCACCACAAACCGGCGGCATACCCTTTTTGGCCGCGCCGGGCGTGTTCCGAATCGATCATGATGAACTTTTCAACCAGACAACCCACCTGCAATACCAGCCGTGGAAACGTGGGCCGTGGGTTGGGTTCAACTGGAGATTTGACAGCGGGCTTGTGGCCGGCGCGGTACCTTGCTTTGCGCCAACTGCAACTTGTGGTTTTTCGACGGTACCGGGTACCGGCCCCGGTACTCCTAACCCAGCATTAATATCCCTGACGAACAACCTCACCGGGTTGCCGCTGACTGCCGACCAACAGTTTCAGGGCGGATTTACCTGTTTCGGAAAAGGCGCGACGCCGACAACTCCCATACCGACGCTAGTGAACAATACGTGCCCGGCCGCACAGTTTGGGTCCAACTTAATCAGCGTACCGGCGCCGGGCAAAGAAAATGACGACCACAATCCGCAGCGAGACCGGGCCAGAAACCTCTTCGATCTCGCCGTCGGCCAGGACGACCTCTTCCATGGCGACCGTTACAAGTGGAGCTTGCGCTTCACGGTCATCAACCTTGCGAACAAGACCGCTCTTTACAACTATTTCTCCACCTTCAGCGGCACGCATTACGTGACGCCGCGTTCGGAGACAGTGGAACTCGCGTTCCATTTTTAGCAATCGGGTATTCCGCCCGGAAGCCCTGCAAGTGCCGGCAACGGTTTCTTGCAGGGCTCTTTTTTCGCTCCTTCCGAATTCCACGCCGCTCACGTTATCTGCTACTCTGTCCGCCGGAGGTCATCGCCAGATGAGCAGCGCCCCTGCGCAGGTCCGCAATGTTTCCGACACGGCTTTGTGGGCCGCGCATTTTCGCGCCGAAGAATCGCGGCGCCCCGACGCGCTGTTCCGCGATCCCTACGCGGAAAAACTCGGCGCCCAACGCGGCGGCGAAATGGCAAGCGCTCTGCCACAGGGCCTGAGCCACGCATGGGCCTGGGTGACGCGCACGTATTTGTTCGACCAGATCCTGCAAAAAGAAATCGCGGAAGGCGCGGATCTGATCGTGAATTGCGCCGCGGGCCTTGATGCGCGTCCGTACCGCATGCAACTCCCTGCCACTTTGCAGTGGATCGAAGCTGATTTACCGGACATTCTTGCCTACAAAAAAGAGCGGCTCGCGGACGACAAACCCACCTGCCAACTGGAACGCATTGCCGTAAACCTTGCCGACGTCAGCGAGCGGCGCCGCTTCCTCGCCGAGATTGCCAATCGCGTCAAGCGCGGGGTTGTGCTCACCGAAGGACTCCTGATCTACCTGTCCACTGAAGAAATCGCACAGTTTGCGGGGGATCTCTCCGGCATCGCCTCACTTCAACGCTGGATTCTCGATATGCACTCGCCGCGCTTGCTGGCCATGATGCAGCGCCGCACTGGCAAAGCGCTCGAAAAAGTGGGCGCGTCGTTTAAATTTGGCCCCGCCGAAGGCCCGGACTTCTTTCGTCCTCATGGCTGGACGCCTGCTCAGGTCGAAGGTTTGCTCCACACTGCTGCACTTTTCGGGCGGCCGCCCCTTCTCCTGCGACTGATTGCAAAAATTTCCGACGTCCGTAGTTGGAAAGCCAATCGGCCCTGGGCCGGCGTCTGTCTGTTGCAAAAAAACTCCACGGTTAAAGACATAAAAGGTAAAACCTCATGAGCGGTGTCTCGCCGGAACTTGCTGGGAAAAAACTAAGAATCGGAGTGGATCTCGGCGGCACGAAGATCGAGTTCGTGGCCCTCGAAGCCGATGGAAGTGAACTTCGCCGCTTTCGCGTGCCAACTCCGCGCGGCGACTACGATGGCACCGTGCAAGCCGTTCGCGAAGGCGTTCTGCAAATCGAAAGGGAATTGCAGCGTGGCGCCACCGTCGGTGTCGGCATTCCCGGCACCATCTCCGGCATCACCCACAACGTGAAAAACGCAAACTCCACCTGGATGAATGGCCGGCCGTTCGATAAGGATTTGAGCACCGCGCTTGGCCGCGAAGTGCGTTGCGCGAACGACGCCAATTGCCTGGCGGTCTCCGAAGCCACCGATGGAGCCGGCGCCGGCCATCATATTGTCTTCGCCGTGATCCTTGGAACGGGCTGTGGCGGCGGAATCGCCGTGGATGGCCGCGTTCAAAATGGACACAACGGCGTCGCCGGCGAATGGGGTCACACGACGCTCCCCTGGATGAAACCCGGCGAATACCCCGGCCCGGCTTGCTATTGCGGGTACAAAGGCTGCGTGGAAATGTGGATTTCGGGAACTGGCCTTGAAGCCGACTACGAACGCGCCACAAAAACAAAACTACTTGGAAAAGAAATCGTCGCGCGTTCCGAATCCGGCGAAGCTGCGGCGCTGGCGTGCCTCGAGCGCTATGAAGATCGCCTGACGCGCAGCCTGGCGCAAATGGTCAACATTCTGGACCCCGACATCATCGTTCTTGGTGGTGGAGTGTCCCAGGTGCCGCGTCTTTATCGCAACGTCCCCTCACGCTTGAAGGAGTACGTCTTCGGCCGCGAAGCCGACACTCCGGTCGTGGTCGCCAAACACGGAGACGCCAGCGGCGTCCGTGGCGCGGCCTGGCTCTGGCCGTTGGAGCACCGCACACCGTGATTCGTGTAGCTCACCCCTTCAGGGGTGAGGGTTTCCGCGGCGCTGGCAAAATCGTGCCGCGGGGAAGAAAACCCTCACGCCTAAAGGCCTGAGCTACAACTTGGAACCAAAAAAAACGCCCCCGGCAAATGCCGAGGGCGTCCCGAAAAAAAACCGTGACCTGTGTTACGCGATCAATTGGCCGCGCCGCATCAATCCCGCGCATGCGGCCAGCATCCCGCAAATCAGCAGCGCCAGCGTTCCCGGTTCCGGCGTCTGCACAATGAACTCCTGCACCTGACCGGTCAGCGCCAGCGGTCCGCAATTCGTGACGATTTCGAATTCGTTCAGATTGATCGTGCCGTAATTCTGGCTCGCCAGCCACAGCCAGTTTTGCACGTCCAAGTTGCCGTTCCCTCGCGACAAGGGATTCATAATGTCCCAAAGAGCATATTGCAGGTTCACTAGATCCCAGGGGTTGGACGCGAACTGCGTCGTCAGCCAGGCGGCTTCCTCATAAGCCATTGTCGCGTTGCCGTACACCGCCGACGTGCTCACGCCACCGTAGCGTGTCTGAGAAAAATTGTGGGTGTTGGCCGCCGTGGCAAGATTGGTGACGTTCGCATCCCAAGTCTGCCAATAAGTTACGTCGTTGATAATGTCGTCGCAGAAGAGCGTGACCGTCTGGCCGTTCATCGTTCCAAAGTACGGGCTTACATAATACTGGCCGTCATTCGCGCCATTCACACCGGTAAATACCATCGATACCGTGCCATCCGCGTAAGCAAACGGCACCAGAAACATTCCAACCAGCAATAGCCCTAGCAGCCTGGCAAATTTCATCCGTGTCTCCCCATGGTCTAAGCAAGGTTGCGGGCCCTGCAACAAAGATATGTGCAAGCGAAATGCCAAAGCTAGTACTTTCAGTCTTATTGAAAATAAAGAAATTAGTTCACTTTGGGCGAAGGATACTCGAACGAAGTGCAAAAGATTGCCGTTCGTGGGAGTATTCTGAGCACCCCCGCTTCTAAGGTAATCATAATAGAATGCTTAGCGGTACTAGCGACACTAGGAAACCGGTACTAGAACTCATTCACTGCGTCTACCTCTGCTGCCAGAGTTGGGAGGCCAGAAAAATGCCCCGCCTGGCCTCCCCCTCCATCAACGGACCCGGCTATTTGCCGGCTGCCTTGCTCATTTTGGCGGTGAACGCTTCCGAACGCTTTTTCATCTCCTCTGGTGCCACATCCTCGATATGTTGGGCAAGTCCCCAACGGTGGCCAAAAGGATCGCGAACCTTTCCATAGCGATCACCCCAGAACTGGTTTTCCAGGGGCATCTCGACTTTGGCGCCAGCCTTTACCGCTCGATTGAACACCGAGTCAACGTCCTCGGTATACAGGAACAAATTGATCGAGTTCGGCGCATCCGCCGGCGGCGCGCTGGTCATTCCCGGAAACTCGTCGCTCAGCATCAGAATTGAATCGCCGATCGCCAATTCGGCGTGCATGATCACGCCGCCCGGTCCTGGCATGCGCAGCTTTTCCTTGGCGTGAAATACCTCCTTATAATATTCGATCGCCCGGGCGGCACCCTTGCAAACGATTGCCGGTGTAATGGAATGAAATCCTTCAGGAATTGCTTTCACAGCGCACATAGTTCCTCCTTCAGATTTTTTGGCTTGGGCGCGCAGGGAGGTTGAAGCAACGGGAGGGAACTTCACAGTTCACTCTGCGCGTGGAACTCCTGAATACTCCCCGGTTGTGGGCAAGTCAAGAAGGAATTCAGCTCAGACATGGAATAATACTTTTGCCTGCGAAGCTCTCCCGAGCATCCAATTGGCCGTTGCCATGCAGGAGGCGCTTCGTGCGTTATGACTTTCTTTTGGAGACCTACGCCACAGAACGCATCAAAGTTTTGAGCGTCTGGAGTGAATTTCGCGACACCGATCTGGAGTTTCGCCCGAATCCCGGCGATCCCCGCGGCCGCAGCGTCCACGAACAAATGGTCCATCAGTGCGTCAGCGAGGATTTCTGGCTTCGCACCATGCTCTCCGTCGACGTTTCCGCGCCGCCCCTGCCGGCGCAGGAAACGCGCGTCGAATTCATTCGCCGATACGCGGAAGACAGCGCAAAACGCCTCGTCGTCATGCAGTCGCGGGACGAATCCTGGTGGGAGAGCGAAACAACTTTCTTCAGCGTGAAGCGCTCCGTTGCCTGGGTCATGACCCGCCGCATCGCGCACACCGCTCATCATCGCGGCCAGCAGATGGCGATGCTTCGCATGTTGGCCCGGGATCTGCACAGCAATTACGGGCCAACCGCGGACACCGGTGGCCTGATGCAGCAGCACGCGCCAACGATCTACGCCTATCCGGGGCTAGAGGAATTGCTTCGTGATTTGCCCGCAAGCACGCACAAAACCCCGCTGCCCGGCGCGCAGGGCAAGCCCATCACGGAGCGCCCAAAACTGTAGCTCCGGCCTTTCAGGCCTGAGGGTTTTCATTGCTACGGGACGATCTCGCCTGCGCTCTGAAAACCCTCACCCCTAAAGGGGTGAGCTACAGGGTTAGTATTCGCGGTAAAGTTCGGGGAACTGCTTCTTCAGGTTTTGAATTTTTGGCAGGTCGTTGATCACGATGTACGGATTGTCGGTGTGATGCTTCAGGTAGTCCTGGTGATATCCCTCCGCCGGATAAAAACCGTTCAGCGGCACCACTTGAGTCATAATCTTGCTGGAATAAATCTTCGCCGCATTCAGTTGCGTGATATAGGCCTCGGCGATTCTCTTCTGTTCCGGGCTTCCATAAAACACGGACGAACGGTACTGCGTTCCCCAATCTGGGCCCTGCTTGTTCAGCTCCGTGGGATTGTGCGCCACCGAAAAGAAAATCATCAGGATCTGGCCGTAAGTAATTTCCGAGGGGTCAAATAGCACTTTCACGCCCTCCGCGTGACCCGTCTTGCCGCTGCTCACTGTCTCGTATTGCGCCGTATCCGCCGTACCGCCCGTGTATCCCGAGGTCGCGGAAATCACGCCCTTGGTGTGTTCATAAACAGCCTGAATGCCCCAGAAGCAGCCTCCCGAAATCACGGCCACTTCCTTGCCTTTCGTTGCCGCCACCGGTTGATCCAGCACCGGCTTCGGGAAAGTGGCGTTCGCTCGAGGCGCCTTGGCTCTCGAGTTGAATGCCGCAAACATCACCAGCGCGGCCGCAATCAGACCGAATGATATAAATCGAATCCAGCTTTGCATCATCGTGCTCCCGGCCGGCTTTATCGGTTCACCCGACAAGCCGAATCCACACCGATATTCCTTGTTGGATGCCGCCCAAAAGATTTACGCTTCCGGGCGACACATTATTTCGGGGACGGGGCCGCAATCTTGGCATCCACTCCGTTAGAGTGGGACGCCCCGGGGGAAGTTACACTGCATCTTATACTCTAAATTCCAGCGGGAATCACCGGTTTCATGCCAATGCCCAACCACAAGCCTCGCCTGAAGATGCCGGTCCTCTTCGTGGGTCACGGCTCGCCCATGAATGCCATTGAGTCGAACGCTTTCACCCGGGTTCTCGAACAACTTGGCCAGGACTTGCCCCGCCCTCAGGCAATCTGTGTAGTTTCAGCGCATTGGGTCACCCGGGGCAGCCAGGTCCTCGCCGCCGAGTGGCCGCGGACGATTCACGACTTCTATGGCTTTCCCAAGCCGCTTTACGAAGTGCAGTATCCCGCTCCCGGCGCGCCCGAAGAGGCCAAGCGTCTGGCCTTCGAGCACCACCTTGCTCCGGACCAGAAGTGGGGACTCGATCACGGCGCGTGGAGCGTCTTGCGCCACATGTATCCACAGGCCGATGTTCCCGTATTTCAAGTGAGCCTCGATCAGACGCGCACCTTCGCCGAGCATCTTGCGCTCGGCCGCGAACTTCAGAAGATGCGCGAGCGCGGAATTTTGATCCTGGGCAGCGGCAATCTGGTTCACAATCTCCACAAAATGAATTGGGAACTCCCCCACGCAGCATATCCGTGGGCCACCGAGTTCGATCAAAACGTCAAGCAGGCCATCGAGCATCGGGACACGGAAAAACTTGTCGCGCCCGACCGGTGGAGGCCAAACCTTCTGGCCGAAGCGCATCCCACACTCGAGCACTACGCCCCAATTCTTTATTGCATCTCCGCCACGGACGAGCAGGACCAAGTCACGTATCCATACGAAGGCATCGAGTTCGGCAGCGTCTCCATGCGCACCGTGTTGTTTCAGCCGGTTGCTTCCGCTCATTCCTAGTTTTCTTCGCCCGGTGTACGCTGTCGTCTGGGCCAAACCTGAATCGAAGAGCTCGCAAAATCAGTCTTGGAGAGTTCGCATGTCGCTCCGCACCGCTTCTTTATTTGCTCTTAGCAGCGCCTTCATCTTTCTCCAGCCCTCATCGGCCCAAGTCACCTACGGAAAGAAGCCGCAACTACCCGCTCCCTTCGCCACCAAGTCCGCATTCAAGAGCCCGTGGTGGGTCAGGCCGCCAAAGGGTTTCCTCCCCACGGTGCCGGCCGATTTCCACGTGAATGTTTTTGCGAAAGAGTTCGAGCGCGTCCGTTTTCTGATCACCGCCCCGAATGGCGACCTCTTCGTCGCCGACACCGGCGCTGGCAAAGTGATCGTTCTCCGCGATCCCCGGCACACTGGCGGCGCTTCGCAGCGTGAGGTCTTCGCCGGCGATCTCAATTTGCCCTTCGGTATTGCTTTTCGCGATGACTACGTCTATGTCGGCAATACCGGCGAAGTGGTCCGCTTCCGCTATGACAAGATAACCTCCAAGCGCATCGGGGAGGCCGAGCACATCCTGGATCTTCCCTCGGGCGGCGGCCATTTCACGCGCACCCTGGCTTTCAGCAAGGATGGCCAGCATCTCTACGTCAGCGTCGGCTCTTCGGGCAATTTGGAAATTGAGAAAGATCAGCGCCGCGCCGCCATTCTTGTTTGCGACCCGGACGGCAAGAATGCCCGCATCTTTGCTTCCGGCTTGCGGAACAGCGTTGGCCTCGCCGTCGAGCCCCTCACCGGCGCGGTCTGGGCCGCGGTCAACGAGCGCGACGAACTCGGAGACAATCTTCCGCCCGACTATCTAACTTCCGTCCGAGACGGCGGTTTTTACGGCTGGCCCTATAGCTACATTGGCGACAACGTCGATCCGCGCGTCCAGCCGCAAAAACCAGAACTTGTCGCCAAAGCCATCATCCCCGATGTTCTTCTTGGCCCTCACGTTGCGCCGCTTCAGTTCGCGTTTTACACCGGCAAGCAATTTCCGGAATCCTATCGCGGCGGCGCTTTCGTCGCTGAACACGGTTCCTGGAATCGCGCTTCGCGCGCCGGCTATCAGGTTGTCTTCGTCGGATTCAAGGACGGAAAAGCCGCCGTGGATCCGGTGCCGTTTCTCACGGGTTTCGTTCCCAATCCCGACGGTCTCAGGGTGAACGGCCGCCCCGTAGGAGTCGCGGTTGCCTCAGACGGCGCATTGCTCGTCAGCGACGACGGCGCAAACGTGATCTACCGCATCAGCTACGGCAAGTGATTGCGCGGCGGCTGGAGGTTCGGCCTACTTCACAACCAGGGTTAATGAAATCGGCGAAAGGGGGAAGCTCTTCGTCGAACTCGCGGGCGTCGCGGACGGCGTAACCGTCAGCGTGTAGGTTCCGCTCGGTGTTATAACCGGCGGCGGTGGTGGCGATGGCTGCACCGAACTTGCGCTGCTGCCGCCACCGCAGCCGTTCATCAGAAGCGCGAGGCACGCAAGCGCAACGACTCTCTGCCAATCGATCGCGTCCGCTGAAACTTCGCGCCACTCGCGCTTTCGCGGGTAAAACCAGAAAGCCAGCAACATCATCAACAACATTGCCGCGACCATGTAGTCAGCCGGCCATGAACGAATTGTTCGTCGAGCCGTTGGCACAACTCCCGCGCTGCCACTCGTAGTCACCGTCACCGTGAAAGTTACGGGCGCTCCGTTCGTCACCGTCACACTGGGCGCGTTGCAATTCGCCCCCGTCGGCGCTCCCGAACATGCAAACGTCAGCGTCCCGCTGAATCCCGCTCCCGGCGTGGCTTGCAAGTTGTACTGCGCAATCTGCCCGGCGCTCACCGATGCGCTCAAGGTGGCTCCGGCGGCCGCAACGATCGTAACCGCGATCACCGCCGTGCCATTAATCGTCACCATCTGCGGCGAATTCGCCGCATCGTCCGTGATGCTCAGCGTCGTCGTGCGAATCCCCGCTGCCAGAGGTCCGAACGTCACCGGTACGCTGCAGCTCGTGCCCGCCGCCACTGCCGTCCCAAGACAGTTTGATCCGGCCACGGAAAAATCGCCTGAGTTGAGCCCGCTCACTCCGATCGCCGTCACATGCAGCGGCCCCGTTCCGGTGTTCGAAACCGTCAGATTTTGCGGCGCGGCTGTCGTGCCTTGCGTTGTCGTCCCCGCCAGATTAAATGTGCCGGCGGGATTCAGCGTGACCACCGGTGTCAGCGGCGGGGGCGCAACACCGGTCCCGCTAAGCCCGTATTGCTGCGGGTTGCCCACCGCGCTGTCCATCACGTTCAACGTCGCCTGGCTCGTGCCGACACTCGTCGGCGCATAGATCACAAAAATCGAGCACGAATGTTTCGGTTGCAGCACAACCGTAGAAACGCAGTTGTCGCTCTCCTGAAAGTCGCCCGCGTTCGCCCCAGTGACCGAAACGGATTGAAAACTTACTGCCTGATCGCCACTGCTGGTCAGCGTAATCGATTGCGAAGTGCTTTTTTGCCCGGTAACGGTGTCCGGAAATGTCAGGCTCAATGCGCTTGGCGACAACACAGGCCCCACCGCTGCTTGCCCACCCGACGGGCCCAGCGAAGCAACCACCGGCAAAACTTGGGTGGTCTGCTGGAAAAACGGCTGGCTGATCGCAGCCGGCTGGCTCGGCAATCCGGTTCCCGGATCAACTTCGTATACGCTGATCCCGAAAAGTCCGTTGGACGAAATCGTGCCGTAGGTAAACGGAGCCTGCGGATTCTGCAGCCCGCTGAGAAAATTCGCGCTGGTGACGGGCATAGGCGACGACGGCAGCACCAGAAACGTGCTGGTATCCAGCAATTCAAAGCAGTCGGCGCAATTCGATGCGCCCGCGAGCGGCACCTGCACATACGTCACCTGGCCCGTGGGGTCGAAAAAAAGCGAGCTCGGAAACATCTGATCGATGCCGTTCGGACTCACTTCGCTCCCCAGGTCCTCGGTCCCCAGAGATGTCAAAGCAAAATTGGTGGAATTGATCTGGTAAATGGAAAGCGATGCACGGCTCGAACCGTATCCAAGCGCCAGGAAGTTTCCTCGCACGCTGATCCGAATGCCCAAGCCCCGGCTGCCGATCACCGTTCCGCCGCTCGGGTCCAGCGTGGCCACGCCGGTCACCGGATCAAACGTGATCAGATACAGCAGGGCGTTCGGAAACTGCGCCGGCGGGGTAGGGAACTGGTTGATGAAAATCGCAATGCCGTGCCCGTTCGGATCTCCCACGGCGCCGCCGTCCACCCATGCGCCCTGCGCGGGCAGCGTCTGGCTGCTCACCGGCACCAGCGCGGGTGTGGTTGCGTCAACGTGAAATGTATCCAGCGTCAGCGTGCTCGTGGCCGGGGCAGCCAGCAGGTCGGATTTCACCAGGTACACGAATTGCCCCGAGCTTTCCGCAACCACCAGGACTCCAAATTGTCCGGTCGAAGCCTGGTACGGGGATGCGGCGACTTCGCGGACCGCGCCGGTAATCGCATCCACTGCGTACATCGAAAGCCCGTTCGCGCAGTATCCGTACAGAAATCGCCCCTTTGGATCAATCGTGGAGGGCGCGCATGGATTCGTGAACGTTGTCTGCGAGTTTGCCAGCAGCGTCAGGGCGCCGCTCGAATCGTCCCGCAAAAATGTCACCGCGCCGGTGGCTTTTCCGTTCGCGATCGTCTCCACGAACAGCCACGGCTGCGGCGTCTGTGCAGCGGCGCGGAAAATTCCCGGGAAGCAGGGAAGTGCGACAACAAAACAAAACGCAATAACACGACGGCGGGATGGACCGCCGGAAGGGCGTGGCAACATTCCAAACTTCCTTGTGCTGAACACGGGGCTCAGCCTGTTTACGAGATAAGAGGGAAACCTGCAGGGAGACTAGCGTGCGGTGCTTGGAGCGTCAACCAAAAGTGTATAAAAAGAATAGTAAATAGCAGTGCGATTATATTCCAAAATGGAACACTCCTTGGTGTGCGACCAGTCCGCAGTGTTCCAAAATGGAACTGGCCGCTGCGCCATTTTTTCCATCCCTCTCCATTGCCTGGATTTGCTTGAAGTTACAAAGCTGCCCCGAATACATTCGTATTCAAGAAGTCGTTGCGGAACTTGCCTTGCGGATCGTATTTCTTGGCCAGCGCCACAAACTCCGGCAGCCTTTCGTACAAGGAGTCCAACCTCGTCGGTGAAATCGTGAACAGCTTCCCCCAGTGCGGGCGCGCCTGGAACGGGGCCAGTTCCCGCTCAATTACCGGGAGCAACTGGCTTACCGCGGGCCAGTCCGGTTTCCAGGTGAAATGAATCGTCACGCAGTCTTGCTTGTAGCAGGGGCTCATCCAGAAATTGTCCGCGGCAATCGTGCGGATTTCTGTGATCAAAAGATGCGGGCCCACCTGGTCGCGCAACTTCTCCACCGCAAGAATCGCCTCGACCGCGTCCTTGTGCGGGACAAAATATTCCGCCTGCAATTCCTTTCCGGCGCTTGGCGTAAAGCCCATGCGGAAGTGTGGCAGCCGGTCGTACCACGGCCCGGGAACGCCCATCTGCTCGGTGCAATTCTCGGCGGAAAGTTCCGCGATAGGATGAAGATTCTTCGTGGCGCGCTTCGCTTCGTAAAATTCCGCCGGCGCGTCAAACGATTTCCCGTTCTCCATGCGGTGCTTCAGCCACACTTCGTTGATCCGCTTTTTTTGCCAGTCGGTAAACAGGCTCACGCTATAGGCCGCCGATTCGATCGCGTCAAAATGTTCCGTCAATTCACTCAGTGGAAGATTTTCATAAACGTACTGCTGCATCTGATAGGTGGGCTGCAGGTCCAGCGTCACCTTGGTCAGCGCGCCCAGCGCGCCCAGTCCAACCACCGCTCCCTGAAAACTCTCGCCATTTTTTTGGCGCGAGAGTTTCACCACATCGCCCGCCGCGTTCACGATTTCCAGCCCCGAAACCGTGGTGGAAAGGTTGCCGTTCTTCACGCCAGATCCGTGCGTAGCCGTCGTGCACGCCCCCGCGACAGAAATGTGCGGCAACGAGGCCAGATTGTGCAGCGCCCAACCCTTGCTCTCCAGAATCGGACACAACTTTCCGTAAGTCATCCCAGACTCGATCGTTACCGTCCGCGCTTCCGCGCTCAGGTCCACCACCTTGTCCATCGCCTTCATCGAAAGGAATTGATCGTGGCTATCGGCAATGTGATTGAAGCAGTGACGCGTACCCAAAACCTTCAGCTTGTTTTGCTTGCGGACGAACTCCTGCACCTCTTCGAGCGAACCGGCCGAATATACCCGATCGGTGCCGTATTCCACGTTGCCCGCCCAATTGCGGAGTTTCTCCCCGGACGCCCAGGCCACCAGGTCGCCGAGGAACGGCCCTGTCGTCGCCGCCGAGCAAACCTTGATGAATGTTCTTTTGTCCATGGGAATATCCGAACGATCCCGACAGTTGTTTCTCTCTGAAATCGCAGACCCGCCTGATTCTATACCGATTCCGCCTGCCACAAACTTCGCAAACGTGGTTCTGCCACTGTGTCCCAAGCCTCCCAACGCGGGACGCTATGCCACAAGGAATCTCTTTTCAAAAGGAAACGGTAGGGGTAATGTCTGTGAATGAATGTTAATGCGAGCCCGGACAAATTTCAGATAGATTCAAGCGCTTATGCCGCCATTTAGACTTGACGTCGAAAAACTACCCAGCAGCACGGAAGCCCTCACGATTTATACGGCCAACGGTAAATTGAGCATAGAGACTGTCAACGAATTCCTGCCAAAGCTTCGCGCGGAACCCGCTCAGCGCGTTGTTCTCGACCTCAACGGGATAAGCTTTCTGGACTCCGCCGGCGTAGGCGCTCTGGTGTCCCTCTTCGTCAGCCGCCGCAATCAGGGGAAGGAGTTCGGGTTGGCAGCGCTGCCCCCGCAAGCCCTTGCCGTTGTAACGGTAGCCGGCCTGCAAAACCTGCTCCCCATCTACAAAACCGTCGAAGACGCCACCGCCAAGAAAGCCTGACGAGCCCTATAGCTCACCCCTTTAGGGGTGAGGCTTTCCAGAGCGCGGACGAGATCGCGCCATGGTAAGGAAAACCCTCAGGCCTGAAGGCCTGAGCTACAGATTCGCTATCGCGGCGTCCAATTCGGATGGCTCGTGAACAACCCGTCCACAAACCCGATCTGGTAGGAAACAAATAATCCAAAGCACAAGCTCAGCAATCCCGACACCGTGACCAGCCCGCGGTTCACCCAAGCAAATCGCGTCCCCGCATAGGAAAACGGCAGCGCCAGCGCCACCGTAATCAGCATCATCCCCGCAATCGTCCCTAATCCAAAAATCAGCAAATAAAAGACGCCCCAGCGAGGGTCATGAATCGTGGTCAGCACCAGCAACGCCACCGCCGCCGAACCCGCCAGGCCATGCACGATGCCGACCAGCAGCGGCCGCAGCGAGTGAAAGATTCCCAGCTTGGCAAACGGGCCACGCAGCCATCCCGGAGCCGCCAGCGTTTCACCGTGATGCTCCGCCGCCGGTTGGTGCGAATGCCAGTGATAGTGCAGCCGGATGCCATGCTCGTGAATATGGACATGCTCGCCGGTCACCTTTGGATGCGCGGGAGAGAATTTTTCGCTCAACCACCGCGTCACTCCGGTGAGATTCAAGATCCCCAGCAGGATCAGCATCAGCCCCACCGCGAATTCCATCGTCAGGCCCACGCGCACAGGAATGGCTACACTGAAAAGGATAATCGCGGCACCGACCAGCAGAATCGTCAGCGTATGTCCCAGTCCCCAGAGCGCCCCGATCCATCCCGCCCTTCCGAGCGAAGGTTCGCGGCTGATGATTGTCGAAACCGCGATCACGTGGTCCGGGTCCGTGGCGTGCCGCATCCCCAGAAAGAAGCCGATCGCCAGTATGGTCAGTCCGCTGATCATAAATAAATTGAGGCCAGTTCTGCGCTGGCCGTCAAACTAAAAGGATACTGAAGGTTCCGTCTCCGTGCGAGTGATTACTCTCACGCGCCGCGCATCGGCAAATGTAGCTCAGGCCTTTTAGGCCTGAGGGTTTTCATAGCCGCAACACCGTTTTGCCAGGGTAACGAAAACCCTCACCCCTGAAGGGGTGAGCTACAGCAACGCATCACCGATGCTTCTAGGATTTCTTAAGCAAGCGCATGAACTCCGCCGCCGTGTGCGGCAACCGCGCGCCGCGCCGCGTAATGATGTAGAGGTGCCGCGGGATGCTCAATTGCTTAATCTTTACTTCCTTCAGCCAGCCGTGTTCCACTTCCCAGGTCACGCACATCCGCGGCACAATCGCCACGCCCATTCCCATCTGCACGAAACGCTTGATGCTTTCAATCGTCGGCATTTCCATCGGCATATCCAGCGCGGTGCGGTTGCGCGCAAACAGCTCGATTACTTTCCGGCGGAACGGCGATTCCACAATGTGCGCGATGAACGCTTCCTTGCCCAGCTCCTCCACGTCCACTTCCTTGCGCTTAGCCAAAGGATGCTTTGGCGGCACAACCAGCGTCAACTCGTCTTTCAGAATTTCCGTGGCTTGCAGTTGCGCGTCGCGCGGGACAAAGGAAACCGCGCCGAGGTCCAGCCGGTAATTCACCACCTCGTGCGGAATGTCCCGCGAAAACATGCGGTGCACGCGAACCTGCACGCCCGGATGCGCCTCGCGAAAAGCCGCCAGTGCCGGCAGCAGCGCGTGGATCGAGCTCTCATTCACGCCTAGGGAAAGCTCCCCGCGCTTCAGCCCTTCCAGCTCTAGCAGCCCCTTTTTCACCTCGTCCCGGAGATTCAGCAGCCGCTCGGCGTACTCCCGCAGCAGGGTGCCCGCATCCGTTAGGCGCACAGGCCGCGCCCCGCGCACAAACAATGGCTGCTCCAGCGAATCTTCCAGCTTGCGGATCGTCAGGCTGACCGCCGGCTGCGTCCGGTAAAGGCGCTCCGCCGCGCGGGAGAAGCTGCCTTCCTTCGCAACCATCAAAAAGACCTGCAATTCGGCAAGATCCATGCGTAATCCTCGGTTCGGAGGGCAGGCCGGTCAAAACCCTCGGGGTGGGTGGATTTCAGGGTGCCGGCTAGCCCGTGGGGCATCCGGGCGTAGGCGGACCTAAATCCTAGTATAAGATAGAATTATCAATTACAGAATGAAGATAAATTGGACTAGAACCGCCCGCCGTGCGTTACTGGTAGTCCAGAACTGGGAGTAGCTATGAGCCACGTACGAATCTTTGACACTACCCTCAGGGACGGTGAGCAATCGCCGGGCTTTTCCATGAATACCGAGGAAAAGATCCGCATGGCCCGGCAGCTCGCGGCCCTGGGCGTGGACATCATCGAAGCTGGTTTTCCGATCGCCTCTCGCGGCGACCTCGAAGCCGTTCAAGCCGTTGCGAAAGAAGTCCGCGATGTGCCTATCGCTGCGCTTGCCCGCGCCCGCAGGGACGACATCCTTGCCGCCGTCGAAGCGTTGAAGCCCGCGAAATCGCCTCGCATGCACGTGTTTCTCGCCACCTCCGATTTGCACCTGCAAGCAAAGCTGCACATCACCCGCGAGCAGGCGCTCGAAGCCATCGGCTCCATGATCAAGCTGGCGCGCAACTACGTCGAAGAGGTCGAATTTTCCGCTGAAGATGCCGGCCGCACCGAAATTGAATTTCTCTGTAAGGCTTGCCAGGTTGCGGTTGAAAACGGCGCCACCGTCCTCAACCTGCCGGACACTGTCGGTTATGCCGTTCCAGAAGAGTACGGCGCTATGTTCCTGAAAGTCCGCGAGCACCTGGGCGATCCAGAGCACATTACGCTGAGCGCTCACTGCCACGACGACCTTGGCCTCGCCGTCGCCAACTCGCTGGCTGCGGTTCGCGCCGGTGTGCGCCAGATCGAATGCACCGTCAACGGCATCGGCGAACGCGCGGGAAACGCCGCGTTGGAAGAAATCGCCGTCGCGCTGGCCGTGCGCAAGGACAGCTTCGGCGTCGCCACGAAACTCAATTTGAAAGAACTTTACAAATCGAGCCGCCTGCTGAGTGAAATCACCGGTGCGGTGATCGCTCCCAACAAAGCCGTAGTCGGCGCCAACGCCTTTGCGCATGAAGCCGGCATTCACCAGGACGGCATCATCAAGAACCCGCTCACGTACGAAATTATTTCTCCCGAAGCGGTTGGCGTGCCGTCGCGCTCGCTGGTCCTCGGAAAGCACTCGGGCCGCAATGCGCTACGCCAGTCGCTCAAGGAACTCGGCTACGAAGCCTCCGACGTCGAACTCGCGGAGTGCTACCGCCGCGTCACCTCGCTGGCCGATGAATCCAAGCACGTCCGCGCGCGGGACCTGATGGCCATCGCGCACGAGGTCATCCGCCGCAAAGCTATTGCCGTAGCGAGCGAAACCTCTTCGGCCGCGTAATTCCTGTAGCTCACCCCTTCAGGGGTGAGGCTTTCCAGAGCGCGGGCAAGTTTTTTGAGGGCCAGTAAGATCGCGCCGCAACAATGAAAACCCTCAGGCCTGGAAGGCCTGAGCTACAGACGAAGAATTTATCTCGGGGTGCCCAGGCCATGAAGTTGAAAAAGACGATTGTCCTTCTTCCCGGTGACGGCATCGGTCCGGAAGTCACGCGTTCCGCTGCCAACGTCCTGCAGGAGTGCGCGCGCGAATTTCAGCACCAGTTTACTTTTGTGGAGATGCCCGTTGGCGGCGCGGCCATCGACAAGACCGGCACTCCGCTCCCGAATGAAACTCTGGACGCTTGCAAGAAAGCCGACGCCGTATTCCTCGGCGCGGTCGGCGGACCCAAGTGGGATTCGCTCCCCGTTGGCAAGCGGCCTGAAAACGGTTTGCTCGACCTGCGCAAGGGACTCGGCCTCTTCGTCAACCTGCGCCCCGTGAAACTGCTCGAACCTCTGCGCGGAATTTCTCCGCTGAAGCAGGACCGTCTCGGCGATCTCGATCTCGAAATCGTTCGCGAACTCGCCGGCGGCATGTATTTCGGCGAGCGCGGCACCGTCAAGGAAAACGGCGTCGAGCGCGCCTTTGACACCGAATCCTATTCCACTCCTGAAATCGAGCGCATCGCCGCCTTCGCGTTCACGCGCGCCGAAGCCCGTTCACGCCGCCTCTGCTCCGTGGACAAGGCCAACGTCCTCAGCAGTTCGCAACTTTGGCGGCGCACCGTTTCCGCGATGGGCACCGTCTATCCCAACGTGAAGCTCGAGCACATGTACGTGGACAACGCCGCGATGCAGCTCACCCTGAAGCCCACGCAATTCGACGTCATGCTCAGCACCAACATGTTCGGAGATATTTTGAGCGATGAGGCCGCCGCGCTCGTCGGCTCCATCGGCCTGATTCCTTCCGCCAGCTTCGGCACCAGCGCGCCGATGTTCGAGCCCATTCACGGCTCCGCGCCCAGCCTCGCCGGAAAAGATATGGCCAATCCGGTCGGCGCCATCCTCAGCGCCACCATGATGCTGCGCGACACCTTTGGTTTGAGCCTCGAAGCTGATTGGGCGGAACAGTCCCTCGTCCGTGTCCTCAACACCGGCGTCCGCACCGCCGACATCGCCGAACCCGGCAAGAAAACCGTCGCGTGCTCCGTCTTCAACGACATGCTCCACGACGAAATGCAGCGCACCTTCGAACACGCCGAAAAATACGGCTGGGGCGTGTAATTAGAGTGCGGGAGCGGAGCTCCCGCTTTTACGGCCTCATCCCCGAAGCCATCGTCTTGTACAGTGACAAACTGTAATCCTCGAAAGCGGGGGCAGAGCCGCCGCACTCCAAAATCCTCCGCTTGCCACTCCTGTCAATCCACCTCACAATCTTTCTTCACCCATGCGCTGGCTCCGACTCCTCGGCATCCTCTTCTTTCTGGCAATCCTGTTCCTCGCCGGAGTTTTCTTCACTTATCGCGCCGTGGCGCGCAAGCACGCCCGCGAACTCGAAACCTGGCTCGCCACGCTGCCCGATCCCGCTGCCAACACGCCGTACCCAAAATTCTTTTTCCAGCGCGGCGTCAATTTCACGGCCGAATTTCCCGCCTTCTACGGCAACGATGCAGCCGTCGAAATGCTAAAGAAACTCCCGGCCCACGGCATCAACTCCATTGCGCTTGTGCCTTATGGCTTCGCCTCCACCAAAGAGCCCAAGGTCCGCGGATGGAACACCCGTTGGGAGGGTGACGCCGGCGTCACCCAGCTTGCCCGCGTCGCGCATTCTCTCGGCATGAAGGTGCTCCTCAAGCCGCAACTGTGGATGCACGGCGGCAATCCCGCGAACATTGATTTTCCCGGCGCCGCCGAAAACTCCGAGTGGTTCGCGCAATACCAGCCCTTCCTCGAGCACTATGCGCAACTCGCCTCCGCCACCCACGCCGACGTCTTCTGCATCGGTGTCGAACTCGAAAAGATGTCCGGGAACGAGCAGGCCTGGCGCAAGCTCATCGCCCGCGCCCGCGAAATTTATCCCGGGCCGCTTACCTACGCCGCCAACTTCGGCGCCGAATTCGAATCCATCAAGTTCTGGGACGCGCTCGACTACATCGGCATCGACGAATACTATCCGCTCCCCGACGACCTCTCCACCTCCGCCGTCGTCGAAAAAATCTCCGCCGTGCAATCGCGCTTTCAAAAGCCCGTCCTCTTCACCGAAGCCGGCTTCCCCAGCGTCACCGCCGCGAACCGCGCCCCCTGGGACGATCCCTCGCGCCCAGTTGATCTCGCAATCCAGGCCAAAAGTTACGACGCGCTCCTCTCTGCCTTCTACGAAAAGCCTTGGTTCGCCGGGGTCTACTGGTGGAAAGTCGGCACCAACGGCTACGGCGGCCCCGCCGACGCCTCCCACACTCCCTGGAACAAACCCGCCATGCAATCCATCGAACACTGGTATCGCAGCGGCAAGCGCTGAAAACTCCACGCCGTTAGTTGCGAGCGCCCTCAGGAGTGAGTCATGTACCTGCAGCACTTCAACGATCTCTTGACACGCCTCTAATTACAATCTAATATTTAGATGCTAATAGGAGTGGCTATGACAAGGCAAAGACTAAAGCTAAAACAAGCCAGTGCCGTCCTGCAGATACAGCCAAAGGAACTGCAGAATCTTGTCCAATTCGGTGTCGTGAAACCCTCGCGGTCGGAGGGAACGTATTTGTTCGATACGAAGGCCCTCTTGGTCGCCAAGGTCGCATCTTACTTGAAAGAATCCCTAGGCACGCGCACGAGTGTGCTTTCGAAGCTGATGGAGACGTTCAGCGCGTGCGAAGAAAAGCTCAAGGCAGAGAATCCGAAGTACATCGTCTTCAGCTGCAGGCTCGGGACGGAACAGGAACCCATCAAGTTAGGAGTGCCGTTTCGATCCTTCGGGGAACAGATTGAGGAACGAATGGGCAAGGCCGTTCTGTATAAGGATTTGCCGCGTGGGAAAAAGCGCAGGGGTTGGAAGAAGGAATTTCTGGAATCGCTAAACGTGGCGGCAAAAGATATCGGCGAGATCTCCGAGGAGGAAATCTCGCGCCTGGTCCGCGCCTATCGTAAAGAAAAGCGCGCTCCGGAGATCACCGTTGCCGCCGAAAGCTAGGAAACGCAAGCCACGGGTTGTTGTGGACACAAGCGTGCTCGTTGCAGGCGTCTCCGGTTTCAAAGAACCCTTCGCTCCGGGGCGAAATCCAAGCTCCGATATACTCCACGAGTGGGCGGGGCAGAATAATTTTGCGTGGCTCATAACCGAAGATATTTTGGACGAGTACAAAGAAGTTCTGGAGCGCCTTGGAGTCCGTCCAAACCGAATCGGGACCCCAATCAACCTCATCCGAGAACGCGCCGAGTGGGTTAAGGTGCGTTCTTCGGCTGAGATTTCTCCCGATCCTAAGGACGACGCGTTTTGTCTCTGCGCCGAATCCGGCAATGCAGACTTCATCGTGACCCTAAATCCCAAAGACTTTCCAGAGAGCCGTCTCAAATCTAAAGTGCTACTCCCGATTGAATTCATGAAGTGAATGACCCGCCGGAGGCAGTCCCGGCTCTGGCCATGATTCAACTAGTGAGGGCCTGCATGAAGCAGCTTTGGGGCTCCTGACTCGGTTGCGGGAACCCCTTGGGGATGATAATTTTAATGATTCGTAGTTTCCCGGGCACGAGGGTTGGGGGTCTGAAACCGAGAGGTCAGCCGGGGCAATCAAGTTTTTATAAAAGCATCTCCCGAGGGGAACCTTTTTGCCATTCATAAGGACTGCCCTCCCCCCAGTTTGGCCGGAACTCATTGTTCATCTGAAAAATGCCAGCACCTTCTTCCAATCAGAGTCGCGGTGAATCCGGGCGTGTGCCCGGGGTCACATATTGGCGCGTCGAAGGTTCGCTGTTCGAAATCAGCGCGCTGCGCAGCGTCGGCTTCTTCAATTGGAACAGCCAGAGTTTTCTGGAACGCTGGGTGCGCCGCGCCGGAACGCTCGCGATGGGCGTGTTGCGTCCCCCCGCGTATCTCGCCAGCCGTACTTTTGCCACCCGCTTGCTTCACAGTGTTCTCAGCGGCATCACGCGCGACCGCCTCGACCTTCTCGGCGAAGAGTATTTCCAGTACGAACTCAAGCCAAGAATGCGCCGCGAAGCTGTGGACAAGCTGATCGAAGCGGTCCGCAGCGGCGATCGCGTCATCCTTGTCAGCCAGCTTCTCGAACACATCCTGCGCCCGATGACCGAATATTTTGGCGCCGAAGGTTTCATCGCCAATCGCCTCGAATTTCGCGACGGGGAAACCACCGGACGCCTCTGCGATCCGGTGATCCGCCCGCGTGGCCCGTTTGCCTGGCTGGCCAGCGGCTCCGCGGACGGCCGCGTTCCCAGGGAAAAACTTCTTTCGCAACTCGGGTGGAAAGGGAAGTCGCAGATACTCGACAAAGCAGTGCAGCCTATCCTCCGCTCACAGCTCCCCGCACGCACTTCCGTCGAGCGCCTCAGCAGCACGCCGCAAGTCCCGCGCTTGTCCGTCCGCGACTCGCTCGCCGGCAAGCACCTCCTGCTTATCGGCGTCACGGGATTCATCGGCAAAGTCTGGTTGGTGGACCTGCTCGAAAAAATCCCCAACATCGCCAGGATCACGCTGCTTATCCGCCGCAATCGCACCACGTCCGCCCAGCGCCGCTTCGAGAAAATCGTCGAGGAATCTCCCACGCTCGACCGCCTGCAGGAAATTCACGGCGCAAATCTCGCCGCCTTCCTGCGCGAAAAAGTGGAAGTCGTCGAAGGCGACGTCAGCCAGCCTGGCCTGGGCCTCGATGCCGCAACGCAATCGCGCCTCCAGCGCTCCCTCGACGTAATCGCCAACAGCGCTGGCCTCACCGATTTCAATCCCGACCTGCGCGATGCGCTCGCCTCCAACGTCGATTCCACCCACTATCTCCTCGATTTCCTACGCAAATGCGACCACGCGGGCCTGATGCATCTCTCCACCTGCTACGTAGTCGGCATGCGCGATGGCCGCGTGAACGAAGAACTACGCGCTAACTACAATCCCGGCGGCCACCCTGACTTCGACGCCGAAAAGGAAATCGCCTCGCTCCGCGAAATGGTTCAGCGCATCGAAGAGCGCGCCGAAAGCCCGGAACTCGCCAAAGCCTTGCGCCGCCAGGCCCTTGGACGCGCCGGCGACCCTTCCAAAGTCGCTCCTGACGAGCTCGACGCCGTCACCAAACGCAATCGCGCGCGCTGGGTGCGCAACCGTCTGGTCCGTGCCGGCATGAAGCGCGCCCAACATCTCGGCTGGCCCAACACTTACACTTTCACGAAAAGCCTCGGCGAATCCATCCTCGCGCAACAGGGTCGCGATCTCTCCATCGCCATCGTCCGCCCATCCATCGTCGAAAGTTCCGAGCGCACTCCGTTCACAGGATGGAACGAAGGCATCAACACCTCCGGCCCGCTCTCCTATCTCCTTGGCACTAATTTCCGCCAACTTCCTTCGAACGAGCGCAAGTGCCTCGACGTCATCCCCGTGGACATGGTCACGCGAGGGATGACGCTGATTGCCGCCGCTCTCGTCCAGCGCAAGCGCGCGCGCCTCTATCAGCTTGCTACATCGGCCATCAATCCTGTCAACATGGCCCGCTCCATCGAGCTGACCGGCCTCGCGCACCGCAAGCACTACAAAACGCAACAGGGCATCGAGCACTGGCTCAAGGTAAAGTTCGAAACCATTCCCGTTTCCAAGCAGCGCTACGAGCGCCTTTCGATCCCGATGCAGAAGGCGGTCGTTTCCCGAATCAACAGAGTTGCCACTTCGCTCAACATCAGCAAGCCGCCCCTCGCCAAAACCGAACGCGACCTCGTCCGTGCCGAAAAGCTCATCGAACTCTACGAACCCTTCATTCTCCACAACGAACACGTCTTCGAGTGCGAAAACGCGCGCCTCCTCTCCGCCGCGCTTTCACCGGAAGAAAAAAAGATGTTCGACTTTTCGCCGGAAACCATTGACTGGTGGGACTACTGGATTAACATCCACATACCGGCTCTTCGCCGCTGGTGCTACCCCTTGATGGAAGGGAAACCGCTCGAGGCTCGCGAGCCACGCGCGCTCAACTGGTCGGCGCCTCCGGAGGAAGCTGCGTCGGCGGCGATTCGCTGAGGCGCCGTCATCCGTCTATGGCTATTTTCCTGACAGGTTCCACCGGATATCTGGGCAGCTACCTCGTGGCGGGTCTCTTCACCGGCCACGCCGATCGCCTGAATCTCCTCGTCCGCGCGAAGACCGAGCAGGAAGCCCGAGAACGTCTCTGGCAATCGCTGCAACTCCACTTCACTTTTCCTGAATTTCTGGAATATCTGAATTCCCGCGTGCGCATTTTTCGCGGCGATCTTACCAGCGAGCGCTTTGGCCTCAGCGATGACGACTATCACTTGCTGGTTGATTCCACCGATTCCATCCTCCACTGCGCGGCCTCTCTCAATCGCAAATCCGAAAAGCAGTGCCTCAACGTCAATCTTCGTGGCTCGCTCGAAGTCATCCAGCTTGCCCGGCGCGCGCAGAATCGCCACGGCCTGCGCCGCTATTCCCATGTTTCCACTGTCGCCGTCGCCGGCAAGCGCCAGAACGAAGTCGTCACCGAAGACGGCTCCATCGATTGGAATCGCTCGGACTACGACCCCTACGCCCGCACCAAAAAATTCTGCGAGCACATGGTTCACCAGCTTCTCCCCGACGTGAACCAAACGATTTTTCGCCCGGCCATCGTGCTGGGCGACTCCCGCCGCCCGGAAACCACGCAGTTCGACATGGTGCAAGCCTTCGACACTCTCTCGCGCTTTCCAGTGCTCCCGCTGCGGCCCAGCGATAAAATTGATATCGTCCCGGCGAACTACGTCGGCGCAGCCATCGTTAAAATTCACCAGATGGAAAAACCGAATTACGCCATTTATCATCTATCTTCTGGGACCGGCGCGCAGACCTATAAAGAGCTCACGGACGCGCTGGCCGAAATTGGCGGATGGTCCAGGCCCAGCTACCAGCCGTGGCTCGGCGGGCCGTTCTCCAAAACTGTGAACTGGCTGGCCTTCAAGGGCGGCCCGGTTGGCTATGGAGCTTCCTTGTTGAAAGTTTTCTGGCCGTATCTCGATTGGAACACCGTGTTCGATAATTCCCGCGTCGTGCGGGAAATGGGCGAAGCGCCCGCGAAATTTTCTTCGTATGCCTATCCGCTCTTGCAATTCAGCCGCGCCAACAAATTCAAATATCCCGCAAAGCCCTGGCCCGCTGACGCGGCCCAGAGCGTCGCCGTAAGCGCTAGTGGAGCCGGCGCATGACCGATTTCCTTCTCGTCGCCTGGGTCAGCGCCATGATCGAGCTCCGGTGCTTCGCCTGGAAGTTCGGCATCGGCAAGCGTTGGACGCCCGGCGAAAAACTCAAGCTCCTCTTTGCAGGTTACAACGGTACGCGCAACACCGGCAGCGACGTCCGCGTCCAGGAAACGCTGCGGCAGATCCGCCACATCCTTGGCGCCGAAAACGTCGACTTCAGCGTGATG
>Ga0210406_10001208_pt1 | contig 32684 bp, 28 predicted proteins | sample IncBWC30MmetaG_FD_155454 | JGI IMG/M metagenome (GOLD analysis project Ga0210406, IMG submission 155454) | Forest soil microbial communities from Barre Woods Harvard Forest LTER site, Petersham, Massachusetts, United States - Inc-BW-C-30-M | ecosystem: Environmental > Terrestrial > Soil >... | reverse complement strand
TCCCCGGCGGTTCTGTCCAATCACGACAATAGTATGCTCTCCGGGCAGCAGCGGCTCGGTAAAATGGTGAAACGTTCCATCCCTTGCGATGTTCGGCACCGGCTGTCCGTTGATGATCAGCGCGGCCCCCGGCTCAGTGCGGCCGGTGATTTCAACCGCGTGGCCCACGAGTTGCGTACTCTGAATCTCGAGGAGCATATCTTGTGTCTTGCCCTGCGCGACCAGCGTGAATTTATACGTTTCGCTTACGTCGCTCGAAGATTTCCTGGTGCTCGTCGCGGTTACATTCCAGAAGTAGTCCCCGGCATCCAGTCCGGAAAGGTCCACGCTCGTGCCGTTTACCCTGGGCGCTTCCTTCACGATCTTGGTGAACATGCTTGTTGTGCTGATGCGCAGCGAATAGGAAGCCGCATCCGGCACCGGCTTCCATGCAAAATGCACGCCGGCCGTCCTGGGATTCTCCACGATAATCGGTGTCAGGTTAATTGGCTCCAGCAATTCCGGCGGGGCCAGTACATCGGATTTCGTGATCGGCCCTCCGGGCGGAATGTCGGCTTTCTGATACTGGGTCAACTCAATCCGGTCTTGCCCGCGCTGCACTTGCGCGCTGCCGTTGGACACCACGATTTCGCTTTCCTTCGTATCCTGGTCGGACTTCACCGCCGCGCGGCTGTTCGGCCGCAGCTCGGCCTTGGCGTCCTCAACACTCACCGCCGCCTTGGATCCCGGTGATGCCCAGTTTGGCGTCGACAAGTCCACCGCGCCGGTGTTGATGCGCACCGCGACGCTGGTCGCCCTGCTGCTGGCCATGGAATTTTCTTCCACCGTGATGAGCGTGCCCGGCTTTACGGTATAGTTCGTTCCGTCAGCAAAGGCCACGCGCGCGTAACCATCGGCGCCGGTCTGCACCAGGTCGCCTTTGTCCAGCGCCGTGCGGTAGTCTGCGTCCGCCCATTGCACCGAACTCACTTTCTTCACCTGTACCCGGCCATCCAGGTTCACGAATTTTGCCTGCGTTGTCGCGGCTGTTGCGTTGTCGCTGTCATTGCTCTCAATCGCCGTCGAAATCTTGCGCGTCACCGCAGAATACATGCTCGGAAACACGATAAACATTCCCGCCAGAACAATCGCGGCGATCAGCAGCCCATAAATGATCAGCGTCTTATAGGTGACCGCGTGCCACTCTACTTCCACGCGATGGATCTTCGGAGGAGCGGCGGGCTCCATCGGGCGATGCGGCTCGATAGGTGTCTGCGTCGGCACGGTTCAGGCGCACTCGTAGCGCCATTTTCGCAATGTAGCACAGCGATTCCCTCCGCGCCTGAACCGTGCGCCCCCGCGTAGTCAATCAGCAAATAGCGCTTGCGCGGCGGCCCGCCTGCCCTTTCCTCCGGACTCAGTGACGCAGAAAATAGCCGCGCTTATCCTGGCCTGCCGCCACCGCCACATCGAAAAACCCGATCATCATTTCGTCATACGTTTGCTCGCCCCAGCGGACCGCCGCATTCGGATCTGGATTGTGGGGATTCTTGGCGGAGTTGTCGTACCAGGCCACTGCTTGCAACTCCGTGCAGGCTTTCAGCAAACGCGGCTCCGCCAGCCGATAGCTCATTTGCCAATGAAAGTGGTAATTCACGCGCAACAGCGTTTCGACTTCCACTCCCAACGCGCCGCCAGGGCCCGTCCCGAGCGACTCCCCACCTCTGTGCTTCACCAGATTGTACTCAAATCGCTTCCCGCGCAGGTGCATATGCGGGAAAAAGCTCAGCAGCATCGCATCGTTAGGCAGCGTGCCGCGCGCTTCCACGCGAAAATCGTCCGCCCCGGGCGGGATTACAAAATGGTCGTTTGTCAGTTGCAGCGTCAGCACGCGTTGCGGCGGTGCTTTCTGGCTAAATACCAGGCCGACCCTGCTTTGGTCCGACACCGCCTTTCCGTTCGTCGTGTAATGCATCTGGAAAACCAGATCGGATCCGGCAGGAACAAATTTCGCCATCGTCGCCGGCCACTCGTCCGGCGAACTTCCCGGCGCATACACCAGCAGAATGTCGCTGTCCGTCCAGTGCGCTCCGCGGCGGTCTTCCGCATCCTTCAGGGTCGCCGCGGTAAATGGCTCATTCACAGGCGCATGGCGCAGCCAGTTCGAATCCGGCGGCCGTATGTACACCACCGCGTGATGCACATTAGCGCGCGCGGATGGCAGCGCTTCCGCCATTTGCACCCAGCGATCCTCGGCGAAGTGCGTGGGCACAATTTCGTACGTGTACTCCACGTCCCCAGTCGCCGGCAACGCCACCGGCTGCGTCATCTTCACCACCAGGTCCGGTTGAGGAATGCTCCAGCCCTCCGCCCAATCATGCGGCGCCAGCGCGTCCCGAGGATCACCAGCGGGCGCCTTAGCCGCAACCCATGCCGCAAGCGTCGCAATCTCTTCGCTGCTTAACGATGGATCGTTCGAAAATCGCCCAATTCCCGCCACCGCAAACCACGGCGGCATCGATTTATTTTGGGTCGCAAAACGAATCGCCCCCGCGTATTGTCGCGCCTCCTCATAACTCGCAAACGACATGGGCGCAATTCCGCCCGTCCGATGGCAAACCTCGCAATGCCCCCGCAAAATCGGCAGCGCGTCCCGATAGTAGGTCGGAGCGCCCTTGGCTACTTGCGCGTGTCCAACCAGACCCACGCAGACGCTGACAACTAGCGCAGCCAAACTCGTGCCAATCATTCGCACACTTGCCACCCAATATTCATCGCACCTTCTCACTAACCGGTTGTTCTCATTCGTAGCGGAGGCAATTGATGGGATCAAGATTTGCCGCGAGATTCGCTGGGTAGTACCCGAAGAACAATCCCACACCGACGGAGATCACGAATCCTATCGTCACCCAAAGATACGATAGCGTCGCGGGGACCGAAGGCACCAACGTGCGCACCATCGTCGATATGCCCGCCCCAATCAGAATACCAATCGTGCCGCCAACCATCGTGAGCACCACCGCTTCCAGCAGGAACTGCAGCCGGATGTCCGCTCGCCGCGCCCCAATGGCTTTTCGCACGCCGATCTCCTGTGTCCGTTCGGTCACCGAAATCAGCATGATGTTCATCACCCCGATGCCGCCCACCAGCAGGCCAATCGAGCTGATCACGGTGGTGAGGATCACCAGCGCGCCGGTCAGTTGGTTCCACAGATTGCTGAGGAAATCCGGCGAGCTCAGCTCGAAATCATTTTCCTTGTCCGCCGGAATGCGCCGCAGCCGTCGCATCGCCTGAATCACCTCGCCCTGCGCGGTATCCACATTCACATCTTCCGGTACAGTGAACAACATGATCAGTTCCTTGGCCTCTGGATACTGTTTCTTGAAGGTGCTCAGCGGAATGATCACGAAAATATCCACGCCCGGACCCAGAAACAAACCCTGATCATGCTGGAAAACTCCAATAACTTCGTACACCCAATTGTTAATGCGCACCGTCTTGCCAATGGCATCCGTATTCGGGAAGAGCGATTCGCTGATGGCTGCGCCCAGCACCACCACTGGGCGCGCATGCTCCTGGTCGAACGCGCTGACGAAACGCCCGCGCTCGATCGCGAACAGCGGTATCGCGTCGATGTATTGCGGCTCCGCCCCGCGCACGATGACCTTCTCCACGCTGCGATTGCCGCTGGTGATCAGGTTCGTGTCGCCGAAGAAGAATCCCCGAGTTCCCACCGTGGTCACGATTTGCACGTCCGGCGCCGCCTGCTTTACAAAATCCGCGTAGTCGTATTGCAAATACCTGCGCGTGCGGATGCTTTCCGGCCAGTGCGAGGGGTCCGTGCCCGGTGGAAATCGCGATAGAAAGTACGTTCGCGAGCCCAGCGATTCCACTTTGTCCTGCACGAATTTGTTCAGCCCTTGAATGATTGCCGCCATGGAAATCACTGAAGACACCCCGATAACGATGCCCAGCACCGTAAGGGCCGAGCGCACCTTCGAAGAGCGCAGCGTGCCCATCGCCGCGAGAAAATTTTCCCGCGCTTGTGCCAGCGTCATTACCGCCATCAGTCGGACCTCAACGCCACGATCGGATCCAGTTGCGACGCTCGCAATGCCGGATAAATTCCAAAGAAAAGGCCCACCGCCGAGCTCAGGAATACTCCCAGCACCGCCACCCAGGTTTGCACCGAAGCCGGGAACGGCGTGTACGTGCGCAGCGCCAACGCCACCAGAAAACCCATCGTGATGCCGGCCAGCCCTCCCGCGATGCACTGCATCACGCTTTCCACCATGAACTGGCTCAGGATGTCCCTCTTGGTCGCGCCCACCGCTCGCCGCACCCCAATCTCCCTCCGCCGCAGCGTCACGCTGACCAGCATCACGTTCATGATCACGATCCCTCCGATGAGCACGGAAATCGCGCTCACCAGGATAAACACCGCGAAAAACGCCGAGCTGATGCTGCGCCACAACGCCATGTAGCTTTCCTTGGTGCCGATGAAGAAATCGTCCTCCATCGCGCCGCTCAGATGCCGGCGGGCCCGCAAGATCAAGTGCGCCTCGTCTTGTGCGTTTTCAAATGCTTCCTTGCTGGTCTTCACATTAATCGTCAGGCTCGTCTTGTTGCCCTTCATGCGCAGAAAGACCGGTAGCGGCACCGTCACGAAGTTGTCCTGATCCTGCCCCAGCACGCTGCCAACCTTCTCCATCACCCCGATCACCACCAGTTCGTCGTCCCCCAGACGAATCGTTTTGCCTATCGGGTCCACGCCCAAAAAAAGTCGCTGCACCAGCGTGTCTCCAATCACGCAGACGTCCGTGTGGTGCTCGACTTCCGATGGCGTGAAGTATCGTCCCATCTCCACGTTGCGCGTATCGATGTCCGCCATGTTCGCCGTTTGCCCGTACAGGTTGACGTCCGTTACCTCGTTGTTGCCCGCTCTCGCTCGCACTGTATTGGTCGCCGTCGCACCCACCTCTTCGCAGTCCCGGCAGCCTTCCTCGATCGCCCGCATGTCGTCCAGCTCGATCTTCTTGTACTTCAGCGCCTTCAGCACAATGGTGAAGTCTGTCACCGCAAAGGGCGTTCGCGCGATCTGAAATACGTTGGTCCCCAGATTGGCGATCTTGCTCTCCACGAACAGGTTCGCCCCCTGCACGATGGTCATCACCGTGATCAGCGTCGCCACGCCCATCGTGAGCCCCAGCATCGTTAGCGACGTGCGCAGCTTGTGCGCCCGCAGCGCGCTGAAGCACTGCGCAAGGTTGTCTCGCAAAGCCAGCATGGACTGGAAAGCCCTCCGCCTAACCCTTCGCATCCGGCCAAACCACCAGCTCCGTCGCGCCGAGCTCGCGATTCCTCTCTAAAGACTACGAGAAAGGTGCCGTCAGGATTACACAATTCGTTCCGCTCAAGCTTTCCTGCCACAATCGACTCCAAAGTCCTCCCCAGTGGGTAAACGGCCGGCAAACACGTCTACCCCACCGTCATGGGAGTTGGCCGCTTGAGCCGACCGCCCGCATCTCCTATAATCTAGGTTTGTCCACCAACTGGAGGAACTAGCAGTATGGCAGACAGTCGTAAGACCGGCCTTCGCATTCTCTTGGGCGCCGTCGTCCTCGTTCTCGGCGGCAGCATGCTCCTCTATCTCGTGCCGCAAACCCCCGGCACCGGCGAAGCCTCCTCCACGGGCATTGTCGCTAAAGTCGGCGACGAAACGGTCAGCACCGCCGAAATCCGCCAGCAACTTGCCGAAATCGAGCAGCGCAATCAAGTTCCCAAGCAACTCGAATCCCTCTACGTCCGCCAGATTCTCAACCAGCTCATCTTCCAGAAAGAAATGGAATACGAAGCTAAGCGTCTGGGCATCCGCGTTTCCGATCAGGAACGCGCCGACCGCATCCGCCAATTCCTTCCCACCGCCTACAACGGCGACACTTTCGTCGGCATGGATCGCTACGCCTCCGAAGTCCAGGCGCGCTTCCAGTTGACCGTCCCGGTCTTCGAAGAACTCATTCGCCAGGGCCTGCTCCAGGACAAATTCCGCAAGCTGGTCACCGACGGCGTCAGCGTCGGCCCCTCCGAGCTTCAAGACGAGTTCAAATATAAGAACGAGAAGGTCAAGCTGGACTACGCCTTCATCAAGCCCGAAGATCTGGAAGCGAAAATCACTCCTGACGAAGCCGAAATCAAGGGCGTCTACGAAAAGAACAGGAGCAGCTACCAGGTTCCCGAGAAGCGCGTCATTCGCTATGGCCTCATCGATCTAAACCAGCTTCGCCAAAGCGCCCAAATCTCCGACGACGAGCTCAAAGCGCAATACCAGCAGAACATCCAGCAATATCAGGTGCCCAGCCGCGTCCACGTCGAGCACATTTTGCTGATGACCGTCGGCAAGACCGACGCCGAGGTCGAGGAAATCCGCCAGAAGGCCGAAGATGTCCTCAAGCAGGCCAGGAAAGGCGCCAAGTTTGAAGACCTCGCCAAGAAATACTCCGAAGATCCCGGCAGCAAGGACAAAGGCGGCGATCTAGGCTGGCTCACCGTCGGCCAAACCGTGCCCGAATTCGAGAAAACCGCCTTCGGGCTCGATAAAGGCAAAATCTCCGACCTCGTCAAGACCCAGTACGGCTTCCACATCATCAAGGTCCTCGACAAGGAATCTGCTCACACCAAGCCCTTCGAAGAAGTAAAAGACTCGATCAAGACCCCGCTGCTGCTCGCCAGGGCCGACAAGCTGGCCAGCGACGAATCCGATCAGCTTTCCGCCACCATTCGCCGCTCCAACAAGGTTTCCCTCGACGACCTCTCCAAACAGTTCCATCTCACCATCGGCGAAACTCGTCCGGTTTCGGCCATCGACCCCGTCCTCGAGTTCGGCAATTCCAAAGAGGCCAAGGAAGCCATCTTTCGCCTCCGCCAGGATGAGCTCAGCCTGCCCATTCGCACCGACCGTGGCTATCTCGTCGTCTCCGTGAAACAAATCCTGCCTGCCCACCCCGGTTCACTCGAGGAAGTCCGCGACAAAATCGTCGCTGAGCTGAAACTGCAGAAAGCTAACGAGCTCGCCCGCACCAAGGCCGAAGATCTCGCCAAGCGTGTCAAGGCCGGTGAAAAGTTTGACGCCGCCGCCAAGTCCCTTGGCCTCGACGCCAAAACGAGCGATCTTTTCGCCCGCAACGGCTCCATTTCCGGCGCCGTCAGTGGCAAACAAGTCTCCGCCGCCTTCCAACTCAAGACCGGCGACGTTGGTGCGCCCCTGAACCTCGGCGCCAACTGGTTCGTCTATCGCGTAGCCGACAAGCAGGAGCCCGATCCCGCCGATTTCGAGAAACAAAAGAAGGAATTGACCGACCAGGTTCTCCAAGCCAAGCGCAACCTCGCCTTCGAGGCCTTCCGCACCTCCCTGGAAGCGCGCTTGAAACAGGAGGGAAAACTGCAAATCATGTCTGACAAATTGAAGGACTTTGGCGACCTAAGCTGACATAACTCATTGAAAACAAGTCGTTTATAAATTTGCACAGCCCCTCTTGTGTTCCCCGCCGCATCTCTTTACCCTATTTGTGTACTCGAAACCCTGTTCCATCCGACGCCGTTGCCAAACGGTCTAAGCTTTTTCCCCAGGGGGCTCGGACGGAATCGGCTAGAAAAATCAAATGGCCACCCAGCGCCACAACATTCAAGGATTGGTGAGCACCATGCCAGCCCGTACGTCTGCGGTCCGCAACGATTACCGCTGCTCCATCGAGCGCAATCAAGCCGGGAAGTATTGCGTGCGCATCCGCGTTCGCTACCCGCGCCACGCCTGGCTCCTCGGCGTCTTTTACCTGGCTTCCAGCTTCGATAAAGCCATGAAGAAGCTCGAGGAAGCCGTCGATTTCCTGCAGCGCCACGAAGAGAAACTGTGGTTCTGGGGCGTCGACCGCGCCGAAGACATGGGCTTTTCCGCCGAATTTCTCCGCGAAGCCGGCCTCCGCCTCGACCGCCGCATCCAATTTCCCCCCAAGGGCGCCAATCTGACCCTCGCGCCGGAGCGCAACGTCCCCGCCTTTGTCCTCGGCCCCGTCCGCCGCGGCCTGGCCGAGTCCATGGAATCCTCCCGCCCCGTCTACGCCGGCGACTAGCAGGTTCAAGCGACTTTAGCTAGCAACTTCGTATTCACTCTGAACCAAGCCGCTCGGATAGTGCCGAGTCGCGATGTGCCGCAGCCGAACGTCATGCGGCAGCGCCCCGAACAGGGGCACTCCCTCTCCAATCAGGACAGGCACGCGAGTGATGATAAGCCGCTGAATTGCCCCCGCTCGCAGGAACCGCTGTATTGTGATCCCGCCATCCACGTAGAGGTTGTGGGCGCCACTGGCAGCGAGTTGCGAAACGATCTCGGCCGGCGGACCGGCCATCTGTTCCACAACGCCACCGACGGCCTTCGACAAATCGAGGGGGCGACTGCTCAGCACCACTACTCGCTTTTCGCCATACGGCCACGTACCAAAGCTCAGAACCTTCTCGAAGGACTTCCGGCCGATCACAATCGCTTCAACGCTCGCTATAAACTCATCATAGCCATGAGGTTCGGCGTCCTCGGGCAGAAAGTCCAGATCGTCGTTTTTCCGCGCAATGAACCCGTCGACGCTGACCCCGATAAAGACAGATGCCGTCAATCGCAGACTCCTACTCGCGTGGTGAGCGGTCAAACCCGGAGGAACGGCCTCTTGCTACTTCCCCCGCAAAATCACCTCTCCCTGCCCCACCATCTGGTCATTAAGCCAGACGCGGTACTTGTACGTCCCGTCCTTCGTTCCTACCCGCGCCGGACCGCTCAGCAGCCGCATCCCCGCCGGCGCCTGAAACACGTTCGACGAAAACGGGCAGCGGTTCACGTCAAACTCCACTCGCATGTTCCCCGCATCCGAAATCCACGAAACCTGGTCCCCCGCATCCAGCACCACCGCCTGCGGGATCAACCCCACCAACACCGGCCGTTCAGCCATGTCCCCTCGCTACATTCCGAAAAGCTGTCATCCTGAAGCTACCCGATGAGGGTAGCTGAAGGACCTCAACCAAAAGTGCTTGGCGCAAGATAACACACGCGCCCAACTCCCGGCTTACTTCAACCCCGCCTCAAACTTCCGCGCCAACGTCTTCGGCGCTGCATTGCACCAAGCCGCCGCCATCGCCGGCTGCAAGATCGCCTGGGTCGCCGATTTCAGCCGCACGCTAGTTGCCCCGCCTCGTCCCCATCCGCCCTTCACCGGCTCGAACACCTCCGGCTCCGCCCCCACAAACTCCTCCTGCTGCTCCGGCGTCAGCTTCACCATCCCCCATTTCCCATCCGGATAAGCCAAAGTCGCATATATCTTCCCGCCCCGCACCCGGAAATCCGGATGATCCATGTGCGAGCTCTCCATCGCCCCCGGAAAACTCAAAGCCAGCCGCCGAAACTGTTCCGCCGTCACAACATCCCCCAACGCGCCCCGCACGATAGCACCTTCGAGTCATCTACGCACCCCTGTTAGTCGAGTGCAGGCCGAATCGGTTTCCGCGAACCTTCAAAGACAATCGATGCTATGAAGTGCGGGTTTGAACCACACGTGAAGACAGTGTGCGGCCCTTCCCTTTGCACCTCGGGAAGATTGTTAGCTATTCTTGCTCGCCGTTTTGCATACGCACCGACGATCTCATCAAAACCTAGCCCGGTTTTTGCTGCCAACGCTTTCAGCAAAGCTATGATTTGATCCTCAGTGAACTGACCCACGTCGACTCTTTTCTCGTAGATCCTGTTGGTGCTGTCGTAGCCCCGAATAAGCCATTGCTTCTTCGTTAGTCGCATCGCAACATTTCTCCCTGGTTTTTCTATCTAAAGAGTAAAAACGTTTCGGACATGACATCGATTTCGGCGTCGGTACCCTTGGTAGCGAAAGCGCTTTTGTGTCAAATCAGGTCCAGGCCCAAAAAGTGCTTGACAACCGGTATACCGATATGATAACCTCCCTCATGTTATCTCGACAGCTAACCCTTCCTCCACATCCTCCCGCCAAGCTAACCCCTTCGCTATCACACTCTTGGAGCCTCTTTGCCCTCTTTTCCGCGCTCCCGTCCTTTAGAATCAAACACTTGCAGCCTCTTTTCGCAAAACACCCGGGTGGGGGGTACTTGAACGCCTCTATGAGACACCTCGAACTCTTATCGAGCGGGAAGGAGCGGCGGCGGAACCGTTCCTCCACAACCGCCTTTAGAATCAACACTTGCAAAAGTGTATCAAAACAAACGACTTTAACTTCCTTTAGAATGAACACTTATGCAAAACCGGGGGGAGGGGGGTGGGGTTGTCTGCGTCCTCCGTGCTCCGACCTCAGTGCCCTCTGTGTTGAGCCTTTTCTGGATTGGCCGGACGGCAATCTCAAACCAGCTGCGCATACTTCCCGTCGCCCTCGGGGGCGTGGTTAACAAAGGCCGTCCGCTGGAGTCGAATGGAGTGACGTCTAGACTTGGAGGCACAGCATGACAGCCCCAAAGCGCATCCTGACCGCATTGGTCCTTCTCATTCTTGGGCCTTCAGTCGTTCGCGCTTGCACTTGCTCGAGCGGCTTTCCTGGCTCTGGCCGCGGTTGCGACCGCGGATGGAATGCCGGTAGAGTGACGTTCCTCGGGAGGGTCACCGCCAAAGTTGACCTCGGCACTCCCGATGACTCTGGCGCACCCGATCTGAGAGCGGGTTACGCCGTGCACTTTTCCGTTAGCGAGCGTTTCGACGGGGAAAACGACACCGGCGAAATAGTGGTCTACACCGGCTCGGGGGGCGACGACTGCGGCTATCCATTCGTAGTGGGGGCCAGTTACCTGGTGCACGCTTCGGGTCCAGACGATCACCTGTCCACCAGCATCTGCACGCGGACAAGTCCGGACGTGCTGGTTGGCGGTGTTCTCCAGCAGTTGCGCGCCCTCCGCGATAAAGGTCATGGCGACGAAATGTTCGGCTCGGTCGCCACGTGGCCGACAGGTCTTGGCATTGGCGATATCGCCGATTCAAAGGCGCTCGTTGGCGTGTCCGTCCAGGTCACGGGCAGTCACGGAACACTATTCTCCAGCAAGACGGACGAGCATGGCGGTTTCGCATTTGCCGCGCTCCCACCCGACACCTACAACATTGCCTACGATGTCCCACAGGGATACCGCGTCCCGTTGTTAAAGACCGGCAACACGTTTCTTGTGAAGCTGGACGCTCCCGATGGCTCCGGTATCGGGTGTGCGCTGAACGCTTTCCCGATGCCCGATGGCCAAGTTTCCGGAGAGGTAGTGGACTTGCGTGGTGAGCGCGTCGCTGGTTCCGTTAACATCGAACCCGTCGACATGGAGCAAGCCTCAGCAAACGGACGGCGCGTCATTATTCCCGGTGACGAATTCCCTGACGGCAAGTTCTTGCTTCAACTGTTACGACCCGGTCGCTATAAGTTGGCCTTCGTTCCCAAGCTGGGTGGGCGTTACACCCACTACCAAAGGTTTTACTGGCCGCCCAACTCCGATGCCATCGATCTCGGTTTGGGACAGCACATCGACAATATCCGTTTCGAGGTTCCGTTGACTGGCTCGGAGCAGTCACCTGCTCCCAAATGAACGGGGTAAAGCCAAATTGTCGGTTGCGCTGGTGTCGGGGAATGAGCAAAAATTGCGCTCTGCGGGTATCCTATATTGCGGCTCTGGCGAAGCTGGGTGTACTAATGGCATGTTGCCAGGATGTCCGCCTTAGAAGGCGGGCGCTACACTTACGGGCGCTAAGGCCCTCTTAGTCACAGAAATAACGTAGAGCACAAGGACGCGTCATGACGCAGCACATCGATCCTCTATCGATCGGCGAACTCAATCCTCCTAATCGGCTTATGCTTACTCCGGGTCCGTCTTCTATGGACCCGCGCGTTTACCGCGCGCTCGCCACGCCACTGGTCGGCCACCTCGATCCGTGGTTCAAGGGCTGCATGGACGATACGCAGGTGCTGCTGCGGCAGATTTTTCAGACGGAGAACCGGCTGACCATGCCGCTTTCCGCTTCCGGTTCGGGCGGAATCGAGGCTTCCGTGGTGAACAGCCTGGAAGAGGGCGACGAAGCCATCATTTGCGTGAACGGCGTGTTTTCCGAGCGCATGGCGGTGATTGCTTCGCACACCGCGGCGAAAGTGACCAAGGTGGAAGCGCCCTATGGAAAGCCGGTCGATGCCGAAGATGTGCGGCGCGCGGGCAAGGGCAGGAAAATCAAGATTGTCGGGTTCGCGCAGGGCGAAACTTCTTCGGGTGTGCTGACGCAGATCGAGCCGTTCCGCAAGGTTGCGGACGAGCTTGGCGCGCTGCTGGTGGTCGACACCGTGGCCTCTCTTGCGGCCGTGCCGCTGCATGTAGACCGCGAGCGCGTGGACATTTGCTTTAGCGGGACGCAAAAAGCCATCAGCGCTCCGCCGGGAATGTCGCCCATTACGGTGAGTCCGCGAGCCGAAGAAGCGTTTCGCAATCGCAAGACCAAGGTGCAGAGCTGGTATTTCGATCTCGCCACGGCGATGAATTATTGGGGCAAAGAGCGACTGTATCATCACACGCCGCCGGTCTCGCTGATCTACGCGCTGCGCGAAGCCATGCGCATCGTGGTGGAAGAGGGCTTACCGGCGCGATGGGAGCGCCATCGGGTAAACCAGCTCGCATTGATCGCAGGCATCGAAGCCATGGGCCTGGAGCTGCTGGTGAAGAAGCCGGCGGACCGGTTGCCCACCGTAACGGCCGTGATGATTCCCGGCGGTGTCGATGACGCCAAAGTGCGCAACCAACTGCTTGATGAATTCAACATCGAAATCGCCGGTGGGCTTGGACCGCTGAAAGCGAAGATATGGCGCGTCGGATTGATGGGCCACTGCAGCCAGAAGCCGTATGTGCTACTGTTCCTCGCGGCGCTGGAGAAAACCCTGCTGGATCAGGGGTTCCGTGTTCCGTCGGGCGCGGGAGTCGGCGCTGCGGTGCAGAGTTACATGCACGCACATTCCGAAGCGGCAACGGTCAGCCGATAGCGAAAAAGGAGAATTCGTGACCTCACGTCCGGTTCTGGCCAACAGCGGTGAGATGAGCACGTTCGTCGGCGCTTTTGAAGTGACTTCCAAACTGACCGGCACCGTATTTCAGTGCCGCTTTTCGCACATGTGGAACGGCATTGCGACGCGCCACGCGGATACGATTGATACGAAATTTTTTGTGGATGGCAAAGCGCTGGTCCTGGGGCTGGCGCACACGGCCTTCGTGAAATTCCACGAGCGCACTGGGCGCGACCTGAGCGACCGCGAAGCCAGTTTTATTGCCGCGGAATACCTGCGCGAGCGCCTGGAGGAAGAAGACGAGCGGCTGCTCTACGATGTGTCCGAAGCCGATGTGCTGCGGCTCATCGCTCAGATCGGAATCAAGTAGCGGAAGAAGGACGAGGATTTCACCACAGAGAGCACGGAGCACACAGAGAAGAGCAGAATTTAGTCGCCGGGCTCGGCACGGAACGAATCGAGACACGAATGCTGCAGGCCGTCGCGGCGAATGAAGTGAATCACTAAAAACATCAACAGTCCGCCGGCCACCATCACGGCAACGGCAATTTGCAAGGCAAATTGCATGTCGTGCAGATCGGAAATTCTGCCCACCAACTGCGGACCAAATCCCCCTACAAGCTGCGTGACAAACATGTAGACGCCGATGGAAGTCGCGTGTGCCCGCCGCGGCATCATGTCGTGGATGACCGCGGTGACCGGACCGTGATACCAGGACATGAAGAAAGCCGCCAGCGCAAGCCCGCCGAGAACGAGCCATTGCTCATCGGTTTGAATGGCCAAAAGAACGAAGGGAGCCGCGAAAAGAAAAGCGATGGCGATGGCGATAATGCGTCCGAAGGCGAAACGGCGCTGCAAGCGATCCGCGACGAAGCCGCCGAAGAGCACGCCGCAGAGGCTGCATACCAACCCAATCACGGCGAGAGAGACGGAAGCCTGGCGCAGGCTGAAACCTTTGTAGGTGACTGCGAAATCGACGCCCCAGGTAAGAATCGAGACGCTGGAAAAGGTGATACAAGCGCCGCCCGCGATCATAGCGAGATATGCGGGGACGGTGAGCAGCTTTCGAATGGGGCAGGCTTCGGAGGACGGGCCGCGCGGGGGCTCGTGCAGGTACATGACGGCGATCACCGGAACGAAGCCGGCGGCGGCGATCACGAAAAGCGCGGCCTGCCAGCCGTAGCGCGGACCGATGATGCCGCCGAGAACCTGGCCTGCGGCGCCGCCCAAAAGCATGCCGCTGGCGAAGATGGCTTGCGCGGACGCGCGCGTTTCCAGGGGAAAGGCTCCGGAAATCATGGACTGCGCGGCGGGGGCGTAAGCCGCTTCACCAATTCCAACAAAGGCGCGCGCAATCAGCAAGAACAGGAAACTGCCGGCGAATCCACCCGCGAAGGTGGCGAGGCTCCAGCAAACGATTCCGAATGCGATGATGGATTTACGGCTGAAGCGGTCGGCGAGGAATCCAAAGGGAATGCTGCCAATGGCGAGAACCAGCAGCAGCCAGGTCTGCAGGGAGCCGAGCTGCGAGTCGGTAACGCCGAGGTGCGTGCGCAGCATGGGAATCAGCGGGATGAAGGCCCAGCGGGCGGCGAAGTTGACAAAGTTGACCAGAACAAGTACAGCAAGAAGACGGACTTGGTAGGAGCTGAGCGGAATGGATTTCGATGACAAGCTGAGTTGGCTCCGTCGGCAAGGCGAAACGTCTGGGACATCCGCGGGGTGGCCAAGGGGTATGGCCTCGCGGCTGCAGCGTCCGCTCTATCCTACCTTCATTATATACCGCGCATGACTCCCACCAATTTCCCAACGAAGACCACCAGTGACCGGTTGACTACCGTCCTTTCGTACGGGGCGCTGCTGCTGCTGATTTACCTGGTGTTTCGAATAGTGGAGCCATTTCTGGAGGCGCTGGCCTGGTCGGCCGTGCTGGCGATTATTTTCTATCCGGTGCACCAGCGAATCCTACGGCGGCTGCAGCCGAACCGTGCGGCGCTGGTGAGCGCGCTGGGCGTAACACTGCTGCTGATTGTGCCGGCGCTGGTAGTGCTGGTGTACACGGCGAGGGAGGCGCTCGACGCCACGGCGCGACTGCAGGGCACGCTGATGGATCCGGAAAAGGCTTTGCCTACGCACGCGCTGGCGTGGATCCGGCACCAGCTTCCGCATGCCTGGCAGTCCATGGATTTTTCACAGCCGCTGCGCCAGGGCGCGGAAAGTATCGCGACGTTTATGGCATCGCGATTGGCGGGGCTGGTAAAGAATCTGTTCAACTTTTTTGTGGATTTGTTCATCGTGATTTTCGCGCTGTTTTTCATGTTCCGGGATGGTGAGGAGATCGTGCGCGGGGCCGGCCATTTGCTGCCATTTGACGAAGCGATTCAGGAGGAGATGCTGCGGGAGTCGCGCGATTTGATTTTCGCGAGCGTGGCGGTGGCGCTGGTGATTGCGGTGTTGCAAGGAGTGTTGGGAGGGCTGGCGTTTGCGGTGGGAGGAATTTCCGGGACGATTTTCTGGGCCGTGCTGATCGCGTTTTTTTCGCTGGTGCCGGTGGTGGGCTCGGCGCTGATTTGGGTGCCGGCGGCGCTGTTTTTGGCGTTTAACGGGCATTGGGGCAAGGCGATCGCGGTGCTGGTCATTTGCGGGGGCGTTGCGGGAATAGCGGACAATATCGTGCGGCCGCTGCTTTTGCGCAACCGCACGCACCTTAATGAGCTGTTGCTGTTTCTCGGCGTTTTGGGAGGACTGCAAGTGTTCGGTTTGCTGGGATTGATAATTGGTCCAACGATTGTGGCGGCGGCGATGGGCGTGTTTCGCGTGTACGTGGAGCATCGCGACACGGAGGCCGCGCTTCCTACGTAACACAGCGGCCAAATTTACGTGCGGGGTAATGGGCGTGTGCTAGAGTACCCGCCTCAGATGAGTGTCAATGGCTACAAGCCTGCCGCGGTGCATCCGGAATTGCCGCCGGAGAAATTGCGGTGGAGGTGTGAGCCGGCGCGTTTGCCGTTCGAAACGACGGCGCAGGCGGAGCTGCGCGAGGGGTTCATCGGGCAGGAGCGGGCGCTGCGTGCGCTGAAGATGGGCGTGGAGCTTTCCGCGCCGGGATACAACGTGTTTGTGTGCGGGTTGGCCGGGACGAGCCGCGGCGGGACCATCGCGCACATGATCGAGGAGCTGCACCCGCAGACCAAGCCTTCGCTCGACCGCTGCTACGTCAACAATTTCAAGATTACCGACCGGCCAAGATTGCTTTCCCTGCCGCGCGGGCAGGCGAATGGTTTCAAGAAGGACATGCAGGCGGGAATTGATTTCTTGCGGCGGCGGATTCCGCAGGTGTTCGAGGGCGAGCCGTTCCAGCGGCAGAAGGGGAGGATTGTCGAGCGGTTTACCGTTCGGGAAAAGGAGTTGATGGACGACTTCACGCGGCGGATTGCTCGCGAGCAGTTTGCGCTGGGGCACATGCAAGTGGGCGCGGTGGCGCTGCCGGAGATTTTTCCGGTGCTCGAAGGGCAGATGGTGCCGATCGAGGATATTTCGAAGATGGTGCACGAAGGCAAGCTGGATTCGCCGGTGGCGGAGGAGATCGAGCGCAAATACGAGCAGTTCCGGCAAGAGTTCACGGTGGTTTACCGGAAGACGCTGACGCTTTCGCGGGAATTGGCCAGCGAGTTGAGTTACCTGGAGCAGGAAGCGGCGTCGGTTCTGGTGGATGGAGTCATCGAAGAGCTGAAGGAAAAATATCCTGGCGCGAGCGTTTCGGAATATTTGGAAGAGGTGCGGCATCATCTGCTGGACAATCTCGATCCTTTCAAGGAACGCGAAGGCGAGGCGGAGCAGGAGGGGCCGGAGCCGCCGCCGGACGGCACTCCGAAGCCACCGGGCGCGCCGGAACGCGATCCCTTCCGCGTGTACGGAGTGAATGTGATTTTGGCGCACGGCGATGAGGATGGCTCGCCGGTGATTTTCGAGACTACGCCGACGTACGCGAATTTGTTTGGGACCATCCAGCGCGCGTATGACGCGCGCGGCGGGTGGACCAGCGACTTCATGGACTTGCGCGGCGGGTCGCTGCTGCGGGCGGACGGCGGATTTTTGATTATGTACTCGCTGGAGGCGCTGAGCGAAGTGGGCGTTTGGCGGGCGCTGAAACGCACGCTGAATCACAACCGGTTGGAGATTCAGCCGCTGGAAATGTTTTATCCGTTTGGGGGGAGCGCGTTGAAGCCGGAGGCGGTCGAGATCAACGTGAAAGTGATTTTGATTGGCGACCGGGAATTGTACGAGCTGCTGTACGAGTATGAGGAGGACTTCCGGAAAATCTTCAAGGTGCGCGTGGAGTTTGATGAAGAGATGCACATGAGCGACGGCGTGATCGCGGAATACGCGGGACGTTTGCGCGCGCTATGCGAGAAAGAAGGGCTCTCGCCGCTGGACCGCGGGGCGTTTGCGGCGATTCTGGAGTACGGAGTGCGGCAGGCGGGGCGGCGGAACAAGGTCACGGCGCGGTTTGTGGACATTGCGGATTTGGCGCGCGAGGCGCATTACGCGGCGGCGGCGGCCGGCGAAAACGTGGTGTGCGCGGCACACGTGCGCCTGGCGCTTTCCGCGAAGATGGAGCGGCACAACCTGATCGAGACGCGCATCCGGGAGATGATCGAAGAGGGGACGCTACTGGTGGATTTGGAGGGGAAGCGCGTTGGACAGGTGAATGGGCTGAGCGTGCTGGAGATTGGCGGCTATGCGTTTGGTAAGCCGGTGCGCATCACTGCGACGGCGGCGCTGGGCAAATTGGGGGTCATAAATATTGAGCGGGAATCGAACTTGAGCGGGCGGTTTCACGACAAGGGCGTGCACATTATTTCGGGATATTTGCGGAGCCGGTTCGCGCAGGACAAGCCGCTATCGCTGGCGGCGAGCATCTGCTTCGAGCAATCGTATTCGGGAGTGGATGGCGACAGCGCGAGCTCGACGGAGATTTACGCGCTAATTTCGGCGCTGGCGGAGTTGCCGCTGCGGCAGGACATTGCGGTGACCGGGTCGATGAACCAGCAGGGAGATATTCAGGCGATTGGCGGAGTGAACGAGAAGATCGAGGGATTCTTCGATGTGTGCCGGATTAAGGGTCTGAGCGGGACGCAAGGGGTGATGATTCCGGCGTCGAACGTCGAGGATTTGATGTTGCGGGACGATTTGCTGGAAGCGGTGGCGGCGGGGAAGTTTCACATCTGGCCGGTGGCGAAAGTGGAACAGGGAATCGAGGTTTTGACGGGGATGACGGCGGGATGCGGCAACGGGGATGGAAGCTTTCAGACCGGAACGGTGTTTGCGAAGGTGAACGATCGGCTGAGCAGGATGGCGCAGATGATGAAAGGGTTTGAATAGGTTAGAGCAGATATGTTCCGGCTCTTAACCGTAGTACTGCTTGCTTCGGCGCTGGAACTGGTTGCTGGGTGCCATTGGCGTTCGGACATTGAAAAAAAGCACTCCGAGTAACTTCTCATTGTGCCTTCCTCCATCCACCCGAGATACCTGGCTGATTCGGATGGAAGAGAACCATGACAGTCCTCCCAAGGGAAAAGCGACGATTTTGGATCGGATGCATAGTTGGCGTTTTAATTTGTTGGGTAACTCAGGTCGTGTTTTGGAGCATCTGGGCACGCAGGGGTAGCTTGTTAGCGTTTGTATTGTTCAGGTTGGAGGAGTCAATGCGCGCGGGCGCTGCGCGGATGGTCGGCCACGAGATCATTGGTTACCCGCCGCCCGTCTACGGTGCCAGCGTCATTCTTGCAGCTGTTCTGGGAGCGGTTGTGTTTGCAGGGGCGTTCTGGGCGAGTTACCAGGAGAAGCACGCATTTCGATTAGCCGGATACATTGCACTCGCATTGCTGGCTTTCATGACCTTGTATTGGTCAATCATTCCGAACGACCTTTTTTGAAAATCTCGATAAGACACATCTATGTCGGCTGGTCTGCGTTCGTTCTTCCTCAATGGGCGGGTGGGTAGAGATTTCGACAACCTTCCGATAACCGATATCGGAGAGTGGCCAGTCGGCACGACAAGCCCAAGCGTAATCGATGCGCAGGATGAATGAAAATTGCGATCTTGCCGAGAAGGGGCGCAGCAGTGCTGCGCCCCTACGATGGCGCTCGCATCAGGGCGCTACGGGGCGAGATAGGCTTGGCGGTGGTCTACCTGGTATGAGGAGTTTTTTGCTTTGACTTTGAGGGAATGGAGCTGGCCGTCGGCGGTGGGTGGGGCGAAGGCCAGGCTGTATTCGTGGCGGATTAGCTGGGCGATTTCGGCGTAGGCGCGATTGAACTCGTCCGCGTTGGCGGGGAAATAGACGCGGCCGCCGGTGGCTGCGGAGAGTTGTTGCAGGGATTCATCTGCTTTGCGAAAGCCTTCGTTGACCGATTCGCGCTCGGCCGTGTTTGGCACGGCGCGTTTCTTGCCTTTGACGGGTTTGCGGAAATCGCCGGAGAGGGAGACGGCGAGGATGCGCACGTCGGAGGTTTGCAATTTTTGCTGGACGATTTGCCAGTTTTCCGTGGGTGAGGTGTCGAAGCCGGTGGAAAGCAGGACGATAGTTTTCTTTCCAGGCAGGGGCGCCATCCAGTCGAGCATCGTGGCTACGCTGGCGGAGAGGTTGAGTTCGGCGAAGCCCAGGTTGAAATTAAGATTTTGAAGGGCGTAGCGCGCGGCGGCTTTGTCGGGCGTGAAGCCGAGAATGAGCCGAGGAGCGTTGGAGTAGGCTGCGACGGCCACGCGATCGGCGGGAGAGATGCTGGTGAGCAGCGCGTCTGCAGCGCGAAAGTGGCTCTGGCCGAGGAAGTAGACGGCGGGGCCGGACTCGATGAGGAGGAGAAGCTGCGCGGGCTCTTCGACGGAGAGGAAGTCGGTGATGGGCTGCTCGACTCCGTTGTCGAAGAGCTGGAAGTCTTCGCGGCGGAGGCCTTCGATGAAATGGCCGGTGCTGTCGGTTACGGTGACTCCGACGTTGACGCGGTTGACGGTGACGCGGATGGGCGGCGGTTGCTGGGATTGGGCGGTGGAGAGCGTTGCCGTCAAGAGCAGCAACCAGCCGACAGACAGGATTGGCTGTTCCACCTTGGGGCGGACAGCCAGAAATGGCTGTCCTACTTTCACTCTAGCCATTCGTCGAAGTGGATGCCTTTGGAATCTTTCCAGGAGGCGCCGGCCAGGAAATGCAGATGACGCACGAAAACTTGGGGGTCGACGTTGAGCAGCCATTCGGCTTCGCCCGGCGGCGGTTGCGCAGCACCTGTTCTCGTAGGAGCAGCAGATGAGGCTTTTTTCGCTTGCTCGATCCAACGCATTTTCAGCGCCTGATAATCAATTTTTTGCAAATTCATGAAGGCCAGGCCGGTAACACTGGCGGGAAATTGCGCCCGGGCGCTCACGAATGTAGCCGGCAACGCCGCTTGCGCAGCGGCATCCGCGGGAGAACGCCTGGCGAGAAATTCGCGCAAGGTTTCGCTGCGGCTGGAGGCGACGAGGAACGCGGGCGTCACGGCCAGGTGATAGAAATTCCACTGCGCGATGCCGGTGCTGCTTTGGCCGCCGCCAAGTGAAACCTTGACGAATGTGGTGTCGCCCTCGTTGCGCTCGGAGCCTAGCCGGTCGCTGAAGATGGTGCGGAGAAGCTTCAGCGTGTCTGGCTTATTACGAATGCCGACGTAGTAGACCGCTTTCAGGGGATCCATTGCCGGATTGTTCTGGATGGAGGCGAACTCTCCGCTGAACAGCGCGAGGGCGTCCGGGACGGGCATGCCAATGCGCGTGGCGGCCAGGCCCTCCATCATTTCGACGACGCCTTGCTGTTGCTGCGGGACTGCGACGCGGATGGCGCGCTTCAGCAAATCGTAGAATGCGGAAAAATTGAATTGCGTTTCGCTGTAGGAGACTACGTCGGGCGAAACGAAGGGGAGAGACGTGGGGGCTTGCTGGCCGTTGCTCCAAAGGTCGAAAAGCGTGCCGGGGGCGACGTCGCCGAGAATGGCGCCCTGCACGCGGGCCTTGGCGCCTTCGAGAACGAGATGACCGGAAAGAGAATGGATGGCGTCCAGCTTGAGGGCGTTCAGCATCGGATCGATTTTGAACGGGGAGTTGGCGGGCGCGTCCGGCGCGAAATCCTTTAGCTGAGGAATACGAAGGAAAAACTCCAGCACGCCGCCATGGAGAAGCGGCTCCGCTTCCTGGTAGGAGGCGACTTGCGCGAGGGAGTTGCCGGAAGGTTTGGCGTCGAGGCGAGCGAGAATTTCTTCGAAGACGGTGAGGTCCGCGGAGCCTACGGCGTATTTGCCGCGTTCGGTCCAGTAGGTGACATCATTATTCTTTCGCGCGAGTCTCAGCGCCGGAGCGCCGGCTACGGTGATGATGGAAACCTGCGGCGGCTCCTTTTCCTGCGAGCGGAAACGAAGAATCGTTTTGGCGAGCAGGAGTTCCTTGCCGGTGCGGTCATAGACGAAAAACATGCCGTTCCAGGGATGGTCGGCCGATTTCGCGGCGGCCAATTTTGTTTCGGGCTTGCGGAGATAGCCGAGCACGAAGGAATTTTCGAGCAGGGAAGAGGTTTGTTCGATTTCTTCACGGGAGAGCTGCGGCTTGGAAGGATCTTTGGCGGAGCTGCTCTGCATGCTCTGCAACGCGGCGGCGCGCATGGGCGCGAGGTCGGGGTCATCCCAGAGAGCGAGAAGGGAATTCGATTTTCTGGCGTCGCCGGCGGGCGTACCGCGCCAGATGACGTAGAACAAGGTGCGCGCGGGCATCTGGGCGGGTTCAAGAGGAACTTGCGCCCAGGCGCGGTCGGAAGAGACCAGCGTGAAGACAAGGATGAGGAATACGAAGATTTGCACGCGCGTGGCTTTCATGAGGCTCTCCGGCGAGTCTAATTTCGAAAATGCAGATAGATGAATGCTAGCGTTGTGGGGGGAAAGACAGAAGCCCCGTCGTGCGACTGGTTTCCAGAACGCAAAACAGGGCTCAAGCGAAACTTTACGGCGGCGCTCGTTTTATGACGGCTTAGTGGTTGCGGCCGAGGGAGTGGCGGCTGGAGCGCCACCTTCTTTGGGCGTCGCAAGATAGCCGGTGATTTGGTTTTTGCCGACTTCGAAGACGACAAATTCGTACGGCGGCATGCGCGAACCGCCGCGCACGTAAAACTGCACAGGCTCGCCGGCGGTCTTGTCTTTCTTCTCGATGGAGCGGTCGTCGACGAAGACGGTCACGGTGTACTTGGATTTTTTCTGGTCGACCTTGTTCAGCGTGACTTGCACGGGACCGACTTTTTGCGCGGTCTTGCCTTTGGAGATTTTGAATTCGTAGTAGTTGCGGTCGCCGCGGCGCTTGAGGTCCTCGAGGTCGTCGCGATTGTGCGCGATGAGGCCGCTCATGACGCCCATGTCGCCGGTGGCGCGGTCCAGCTTACCCTTGGTGGCTTCGAGGTCGCTGCGCGTGGCTTCGATGTCTTTCTTTGCGCCGCCAACTTCGCTGGCGACGGCGTTAATTTTCTCGTTGCTTTCTTTCGTCGCGGCGTTGAGCTGCTCGGCGAGCTTCTGGTCGGAGGCCACTTGGTCCTTACGGAAGGATTCTGACCGGCTGCGCGCGTTGGCCAGCTCCGCTTGGGTCATGTGCATCTTCTGCTCGGTGACATCGATGTGGCCCTTGAGGTCGGCGAGGCGAGAGTTGGCCTGATCGAGTTCGGCGGTGAGCAGCTTGTTCTGATCCTGGGCCTTGGCGAGGCTGGCGTCCAGGCGAGACTGCGCGGAATAGCCGGCGTAGCCAAGTCCGGCGAGCGCGAGGAACAGAACCACAAAGATGACGGCGATCCAGCGCGGAGTGCCGGTGGTGCCTTCGTAATGATAGGACTCCTGCGGGCTAGGTACGTTTGGCGAAATGCTCATTCAGCCTCCTGAAAGGTTGGCCCCAAGTGGGCGGGTAAACTCAAATTATCCCTCGCAACATGCGCGCATGTCCATATCGGGCTAGCGTCCGCGGCTTCCTTTGGCGCGCCGGACGGGTGTTGCCTTACCACCCGGATTGGGCGCCGGCCAGCGAGAGAAAACGGTGGTGGTGAGGCCGCCGCGGGGAGTGAATTCGCCGCGCACGACGCACCATTCGGGTTGCACGGCGGCGACGACGTCACGCAGGATTTTATTGACCGCATTTTCGTAGAAGATGCCGAGGTCGCGATAGGCCAGCAGGTACATTTTCAGGGCTTTCAGCTCGATGCAATCTTTCCGGGGCATGTACTGGATGGTGATAGTGCCGAAGTCGGGCAGTCCGGTCTTGGGGCAGACCGAGGAATACTCCGGAAATTTCGTGGTGATGATGTAGCCGGGGAACTGGTTGGGCCAGGTTTCGAGCGGCGGGAGTTTTGCGTCGATGCCCGCGCGAGCGTGCTCTTCGGTATAATCGGCCATAATCGCTCCAGGCGAATATTGTACGACGCTTGCGGGGGCCGCAACGTTGCCTGGCGTCAGTTGGGCGGGCGGATTAGCGGGCGTCTAGGTCGAAGTCCTTGATAGGCACATCCCAGTGGGCGTCGAGGATCTCGAATCGGCGCTGCTCTTCTTTTTTGTAGGATTCCTGATCGGGGAAGAGCTGCTTCAGCAGGGGAGCGGAGTCAAAATCGTCGTTGGCGATTTGGGCGTTCTTGAAGACGATGGTGGTGCGAAAATCCCAGCGGCCGTCTTCGGTGGCGTGGTAGCGGGGGACTTGGGCGAAGACTTTGAGGATACGGCCCAGCTCGATTTCCTTCTTCAGGACGGGGTAGTGGTTTTTCTTGAAGAGGGCGATAAATTCTTCGGCGTGGCCCCACTTGGCTTTGTAGTAGTACTCGATCACGTAGGGTTTGTCGTTGGCGCTTTGCTGACGTGACGCGCTGGCTTGCGCTTGCAGGGCGCTCGAAACCGGAAACGCAAGTGTGGCAACGGCCGCGAGCAGGGGTATGGCCAGCCGGCGAAGGTACCTTGGAATGGCGATTTGCATGCGATCCTCCGTGTGTTTTGCGGTGCACGGATGTTACTCTCATCCGTTCGCATGCGCAGTAGTTTTTGCTGGACGCGAAAATCGGTTAGCGCTTGGGCAAGACGGTTCTGGGCATGAGTGAGAAGGAGAAAAACCGGGAGCTGGGCATGCATTGCCCGATCACGCGGCGGGATTTCCTGAATGGCGTGGCGATCGGCGCCGGCGGGCTTCTGGTCGCGGATCCCGTGCTTACCGAACTGATCGCGGAGGAAGCGGCTCCGGAAAAGGCGGCTGGCTACTACCCTCCGGCGCTGACCGGGATGCGCGGAAATCACGACGGCACGTTCACTTACGCGCACCAACTGCGCGACGGACAACGTTGGGATTTGCTGGGAGCGCCGACCAAGACCCGAGAAACATACGATTTGGTTGTGGTGGGCGGGGGAATCAGCGGCTTGGCGGCGGCGCATTTTTACCGCAAGAGCGCGGGAAAGAGCGCGCGCATTTTGATCTTGGACAATCACGACGATTTTGGCGGGCACGCCAAGCGCAACGAATTTCGGGACGGCGGCCGCATGCTGCTGAGCAATGGCGGCACGCAATCGATTGAGAGCCCTGGGAAGTACAGCGACGTGGCGAAGGGCCTGCTGACGGAGCTTGGCATTCAGACGGAACGCTTCTACAAAGCGTATGACCAGAAGTTGTACAGCTCACTAGGCACGGCGGCGTTTTTTGACAAGGAGACGTTTGGCGCGGACCGGCTGGTGACGGGAATGAATGCCACGCCGTGGCCGGAGTTCCTGGCCAAGGCGCCACTCTCCGATATAGCGCGGCGCGACATCGCGCGCGTTTACACGGAGAAAGTCGATTATCTTCCGGGCCTTTCAAAAGAAGAGAAGCTCGCGAAGTTGGAAAAAATCACGTATGCCGATTATTTGGTGAAGTATTGCAAGGTGAGCCCGGAGGCGCTGCCCTTTTTTCAGACGTTCACGCACGATTTGTTTTGCGTGGGCATCGATGCGGTTTCCGCGGGAGCCTGCTATGAGGCGGGCGACGACTACCAGTCGTTCACCTATCCGGGCTTTGACGGGCTGGGATTTCCGGAACACGAGAAGGAAGAGCCGTACATTTTTCATTTTCCGGACGGCAATGCGACGGTGGCCCGGCTGTTAGTTCGCGCCTTGATTCCCGGTGCGGTGCCTGGCCAGACGATGGATGACGTGGTCACCGCGTGCGCGGATTACAGCAAGCTCGATGACGCGAGCGCGGCCGTACGCATTCGGCTGAACAGCACGGTGATGCATGTGCAACACGCGAAAGGCGCGAACGCCGGAAAGGGCGTCGAAGTGACATACGCTCGCGAGGGGAACTTGGCGAGTGTGGCGGCGAAGAAGTGTGTGCTGGCGTGCTACAACGGGATGATTCCGTATCTTTGCCCGGAGCTGCCGGGGAAGCAGAAAGAGGCGCTGTCTTACTTGGTGAAGGCGCCGCTGGTGTACACACATGTAGCGCTACGCAATTGGAGCGCGTTCCACAAGCTTGGAGTGCATCACATCGTCGCACCGGGCGGCTATCACACCTACACCGCGCTCGATTTCCCGGTCAGCCTCGGGCAATACCAGTTTCCCAGCGATCCCGAAGAGCCGATGGTGCTCTTTATGCTGCGCACGCCGTGCCGGCCGGGACTTGCGCCGCGGGATCAGCATCGCGCCGGGCGCATGGAATTGATGCAGACGCCATTCGCGACGTTTGAGCGCAACATTCGCGATCAATTGGCGCGCATGCTGGGCGGAGCTGGATTTGATGCTGCTCGCGACATTGAAGGGATCACCGTGAATCGCTGGGCGCACGGTTACGCGTTCACGCCCAATGCGTTGTTTGACCCGGACTGGAAAGAGGAAGAGAAGCCATGGGTCATCGGTCGGAAGCGTTTCGGAAGCATCGCCATCGCAAACTCGGATGCCGGGGCGGACGCGTACACCGACGTAGCGATTGATCAGGCGCACAGGGCGGTGACGGAGTTAACGGAGTCAGGGAGCTAGCGTGCGACTAGTTGCCGTAGCGTTCGCGGTCTGTCTCCTTTGGAGTTCTTCCGCATCCGCGCAGACGGAGACCTCAACGCCGCGACCGAATACAGCAGAAAAAATTATCATCGACACCGACATCGGCAGCGACATTGATGACGCCTTCGCTGTTGGACTCGCTCTGCATAGTCCTGAGTTCCAGATTTTAGGAATTTCCAGCGCCTGGGGCGACACGCATCTCCGCGCCCGCTTGCTGAGCCGTATTCTGAAGGAAACCGGCCGGACGGACATTCCGGTTGCCGCGGGTATTGTGAAGCATCCGGCAGGCAAGCTGGATACGCTGAGCCAGGCTGCTTATGCAGAAGGCGGGCCCGCGGACCAGAACTATCCGAACGCCGTGGATTTCCTCCTGGACCAAATACGACGGCACCCCGGCGAGATCACCCTCATCGCCATTGGCCCGGAAACGAACCTGGGCGCGGCGATTGACCGCGACGCGGCAACATTCCGCAGGCTGAAACGCATCGTGCTCATGGGCGGGTCGGTGTACCGCGGATACAGTCAGTTCAACTACGGCAAGACCCACGGGCCCGATCCCGAATGGAATATCCTGTGCGACATCCGGGCCGCGCAGAAGGTGTTCAGCTCCGGCGTTCCTCTATACGTCATGCCGCTCGATTCCACGCAGATCAAACTGCAGGAACTGGAACGAGCGGAGATTTTCAAAGCTGGAACGCCTTTGACGGATGCATTGCTCGTCCTTTACACCCAGTGGTCGCGCGGCACAACGCAACCTCCCACGCTATTTGACGCCGTTGTGGTGGCTTATGCCAGCCATCCGGAGCTGTGCCCGACGGAGCCGATGAGGTTGCGCGTCGATGACCAGGGGTATACCCGCGTGGAAACGGGAGCGCCGAACGCACAAGTTTGCCTGCGCTCGAGTTCGGATCAGTTCCTGGAGTTTTTTATGCCGAGAATAGCCGCAACGCGATGAAGATCGCCGGCCACAAGATCAAGGAAATCTTCGAAGGCTGCGAACGTGCCCAGATTGCCCGCCGAACGGCGACACGCTACACTATTTCAAGGGGCCCGGTAGAGTAATCGGTTAACTCGTCACCCTCTCAAGGTGAAGATTACGGGTTCGACTCCCGTCCGGGCTACCAACCGTTCTTCGCATCGAGTAGTACGTTCCAGGGTAATGTCAGGATGGCGGCGGGAAAAAACGATTTCGCTCCAGCCTCCAGCGACCCGGTGTATGGTAGGGCCGTGAGGGCGTAATCCGGCAGATGGCGAAGATACGAATTCTTGTTTCGTTAACCACCAACGACAACGACTACCAAATCGAGCAAGCGCAGTCCGCTGAGCAGGCTGCAACCAAACTGGGCGTGAGCGCGGAAATTATCTACGCGGACAACGACGCCATCAATCAGAGCACACAAATTTTGCGCGCGATCCAGGCCTCGCCGGAAGACCGCCCGAGCGCGATCGTATTCGAACCGGTCGGCGGGACGGCATTGCCACAAGTGGCGCGCGCCGCAGCCGCTGCGGACATCGGCTGGGCGGTGCTCAATCGCGATGCGAATTACATAGAGGACCTGCGCAGAACTTCGACGGCCGCAATTTTCGCAATCAGTTCCGATCACGCGGAGATCGGGCGCATTCAGGGGCGGCAATTTGCCGCGCTGCTGCCGCGCGGGGGAACGGTGCTGTACATCCAGGGCCCGTCGGAAAATTCCGCCGCCAGGGAGCGCACCCTGGGCATGCAAGAGACCAAGCCGGCGAACATCCAGGTCATTGCGTTGCGCGGCCAGTGGACAGAGGAAAGTTCGCAGCGCGCGGTGCGTTCGTGGTTGAAGCTGACCACTTCGCAAAAGGCCGCTGTGGACCTGATCGGAGCGCAGGATGATTCGATGGCCATGGGCGCGCGAAAGGCGTTTGAGGAATTGCCCAACGAGGGCGATCGCGAACGCTGGCTGAAGCTGCCGTTCACCGGTTGCGACGGCTTGCCGAAAACGGGCCAGGCGTGGGTGCGTAGCGGTTTGCTGGCCGCCACCGTTTTTGTTCCGCCGAATACGGGTCAGGCTGTCGAGATGTTTGTGCAAGCGATTCAGCAGAAGAAGCGTCCACCCGAGCGCGTGCTCACCGTCCCTACCTCGATTCCCCCCATTACGGGGCTCAAACCTCAGCGAAACACATAGCTTGCCGCTGCAGAAAGCGTCGTATAATGCCGCCCGGCGAAAAGCAGCAAGGCCGTCGCTGAGGAGAGTGCATGAAAAGTCCGCGCAAATTGTCGAGCATCGACCGCAGGGAGTTTCTGGCGGCGACCGGAAGCGGTCTGCTGGCGGCGTCGATGCCGAGTGTGGCGGAGGGAGCGAGTTTCTCAGGGCGCGCGGGCGCTGCGCCCGGTTCCGCTGCGGCATCTTCCGCGCAAACCTCCGCCGGCTCGCTGCGAAAAATTCCCATCGGCGTTTTCGATCCCGTTTACGACAAGTTGTCGCTGGACGAAATGCTGGACCGCGTGAGCGCGCTCGGTTTGGAGGCCATGGAAATCGGCACCGGCGGGTATCCCGGCACGGGTCATTGTCCAATCGACGAACTCCTGGAGGATGCCGGGAAGGCGAAGGCGTGGAAAAAGAAATTCGAAGATCGCGGAATTCAAGTGGCAACGCTGAGCTGCCACGGCAACCCCGTTCACCCGGACGCAAAACACGCGGCGCGCGACCGCGAAAGCTTTCGTAAGACCGTTCTCCTGGCGGAGCGACTGGGCGTCCGCGTGATCGTGGGATTTTCAGGTTGCCCGGGGGGCACGCCGGCCGACACGCAGCCGAACTGGATCACCTATCGTTGGCCTCCCGAATACGCGGAGATGCTGGACTGGCAGTGGAAGGACAAGGTTATTCCCTATTGGAGGGAGGCCGCGGCATTCGCGCGCGCACATGGTGTGCATCGCCTGGCGCTGGAGATGCATCCGAATTTCGTGGTCTACAACCCGCGCACGCTAATGAAACTGCGCGAAGCGGCGGGCGAGGAAATCGGAGCGAACTGCGACTTAAGCCACCTGTTCTGGCAGGGATGCAATCCCGTGGAAGTGATTCATTTCCTGGGAAAGCAGAGAGCCATCTTCCACGCGCACATGAAGGACACCGTCTTGTTCCCGGAGAATGTCGAGAAATACGGCGTGCTGAACTTTGCGTCCGAACTCGCCGACCTGCCGCAGGCTTCGGAAACTTTTCGAGCAGTAGGTTACGGTCACAGTGCGAGCTTGTGGAAGTCCGTGGTGAAGGCGTACATGGATATCGGCTACGAAGGAATTTTGAGCATTGAGAATGAGGACCCGATTTTGTCGGGGCCGGTGGGCGTGGAGCGCGCAGCGTGGGTTTTGAAGAATGTGCGCAGCGAGCTGCTCGGCTCATAAAGCGAAGAGTTCGCGGGGAGAAACAGGATGGCTCAAGTCACGCGTTCGCCGAAAACCTATGATGTGTGCGTAATTGGCTCCGGCGCGGGCGGCGGTATGGCGGCGAAGATTCTTACCGAAGGCGGCCTGAGCGTGGCGCTGCTGGAGGCCGGCCCGCAGGTTTATCCCGAAAAAGATTTCAAGATGCTGACGTGGCCGTACGAACTGCCGCATCGCGGCGCGGGCGTGGGCGGGGCGGCACTCGAAAACTTCGGCGAATTTCTGGCGCCCAATGGATCGTGGGACATTGCCGGCGAGCCATACACTTCGGCGCCCGGCGCGGACTTTCAGTGGTTCCGCTCGCGCATCGTGGGCGGGCGCACGAATCATTGGGGACGCATCGCGCTCCGTTTCGCTCCGGTAGATTTTCGCTCGTACACGCGAGACTCGCTGGGAGCCGACTGGCCCATCAGCTACGAGGACCTGGCGCCGTATTACGACAAGGTGGAATCGTATATCGGCGTGTTCGGCACGAAAGAAAATGTGTCCAGCGCGCCGGACGGCGTTTTCCTGCCGCCGCCAAAGCCGCGTTGTCACGAACTGGTCGTCAAGAAGGCCTGCGACAAGCTGGATATCATCTGCATCCCGTCGCGCCTGGCGATTCTCACACGGTCGGTGAACGGGCGGCTGCCGTGCCACTACTGCGGGCAGTGCAGCCGTGGCTGCGTCACCGCTTCGAATTTCAGCTCCAGCCAGGTTTTGTTGCCGCCGGCAATGGCTACGGGCAAGCTGACGCTGATTACCGGCGCGATGGCGCGAGAAGTCTTGGTCGGCAAGGACGGAAAGGCCGAGGGCGTCTCTTACATCGACAAGGCCACGCGCTCGGAAAGGCGAATCAGCGCGCGCGCCGTGGTGCTGGCCGCGAGCGCGTGCGAGTCGGCGCGGCTGCTGCTCAATTCCAAATCTGCTGTATTTCCTGATGGCATCGCGAATTCTTCCGGAACGGTTGGCAAGTATTTGACCGACTCGGTCGGCAGCGACGGTTGGGGCGAATTTCCGTACCTCGACAAGGTGCCGCCGCATAACCACGATGGGGTCGGCGGCATGCATATGTACATTCCGTGGTGGAAATTCGATCGCAAAAACGATTTTCCGCGCGGCTATCACATCGAGATTTGGGGCGGGCGCGATTTGCCCGGCGTGGGAATGTTCGATGGCCTGTGTCACCGGGAGGAGGGATACGGCGCGGCACTGAAACAGCGCGCGCGCAAAGTCTACGGCACGCGCATCGGATTCTCCGGCCGCGGCGAGATGATTCCGAATCCGGACACGTACTGCGAAATCGATCCCGACGTCGTCGACCAATGGGGCATTCCGGTGCTGCGCTTCCATTTCAAGTGGACCGATTACGAGTTGCGGCAGGCACAGGACATGCAGCAGACGTTCCGCGCGATTGTTGAAGCGGCGGGCGGGGAATACCGCACGAAAACGAGGATCGATGGGCCGTATCCATTCGGAATTCAAGCGGGTGGAAAAATCATTCACGAAGTGGGAACCGCGCGCATGGGCGTGGACCCGAAGACTTCGGTATTGAACGGCTATTGCCAGGCGCACGACGTGAAGAATCTTTTCGTCACGGACGGCGCTCCGCTGGTAACCAACCCGGATAAGAATCCGACGCTGACGATCATGGCGCTGTCCTGGCGCGCTTCGGAGTATTTGCTTGCCGAAGCGCAGAAAGGAAATTTGTGATGAGTGCGCACGGCGTAACGCGACGCGATATTTTGAAGACGCTGGCCATGGGCGCGGTGGGCGGGTCGGTGCTGCAAGTCATTCCCGCCAAAGCCGCGGAATTCGTGCACCAGGCGGTGCGCAAGGAAAAGGCCGCGTCGCCGGCAGGGAAGTACGCTCCCAAATATTTTTCCGCGCATCAATACGAAACGTTGAATTTACTTTGCGACTCCATTATTCCGAAGGACGATCATTCGGGCGGAGCGGTGGAGGCCGGCTCGCCGGAATTTATCGACTTGCTGACCAGCGAAAACGAAAAATATCAGTTGCGGCTCGGGGGCGGACTCGTGTGGCTCGACAGCGCTTGCGCAGACCGTTACGCGAAAACGTTTCTGGAATGCGCTCCGGAGCAGCGTAAAGAGGTGTTGGACTTGATCGCCTATCGGAAGAATGCCAAGACGGACGCGTCGCTCAGCCAGGGCGTCGCTTTCTTTGCGTTTCTGCGCAAGATGACCTGCGACGGCTTCTACACCAGCAAGATTGGCATCGCTGATCTGCAGTACGTCGGGAACACTTCGCTGCGCGAGTTTCCCGGCTGCCCGCCGGTGCCAGAGCACGGCTAGGAGTATCCTGGCTGACCCTCCCCCCCTCCCCCCCTTTTTTGTAAGTGCGGAATCTAAAGGGGTTGCGGGGCTTCGTTTTGTAAGTGTTGCAATGGAAAGAGTTAGCGCCTGAGAATATCGGTTAAAAACCGGCAAAACGCGGTGTTGGCTCCGAAGTGTTGATTCTAAAGGAGCTTACACGTTTCAGGAGACGTTGGAAGAAATCGGAGCGAGCCGGGGATCCAAGCTCGGGACGCAGGTTTCTACGCCGGTCATCATATCACTGTTTGGATACTTGTCAAGTAAATTCTGCAAAGCCAGTCGCTTCCGCTAGTTACGAGGTCTGGAAGGTCAGCTTGGACAGATAATCGTAGCTGATCTTGATATCCTCGAACGCTGACTTGGGTTTGTCGTTTTCAACGAAATAGTGCTGGATCCCCGCTTTGCCGGATTGCGCGAAGATGCGCTTCCAGTCGATTTCGCCTTGGCCGACGTCGGTCATGTGGCCGGGCTTCCTGGACGCGCCGGTCGCGCCGCCGTAGTCGTTGCCGCTCGGTCCCTTGGTGGTCCAGTCCTTTACATGGACGAGTGGGAAGCGCCCGGGGTAGTGATCGAAGTACTTTACGGGATCCTGCCCGCCGACAGTAATCCAGCAGAGGTCCATTTCCATCTTGACGAGCTTGGGGTCGGTGGTCTCGAGCAGGAAATCGTAGGGCATTTTGCCGCCCAGCGCCGCCGAGGGCTCAAACTCGAACGCGTGATTGTGGTAGGCGAACTGAATGCCGGCCTTCTGCGCGGCTTCGCCTGCGCGGTTGAACAAGTCGACTGCGCGCTTCCAGCCGTCCGGCGTTTTGCGTTGCTTTTCGTCGATCCAGGGGCAGACGACAAATG
>Ga0210406_10001207_pt1 | contig 32691 bp, 24 predicted proteins | sample IncBWC30MmetaG_FD_155454 | JGI IMG/M metagenome (GOLD analysis project Ga0210406, IMG submission 155454) | Forest soil microbial communities from Barre Woods Harvard Forest LTER site, Petersham, Massachusetts, United States - Inc-BW-C-30-M | ecosystem: Environmental > Terrestrial > Soil >... | reverse complement strand
GTTTACTATTCGCGTGTTACGCCTGATGGTCCGCGCGCCTTTTATCACCGCATGGGTGATGACCCTGCCAAAGACGCGCTAATTTTCGGTCAGAATCTCGGCAAAGACAAAATTCTGGCGCTGCAATTGTCGGAGGACGGCACTTTCCTTGTTTACCTGGTTATTTACGGGTCGGGCTCCGAGCAATCCGAGATCTATGTTCAGAACGTAAAGGAAAAGGGGCCAATACTCACCGCCGTGAACAAGGAAAAGGCGCTTTTCTTTCCGAGCTTTGCGGGAAATCGTCTTTTCATCTTCACAAACTGGAGAGCGCCGCAGTGGCGCGTCGTCTCCGCCGATCTGGCTGCTCCGCAACGCGAACATTGGCGGGAATTGGTTCCCGAAGGCAGCGTTCATCTCGAGGGAATCGCCGCTGCGGGCGGCAAGCTGGTCTGCCAATATACCCACAACGCGTCGTCTGAGCTAAAAGTATTCGATGCGAACGGGAAGTTCGAATCCTCGATCGCTCTTCCCTCGCTCGGTTCGGTGAGTTCTCCTTCCGGGCGATGGGAAAGTCCGGAGTTTTTCTATTCGTTCGAATCGTACGATTCGGCCCCGGCCATATTTCGTTACGACGTTAGTAGCGCGAAATCGGAAATCTGGGTCAGGAATAAAGAAGTCTTCGACGCCTCAAGCTTGGAAATAGAGCAGGTTTGGTATTCCTCGAAGGACAAGACTCGCATTCCGATGTTCCTGTTTCACAAGAAGGGTCTGAAGCTGGACGGCTCAAATCCGGCACTGCTCACTGGATACGGCGGTTTCGACGTCAGCGAAACGCCATATTATTGGCCGCTGGCTCTGCTCTGGGTGGAGCACGGCGGAATTTACGCTGATGCAAATCTCCGGGGCGGAGGCGAGTTCGGCGAAGCGTGGCACCACGCTGGAATGTTTGAAAAGAAACAGACCGTATTCGATGATTTTTTTGCGGCCGCGGAATATTTGATCTCGCAAAAATACACGGCTACTTCCAAACTCGCCGTTCTAGGTAAAAGTAACGGCGGACTTCTGATGGGCGCGTCGATCACTCAGCGGCCGGAGCTTTTCCGCGCGGTAGTGTGTTCCTATCCGCTCCTGGACATGCTGCGTTACCAAAAATTTCTCGAAGGCCCTTACTGGGTATCTGAATACGGCAGCTCTGAAAACCCCGATCAATTCAAATTTCTGTATGCGTATTCCCCCTACCATCGCGTGGCGGAAGGAACGAAATATCCCGCGACGCTGTTTGTGACTGGTGACGGAGATACCCGAGTGGCTCCCCTGCACGCTCGCAAAATGGCTGCGCGGCTTCAAGCAGCCAACGGGTCGAAAAATCCGATTCTTCTCCTCTACGACACGAAATCCGGACATTCCGGTGGCCGCCCCGTCAAGAAAACCATCGAGGAGTTGACCGACATCTTGAGCTTTCTTTTCTGGCAACTGGAAATAGCGGCCCCTCTGGGGTCCCAAGCAAGTGTTACCGGAGCGTTTAGCGGCCAACCTGCACGCTGATGGGAAAGTTAAAGACGCGACAAATCAACGTCCGGGGAATTGCGAAAACTTTGGACCGCCGAAATGCGACACTAGAGACCAGCTAATCCCAATGCACCTTCGTCCAGCCACGCTCCTGTGCGCTCTTCTGAATCGCTTCGCACAGAATTAATTCCTCGTGACCCGTCGAAAAAGTCGGGAATTTCCGCGGCGCCTTAAAATCGCCGGCATCGAGATAGTTGTAATAATCGTGGAAGAGCTGCACAAACGTATCGGGATAGCCCTCAGCGTGACCACCGGGATAGGCAGCGTAGTGCCGCGCAGCGGGGTCTAGCAGTGACGGGTCTTTAATCAATATTTCGTTGGCTTCATTGCGCCGGCCAATCCACAACGTGTTTGGCTCTTCCGCATTCCATCCGAGCGAACCCTCGGTTCCATTGATTTCAAAATGGAGTTTGCACTTACGCCCAGCGCTGACTTGCGAAACCGTGAAGACTCCCTTCGCGCCGTGATCCAGATGCACCAACACTGATGCGTAGTCATCGGTCTCGATCGGTATCTCATCGGTTGGCACGCCCTTGGCCGAAGAGAAAGATTCCACGTGACCGCGCGGTTTATGCCGCACCGGAACGATCGTCGCCAAATCCGCGCAAAGCTCTTCCACTTTTTGTCCAGTGATCCATTGCACTAAATCCAGCCAGTGCGTGCCGATGTCGGACACCGCGCGCAGTCCGCCGCCTAGCTTCGATTCCAGCCGCCAGTTCCAGTCCGTCGGATAGGTAAGCCAATCCTGCAAAAATCCGCCGTGAACCAGTTTCACTTGACCGATCGCGCCCGAATCGACCAGTGCTTTCGCCTGCACACATAGAGGGTAATAGCGCAAATTATGCGCCACTCCTCCCACACGATTCGTTTCTTTCGCCAAGGCCACCAAAGTCGCCGATTCGCGCGAGTCCATCGCCAGCGGCTTTTCGCAAAGAACGTGCTTGCCGGCACGCATTAACTTCGCCGCTTGTTCAAAATGCACGTAGTTCGGCGTGCAAATATGCACGGCCGTAACTTCGGGATCGGATGCAATCTCATCGACGCTCTTGTAACCGCGATCGAGTCGCAACGCTTTTGCCGCGGCCGCACTGCGGTCGCCCGAACTCACTAGCGTTCCGCGCACCGGGACCGGCAGCCTGCGCAATGCTTCGATGTGCGCCTTCCCGACAAATCCCGCACCGATCACCGCCGCAACTTGTTTCATGACGCTGCTTCTCCCGTAACGCAAAACGATTTTGATAGCCGCGACAGTGTACTTCAGCTGTGCCTTGAAGTGGCTATTCTTCGCGAATCAACGCCTCACGCACTTTCGCCAGTTCTCTCTTCTGTTCCTTGTCCACTTTGGGGAACTGCAGGTCCAGTGAATCCAATGTATCGATGATCGCCGCAGCAACCGCGAGCCGGGTGAACCACTTATTGTCCGCGGGTATCACGTACCATGGGGCACGCTCGGTCGCGGTGTTCTGGATCATCACTTCATATGCTTTCTGATAATCCTTCCAGTAAGCCCGCTCTTTCACGTCGTCCATCGAAAACTTCCAGTTTTTGTCGGGCATTTCCAGCCGTTCCAGAAAACGTTTTTTCTGTTCGTCTTCGGAAAGATGAAGGAAAAATTTCAGGATGGCCACGCCATTGCGCGTCAAATATTTTTCAAAGTTGTTGATGTCCTGATAACGATCCTCCCAAACGTGTTTTCCGACGATTTCTTTCGGAAGATGTTCTGCGTTCAACAATTCTTCGTGGACACGGACCACTAGCACTTCCTCATAATACGAGCGGTTGAAGATCCCGATTTTCCCCCGTTCCGGAACCACGTTGTGCGTCCGCCACAAATAATCATGATTGAGTTCGCGGTGCGATGGAGCTTTGAACGATGTGACGTCGCAACCCTCGGGATTGATGCCGGACATCACGTGCTTGATGACGCCGTCTTTTCCCGCGGCGTCCATAGCCTGAAAAATCAGCAACGCGGCCCATTCGTCCTGCGCATAGAGCTTCTCCTGCAAGTGAGCCAGGAGTTGCACGCTCTTCTCCAGCATCTTGAGCGCTTTTTTCTTGTCCTTCATTCCGCCGGTATCGGCGGGGTCATGATCTTTCAGGCGAAATTTTTCCCCATTGGTGATCCGGTACGGTTTGCCGGTTTGCGCCGCTTCTTTAATCAATTTTTTGATTTTCATGGCGTCACCGAGTGTAGTATGGCCCGCATTCTGGTGGAACGCCTATTCGTTTTCCTTTCTGGCGGCTTTTGCCTAACCCAGCTACAATCCCCGCTCCACAATGCTTCGGCAAATTCGCATATGACGGGGCTGGCGCGCAAATTGGGCTTGCGCGATTATTTTTCGCTCGCCTTCGGTGCCATGATCGGGGTTGGCTGGCTGGTCCTGATGGACGATTGGCTCGGCCGCGGCGGGCCCTTCGGTGCGATGCTGGCGTTCGCAATCGGAGGCATTCTGCTTCTTCCCATCGGCTATGTTTATGGTCAATGGGTTCAGCGCTTGCCCGATGCCGCGGGCGAAGCCGCCTACACCGCGCAAGTCTTTCCGCCGATCGTCAGCTACTTCACCGGCTGGATCATGCTGCTCGCTTACTTGATCGTGTGCCCATGGGAAGCGGTGGCCGTGGGAAAACTTGCCGGCTACTTGATTCCAGCGCTGAATTCATTTGAGATCTATCGCGTCGCGGGCGAGCCGGTATTTCTGCCGCGGCTGTTGCTGGGAATCGTTATGACGCTGTTCTTGGCCGCTTTGAATTATCGCGGCATTCGAGCCAGCGCCACTTTTCAGGGCTTTGCTACGACGACGGTGCTGGTTTTCTTCGCGATTGTTGCGATAGCGGGCGCCCTGCACGGTTCACCGAGCAATTTTCATCCCGGATTTTCCGGAGCGCCGCTCATTTCTATGCTGCTGGTGTTACAAATCGTTCCGTACTTCATGACCGGATTCGAATCTGTTCCCAAAGCTGCCGAGGAGGCCCACAAAGAATTTCGTTCAGAGGACTTTTTTCGGGCCATTGTGCTGGCACTCTTTGTGGGCGCGGTGTTTTACGTGGCTGTTATTGCGGCCGTTTCGTACGTAACGCCTTGGCAGAGTTTGCTTGGCAAACGGTTCGCGACTGCTAGCGCGTTCGGCCAGGTGATGGGAGCGCAATGGCCGGTTCGCCTCATTCTCGTCGCTGCGATGTTTGGCTTATTTCAATGTTTCAACGGAAATTTTGTCGCGGCCAGCCGCCTGTTGTTTTCTTTCGGCAGGCGCGGCACGATTCCAGCGCGTTTCGCGTCGATCCATCCAGCGTTTCAGACGCCGTCGATTGCTATCGCCGGGGTAACCATTGCTACCCTCGCGGGTCTTGTTCTCGGCGACTCGTTGCTGGTTCCGGTAACGGAAGTCGGCTCGATGGCCTGCGCGTGTGGATGGTTCGCGGCTTGTATTTCGTTTTTTCTCGTCGAGACTCGTCCTGGCGCACGGCTAATCGCGGCAATCGGAGCCATCGTGGCGCTGCTTCTCGTGGCCATGAAAGTCATCCCGAAATTTCCCGGGCACTTTTCCCGGGCAGAGTGGATGGCACTAGCCATTTGGCTACTGATCGGAGTCGCAATGCATCTGAGTCGACCAGGCCCTGCGGCAAAAACTTCATAAACCGCTCATGTATACTTTTCGGGAGCCAATTTTCAAACACAGATGATCCCTTACCTTCACCTCGGCCCGTTTACCCTCCCTACCTTTGGCTTGATGGTTGCCAGCGGATTGCTGACCGCTTCCTACGTTCTGCAAGGCGATTTTCGCCGACGCGGAATTCGAGCTGACGCATTCCTCATCATCGGAATCGCAGGCCTGGCCGGAATTGTGGGGGCACGCCTCTATCACGTCCTCGAATCGCCCTCGGAATTTTTTGCCAATCCCTGGCCGCAAATCGCCAGCCGTTTTGGCTTTGCCTGGTTCGGTGGATTTCTCGGCGGTTTCGCGGCGCTTGTAATTCTCAGCCGCAGGGAAAAAATTCCCATGCTGACATTTCTTGACGCGTGCAGTCCCGCTGCCTGTGTCGGCTACGCCATCGGACGCATTGGCTGCCTGCTCAGCGGCGATGGCGATTACGGCATTCCCACCAATCTCCCCTGGGGCATGAGTTTCCCGATTGGCGTCGTTCCCACGACGGAGACTTGCGTGCAGCAAGGCTGGCCTGCCGATTGCCGAGTTCATCCCACTCCGTTGTACGAATTTTTTGTCTGGATGCTGATTGCCTACGTTCTGTGGCGAATCGGTGCAGATGTGCTGCGCGAAAAAGAATCCGCAGGCTTGGTCTTCTGTGGCTATCTTGTTTTCACGGGCATCGCACGCTTTCTCGTCGAAACGATTCGCATTAATCCGCGTTCGTTCCTCGGCATGTCCAACGCCCAAGCCGCAAGCGTAGCGTCCGTCCTGCTCGGGGTCGTGTTGTTCTTTGTGCGACGAAAAATGCGGGTCGTCACGGCGCAGCCCGCCAGCAAATAACCTTAGCCGTCAAGAATTGCCGTGGTTCCTAGCGAAGCGAGGAATCTGTCTTGGTTCGCGCGCCGATGCCGGGCGGTGCTTTCGGCACTCGCAGTAAGCGACTAAAGCCAATCTTTGTCTGGAAGCCCTGGATGAGCATTATTGCTTGTAGACGACGCCTTCCTTCATGACAAACGTCACATGCTCAAGCTGCCGGATATCGGCAATCGGATCGCCGTCCACCGCAACTAAATCTGCAAGTTTCCCGGAGCGAATCGAGCCAAATTCTTCCGGCTTTCCAATCAGCGTCGCCGCATTGATCGTCGCCGACTGGATCGCCTGCATCGGCGTCATGCCATACTTCACCATGAATGCGAACTGATGCGCCGCAACGTCATACGGACACACTCCCGCGTCCGTTCCAAACGTCATTTTCAGTCCAGCCCGCACCGCCTTGTTAAAATTCCGCCGTTGAATGTCACCGAGGTCGCGATCGTGCTCCAGAAAATCCGGGGGAATGTTGCCGGTTTTTCCGGCCGCCTGAATGCACTCATCGTCGTAAATATCCATGTCCAAATAAGTGCCGTGCTCTTTGGCCAGCGCGATGCCCTCATCGTCAATCAAGGTCGCGTGCTCTATCGAAGCTGCGCCAGCCAGAATCGCATTCTTGATGCCTTGCGGCGCATGCGCGTGCGCGGCCACTCGCAGTCCAAAATTGGCTGCTTCCGAAACGGCCGCCTGCAATTCCTCAAGCGTAAATTCCTGCGCGTTCGGATTGCTGCCGTGCGTAAGGACAGCTCCGGTCGAGAGAACTTTGATGTGGTCCACTCCGTCGTGCGCCAGCAAGCGAACTTTCTGCCGCACCTCCCAGGGACTATTCGCTTCACCGTAATTAAAATCCCATGGCAGCTTGATATCCGGAGCGAATCCGGTCATCGCGCCCGCTCCACCAGTAATCGTGATGTAAGCGCCGGCCACAAACATCCGCGGTCCAACGATATAGCCGTGATTGATGGCATCGCGCAGCGCAATATCGTTCAGCGCGCGATACACACCGACGTCGCGAACCGTCGTAAATCCCGATTCCAGGGTCCGGCGCGCATTGGGGATGGACTCCAGCACCACTTGCGAAGCGGACTTTTTCAATTGCGATGTCGGATCGCCGCCTGTGTCGTGCGCTCCATCGGCCAGATGCGTGTGGCAGTCAATCAGCCCCGGCAATACGGTCTTTCCGGAAAGATCCAGAATATTCGCGCCAGCCGGAATCTTCAGGTCGCCTCCAATCGCCACAATCTTTTTCCCGCGCAGCAAAATTAGCTGCTTTTCCAGTACGCGCCCGTTTTCGACATCAATTACGTGTCCTGCTTTGATTGCAGTAACCGTCTCTGGCACTGGGCTTTGTTGCGCGGAAATCGTAGAAACAAAACCAACCATGAATCCCAATACCGCGAAAATTCGAAGTCTCACGTCAACCTCTTTCAATTTTGAAAGAAAAGTTTTCCGCTCATGCTGCGTTCGCGCATCATAGAACGCGAATGGATTTTCTTCAATTCGGTAGGAGTCATCGTTCAAAGTGAGGGGAGTTATACATCCAAGGCCGTGCGAAGAAGCGCCGGCGCGAAACAAGGTAGTGCAGCCCGGAAAGGGCTGGGTTGCTAGATCATTTGCCGCAGAACGTAGGTGAGAATGCCGCCATTCTGGTAGTACGCTACTTCTTCCGGCGTATCCACGCGCGCGATCACGCTGAATTTGTTCGCGTTTCCATCGTCGCTTGTCGCCGCAACATGAATATCAATCCGCGGCGAAAGCGCGGTCACGCCGGTAATCTCAAATGTCTCCTTGCCGGTCAATCCAAGGCTCTGGCGATTCTCGCCGGCCTTAAACTCCAGCGGCAGAATTCCCATCCCAACCAAATTGCTGCGATGAATCCGCTCGTAACTTTCTGCAATTGCCGCGCGCACGCCCAGCAATTTCGGCCCTTTCGCTGCCCAATCGCGCGACGAACCGGATCCATACTCTTTCCCAGCCAGGATGATCAACGGCACACCCGCTTCGCGGTATTTCACCGAAGCATCATAGATGCTCATCTGCTCGCCGCCCGGTTGAAATGTCGTCCAACCCCCTTCAGTCCCTGGCGCCAGTTGATTCTTCAAACGAATATTCGCAAACGTGCCGCGCGCCATCACTTCATGATTCCCTCGCCGCGCGCCATAGGAATTAAACTCGTGCGCCTTCACGCCGTTCGCCATCAGATATTTCCCCGCCGGTGAATCCACGCCAATCGATCCCGCCGGCGAAATATGGTCCGTCGTAATGCTGTCGCCAAGGACCGCCAACACCCGCGCGCCGTGAATATCGGCCAGCGGCGCGGCCGTCTTCGACATATTCTCGAAATATGGCGGCAATTTGATGTATGTGGATTTCGCATCCCATTCGTACAAATCGCCAAGCGGAACCGACATACCCTTCCAATGTTCGTCGCCTTCGTACACCGCCGCATATTGCTTCTGGTATTGTTCCTTGGTCACTGCTTGCCGCACTGTCGCTTCCACTTCCTGCGACGTCGGCCAGATTTCACGCAGATAAACCGGTTTGCCCGCCGTGTCTTTTCCCAGCGGCTCCGTCGTCAAATCCAAATCCATTCTTCCCGCCAACGCGTACGCCACCACCAGTGGCGGCGATGCCAGATAATTCGCGCGCACCAACGGATGAATGCGTCCTTCAAAATTGCGGTTCCCGCTCAACACCGCCACCGCAACCATATTATTTTCTTTGATTGCCGAGCCGATCGCCTCCGGCAACGGGCCGCTATTCCCGATACAAGTCGTGCAGCCGTAGCCGACCAGATTGAATTTCAACTTGTCCAGATATTGTGTCAGCCCGGCCTTCGACAAGTAGTCTGTAACCACCTTGGAGCCGGGCGCCAGACTGGTCTTCACCCAAGGCTTCACTTGCAAACCGCGTTCGACTGCTTTCTTCGCGAGCAATCCCGCACCGAGCATCAACGAAGGATTGGACGTATTGGTGCAGCTGGTAATCGCCGCAATCACCACCGCGCCGCTCGACAATTCGAACGAATCGCCATTGTTCCCCACCTGCGCATGCTTTGCGGGCAAACCTTCGACAATTTTCGTGAACGAATTCTTGGCTGCGTGTAGCGCAACGCGATCCTGCGGACGTTTCGGCCCCGCGATCGTCGGTTCCACCGTCCCCAAGTCCAGCGACAACGTATCGGAAAACGCCGGATCAGCCGTCTCGTCGGTGCGAAACAATCCTTGTTCCTTGCAGTACGCTTCCACCAGCGCAATCTGCTCGTGCGGACGCGCCGTAAATTCCAAGTAAGCCAGCGTCTCTTTATCGACTGGAAAGAACCCCATCGTCGCGCCATACTCCGGCGCCATGTTGGCGATCGTCGCGCGATCCGGAACGCTCAAGGACGTAAGTCCGCTGCCGTAGAATTCCACAAACTTCCCGACCACGCCTTTTTTCCGCAACATTTCCGTTACTGTCAAAACCAAATCGGTTGCGCTTGCGCCCTCTGGTAATTTTCCGTACAGTTTGAATCCCACCACCGCGGGAACCAGCATCGAACTCGGCTGCCCAAGCATCGCTGCTTCCGCTTCAATCCCACCCACGCCCCAGCCGAACACGCCGAGCGCGTTCACCATCGTGGTATGCGAATCCGTTCCCACCAGCGAATCGGGATACGCTTCGAACCGGTTGCCTGAAGGCACCGCGCAAACCACTCGCGCCAGATATTCCAGATTCACTTGATGGCAAATCCCTGTGTCCGGCGGCACCACTTTAAAATTCTGAAAAGCTGTTTGCCCCCAACGCAAAAACGCGTAGCGCTCTCCGTTGCGCTGAAACTCCATTTGCGCGTTCAATCCAAATGCATCTACATTTCCGAACGCGTCCACTTGCACCGAATGGTCGATCACCAGCTCGGCAGGGAACAGCGGATTGATGCGTTTCGGGTTTCCGCCCATTTTCTTGACGGCTTCGCGCATCGCTGCCAGATCGACGATCGCCGGCACTCCCGTAAAATCCTGCAGCAAAACCCGCGCAGGCATGAACGCAATCTCTTTTTCCACGCATCCCGGCTTCCAGGAAGCCAGTGCCTTGATGTCTTCGGCGTGTACAAAGCGGCCGTCTTCGTTGCGCAACAAATTCTCCAGCAAAATCCGCAGAGAAAACGGAAGCTTTGCCATGTTTTCCGAAGCGAGTCTTTTTTCCAGACGCTCCAGCCGGTGAATGTCAAATGATTGCGAGCCAACATTCAATTTGTCGCGCGTTCCGAAAGAATTTGCAGCGGAGATGGCCATGTCGCGATCCTTTCCTCACTTCCGAACCCACTATGATAACCGACTTCGCATCACTACGCTCAGGTCCGTCGTCTAAGGGGCGCAGCATGCTGCGCCCCAGTCAGCCCGCACGAACCATCCAGGTTCCGATCCTTCCGTTTCGTGCCGGTACTCCCCGTCTCATCTCAACAAAGCGAGACATAAGAAGCGTGCTGAAGGACCGTCGGTCCGAGCGAAGCGAGGAATGGCTCTTCGTTTTTTGCCGCGTTCACCGCCGCGCTATACTGTCGTTGCCGTGGAAATTCTGCTTCTCTCCATATACGAATTGGGCCGCCAGCCGTTCGGAGTAGCCTCGCCCGCTGCCTGGCTGCGCAAAGGCGGCCACGCCGTTCGCTGCCTCGATCTTTCCCGCCAGTCGCTTGACGAATCCGCGTTACGCGAAGCCGCCCTGATTGTCTTCTACCTGCCCATGCACACCGCAACGCGCCTCGCTCTGCAATGGCTTCCCACAATCCGCAAACAAAATCCCGCAGCGCATCTGTGCGCGTGCGGTCTCTACGCTCCGCTGAACGAATCGCATCTGCGCGCCGCCGGATTTTCCGCAATTCTCGGACCGGAATTCGAGTCCGCTTTGGCAAAACTGGCGGACGATCTAGCCGCAGGTCGCTCGCATCAGACTACGGAACTGCCAGATACAAAAATGCCGCGCCTGGCATTTGAAGTTCCTGACCGCTCCGGCCTACCCGCTCTCGACCGATACGCGCACGTCGTTTTGCCGGATGGCGCACACCGCGTAGCCGGATACGTCGAAGCGTCCCGCGGCTGCAAACATCTGTGCCGCCATTGCCCCATCGTTCCCGTTTATAAAGGCCAGTTCCGCGTAGTCCCTCTCGACATAGTTCTGGCCGACATTGCTCAACAAGTTGCGGCAGGCGCGCAACACATCACGTTTGGTGATCCTGATTTCTTCAACGGCGTCACCCACGCCACTCGCATCGTCGAAGCTCTTCACATGAACCATCCGCATCTGACCTACGATGCCACCATCAAAGTCGAACATCTCCTGCGTCACTCACAAGCTTTGCCCACACTCGCGCGCACAGGTTGCCTGTTCGTCACCAGTGCCGTCGAATCGCTCGATGACCAAGTTTTACTCAAACTGGAAAAAGGCCACACCCGCGCCGATTTCCTGCGTGCGCTCGAACTCTGCCGCAACGCCAGCCTCGCGCTGACGCCCACATTTGTTCCGTTCACTCCCTGGAGCACTCGTCGGACTTATTTCGATCTCCTCGAAGCCATCGGCGACTGTAATCTGATCGAGTCTGTTCCGTCGATCCAGCTGGCCATCCGCCTGCTGATTCCATCGCGTTCGCGTCTTCTGGAACTCTCCGACATCGCGTCGCAGGTTGGCGACTTCGATTCCGAAAGACTCGTCTACCCGTGGCGGCACTCCGATCCGGCCATGGACGTTCTCGCCGAAAACATTTCCCGCATCGTAGCCGAAGCCGAAAAGAGAAGGGAATTGCGTTTCCAAACATTCGAACGCATCTGGAACGCTGCTGCGGCTCTACAGGGAGCCAATGGTCACGCTCCATTCCCTCACATCGCGTCTTCGTTGCGGCCCGCCCCATACCTCAGCGAGCCTTGGTATTGTTGAGCGGAACCCACGGCGGACCAGTTGGTCCCCATCCAGAAATTCGGCCAGAGCATCGAATCCAGCGAAGGCTTCGTATGACAATCTAGGCGGACTTCGCCTGCGCCCAACGCCGAACGTGAACTCGCATCAATGCCTATGACGCAAACCAAAACCGTCGCACTATTCGCCTCCAAGCTCGGCTACCAAACCCGCAGCTTCGAATCAGCCGCCCGCAAACTCAACCTACGGCTCGCCTACGTCACCGACCGTTGCCACGAGCTATCCGACCCGTGGAACGACCAAGCCATCGCCGCGCGTTTCGCAGATCCCGAAGGGGCCGCCGCCACCGCCATGCAATCGCTCCGCGACAGACCGCTCGATGCCATTCTCGCTCTCGGAGACGCGCCCGCTGTAGCCGCCGCCTACGCCGCGCGCGGCCTCGGTCTTGTCGCGAACCATCCTGCCGCCGTCGAAGCCTGCCACAACAAATTTCGCATGCGCGGAGTTCTCCGCGATGCCGGGCTCTTCCACGGTCCCACCAGTCTCTGGGTTCGCCGCATTCCACTCGCACCCGAACCCGAATCCGCGCTGCTCGGCATTCAGTTTCCCTGCGTGCTCAAGCCGTTGGCACTCTCCGCCAGCCAGGGCGTCATGCGCGCCAACAATCGCGAGGAATTTCGCGAAGCGGCCCGCCGCCTGGCGCGACTGCTCGAACGCCCCGACGTACAAATGAAAAATCCGTCGTCGCCTCCTGAAGCGCTGGTCGAAGAATATATTCCCGGCGCCGAAGTCGCCGTCGAAGGCATTCTCATCGATGGCGAACTAAAACCCCTGGCAATTTTCGATAAGCCCGATCCTCTCGACGGACCGTTCTTCGAGGAGACGATTTACATCACGCCGTCCCGCCTCTCTGTCCAACAACAAGCCGCGGTCCATCGCTGCGCCACGCAGGCAATCTGCGCCATAGGCCTGACGCACGGCCCCGTCCACGCCGAATTCCGCATCAACGAACGCGGCGTCTGGCCCATCGAAGTCGCTCCGCGCCCGATCGGAGGCATGTGCGCAGCTTCGCTGGCATTCGTCTGTCCGCATCATTCCGCATCAATCCCGCTGGAAGAATTAATTCTCCGCCACGCGGTCGGCGAAGACATCTCCGAGTGGCACCGCGAATTGCCCGCTTCCGGCGTCATGATGATTCCTGTTCCCGCCAGCGGCATCCTCGAAAAAGTCACCGGTGCAGACGAAGCCAAACAGGTCCTGCACGTCACGGATGTACAAATCACGGCTCGCCTGCACGACGAAATTCTCGCCTGGCCCGAAGGTTCTTCTTATTTGGGTTTTATTTTTGCAAAAGCAGAAAGCCCAGCCGCCGCCGAGCACGCCCTGCGCGAAGCCCACTCCAAACTGCACTTCCAAATCCGTCAAACTCTCCCAGTCGAACATCCCGTAACAGGAAAAATCCTGGGGTGAGGCGTTCCGCAGAACCGCCGTTGTAGCGGCCGGTCGTTGGACCGGCTCCTCTTTTTGCGCTGGAAACTGGCCGTTGATTACTGATTACCGAATTTCCTCACCCCTTCGCCTTTGGCGCCACATACCCCTCCGGCAACTTCGCGCCCTCACCAAAAAAGAACTGCTCCAGCTGCTCTTCCATAATCTTCTGCGAATTCGGATCGAGCGGATTCAGCCGGTACTCATTCATGATCATTTTCGAATGTTCGATCCACAATTTCCACGCGTCCTTCGACACACTCTCGTACACGCGCTTCCCCAACTCCCCACGCCACGGCACGCGGTCCAGCCCGGGCAAATCCCTGTCAAATTTTACGCAATGCACCATCCGCGTTCCCGGGGCTGCCGGTTGCGTCGCAGGCTTTTCAGGTTCGCACGAATCATTCGCCACAGCTTCCTCCCACATTTCACTCGAATCCTTACCTTACTTCATCTGCTTGTAAATTCCCAGATGACTTCCAGCAAATTAGGCACACGGTTCGGCTTGGTCCAAGACCAGCCTCAGTGAGTCCGATATGATGAGGCCGACGCATGAAAACCGCTGACACGAAATTGCTTCGGCTCATAGCGCTATTCAAGCTGCTCAAGGCGGCACTTCTGATCACTGTTGGTGTCGGGGCGCTCCGGCTCGTTCATACCGACGTAACGACCCTCGTGGAAAAGTGGGTTGCAAGATTCGGCCTGAATCCGGGCAGTCGTTACGTTGGTCACATCATTGTCGAAGCGGCCTCCCTTACTCCGAATAGGATTAAGGATCTCGGAGTCGGCAGCCTGCTTTACGCAGCGCTCTTCCTGACCGAGGGAATCGGACTTTGGCTGGCCAAGCGTTGGGCGGTTTGGTTCAGCGCAATCATCACCAGCTCGCTCGTTCCACTGGAAGTCCACGAAATATACCGCCATCCAACTTCGACAAAAATTTTGGTGCTTGTGATCAATATTGCCGTCGTTGCATTCCTTCTTCATCGCATCCGGTACCAACGCACTGGCTAGTTTGAACTGGTTTTTGCGAGGAAAGTAACGTGCTCAGCTGATTTTGCGACTTATGTACAGGCAACTTGAACAAATCCGCTCACTAAAGCAATTCTGCTTTCGTTGTAGTATTGGCGCTGATGACTCCATCGCCCTCAGCTAGCCGCGCCAGGAGGCCAAATTCCCGCTGCAAGAGGGTTCTCGACGATCAGGCATCGAGCAGCCCGAAAACAGTGCTTCATCCTTGCTCGGTAAAGCCCGTTCGCCGCCGCTTCCCCAAGTGAAGTAGAATCCTCATTGCCTTCTTCGCGATCCTCTCGAAAGGAAATTCTCCGATGGCGGGCATCACCACGCTCTTCTGGGACATCGGTGGCGTTGTCCTTACCAACGGCTGGGATCGCAACTCCCGCAAAGCCGCCTGCGAAACATTTCAGGTTGATTACGAAGAGTTCCAGGACCGCCACGACCTCACCTTCCCTACGTTCGACGCCGGCCAAATTAGCATCACCGAATATCTCGACCGCACGCTTTTCTATCGCCCGAGAAAATTTTCCCGCGAAGAATTCACCGCCTTCATGTTCGCGCAATCCAAGGAATACCCCGCCTCCCGCGCCATTCTCGATGCTGTCGTGCATACCAAAAAGTATTTCGTCGGCGCCATCAACAACGAACCGCTCGAGCTAAATCAATATCGCATCGAAGCCTTCGACCTTCGCAGAAGCTTCCAGGTTTTCTTCAGTTCCTGCTACGTGCACTCGCGCAAACCGGAAGAAGGCATTTTCAAAATCGCCCTCGCTGTTACTCAGCGCCGGCCCGAAGAATGTATTTTCGTCGACGATCGCCCTCTCAATCTCGAAAGCCCTCGCCGCCTCGGTTTTTCCGTGATTCACTATCAATCTCCGGAGCAGTTGCGAACCGACCTGCGGAATCTTCAGGTTGAGGTATAGTTTTTCAGGCGCGCCCGCCGCCCGGTTGCCGCCAACACGTTTCGAGGAGAATGTATGGCTGCAGAGTCCATCTCAAGCAATCCAAGCTACGGCGGTGTCTGCGATCCTTGCGCCATTGTGCTTTTTGGCGCATCCGGCGATCTCGCCAAGCGCAAAGTAATTCCGGCGATGTTCGATCTCGCCGCGCACAATTCTCTCGGGTCGCGCTACGCCATCATCGGTTTCGCGCGCACGCACATGGATGACGAAAGCTTTCGTTCCGTCACTGCTGAAGCTGCGAAGACCATGTCGGATATCGGTCCGGTCGATCCCGGTAAGTGGAATGAGTTCTCGTCCAATCTTTTCTATACTTCCGGAGACTATTCCGATCAGCAGGCCTACGCGCAACTTGCCAAGCGCCTCGCGGAGCTTGACGCGCAAAAAAACCTCGGCGGCAATCGTCTCTTTTATCTTTCCACTCCGCCCGAAGTCTATCCGGACATCGTCGAGCAACTCGGCCGCGCCGGTTTATCGCGTCCCTCGAACGCAAAATCCTGGGTGCGCATCATCATTGAGAAACCCTTCGGACGCGACCTCTCTTCCGCTCACGAACTCAACCAGATTGTTCATAATGTTTTCGAAGAGCAACAGGTCTATCGCATCGACCACTACCTCGGCAAAGACACGGTACAAAATCTCTTGGTTTTTCGTTTCGGCAACGGCATCTTCGAACCGCTCTGGAATCGCAATTACGTGGACAACGTGCAGATCACCGCGGCCGAAACCCTCGGCGTCGAACGCCGCGGCGGCTTTTACGAAACTGCCGGCGCGCTCCGCGATATGATTCAGAGCCATGTTCTGCAACTCACTTCGCTGGTCGCCGTTGAGCCTCCCGCTTCCTTCGACGCCACCGCAGTGCGCAACGAAAAACTGAAAGTCCTCCAGTCCATTCGCCCCTTCGATCTGGAAATGGTTGCTCAGTCGGTCGTCCGCGGCCAATACGCGCAGGGAACGGTCGCCGACAAGCCTGTCCCCGGCTACCGCGAGGAACAAAACGTCAGCCCGCAATCGCGCACGGAAACTTTCGTCGCCGCAAAACTTCTCATCGACAACTGGCGCTGGGCCAATGTCCCGTTTTATCTCCGCACCGGCAAGCGCCTCGCCAAGCGCACCACCGAAATCGTCATTCAGTTCAAGCGCGCTCCCCACATCGTTTTCCGCGGCCGCGAAGCGGACGCGAACCGCCTGATCCTGAACATTCAACCCGATGAGGGTATCTCGATCTCTTTTGGTGCCAAGCGCCCGGGCACCGAAATGAGCATCGGCAACGTCAACATGAGTTTCAGCTATCAGGAAGGCTTTGGCGATTCTTCGCGCAGCGCCTACGCTACCCTCGTCAACGATTGCCTGCGCGGCGATGCCACTCTTTTCGATCGCGGCGACAGCGTCGAAGCCGCATGGTCTCTCGTCGATCCGATTCTCGACGTCTGGAGCGCCGCCAAAACCGCTGCCGTTCCCAAGTACGCTTCCGGAAGCTGGGGGCCAAAAGAATCCGATGCTCTGCTCGAACGCGATGGCCGAAAGTGGCATACTCCCTAGAAGCCATCGCATCATCGTCTTACGGGTAGGCGAGTCGTGATTCCGAGCGCAGCGACCGAAGGTTCCGACCTGGTCGGAGGAATCTTTCTTGATCTGCCCGCACCACTTGCGATGCCGCCGCATGCATCTATAAGATACCTCCTGCAATTTTCCTCGCGGAGCATCGCAAAGTTTTCTGCTTTACAGTGTTTTGGGGGATCTCGTGATACTGGCCGGTGACGTCGGCGGCACCAAATGCAACCTCGCGCTTTTTTCCGAAAAAGGCGGCAGGCTCACAGCGGTTTTCAGGCAGCGTTTCCGCAGCAAGGATTTCGCCACCTTCGATCTCATCGCCAAGGAATTTTCCCGCATAGCCGCAACCTATCTCGGTGACAAAAAAATCCGGGCCGCAGGTTTCGGCATCGCCGGACCAGTCATCAACAATCGCGTCCGCGCCACCAATCTGCCCTGGACTGTTGACGCCGCCGTCCTTTCCCAGGAACTCGCAATCGAACACATCATTCTTCTCAATGATCTCGGAGCCTGGGGCCACAGCATCGAATATCTCGATCCCACCGACTTCGCGGTGCTCAATCTCGGTTCTCCGGAAATCGGAGGTACTCGCGCTCTTCTCGCCGCCGGCACCGGCCTGGGTGAAGCTTTCCTGGTGTGGAATGGCGCTCGCTATCAAGTCGGCGCTTCCGAAGGTGGCCACTCCGATTTCGCTCCGCACACTGAACAGCAAATCGAATTGCTTCGTTTCATGCGTCGCCGCTATCCGCAAGTCAGCTTTGAGTTGATTCTCTCCGGCCGCGGATTCCGCACCATTCACGAATTTCTCGACCCCTCCGTCAAGCACGGCGCTTTCGCCGATCCCGACGCCGATCCTGCTCCAGAAATTACCCAGAACGGCCTCAACAAAACTTGTCCCGTCTGCGTCCGGACCATCGACCTGTGGACCGACATCTACGGCGCCGAAGCCGGTAATCTGGCGCTAAAGGTTTTGGCTCTGGGTGGCGTGTACGTGGCCGGTGGCATCGCCGTAAAAATCCTCGAAAAAATGAAAGACGGCGCTTTCTTCTCGAGCTTCAAGGACAAATGGCACTTCGAAAAGCTTCTGCAGAACATCCCGGTTTCTGTCATCCTCAATGAAAACGCGCCCCAACTCGGCGCCGCCTACGAGGCCCTGCGCCTGGTCCAGAAATAATTCGCATTGCCACAGACTTTAGTCTCTGTGCCTTCGAGACTGACAACAGTCCGGCAACGTTTTCGAAACATCGCCCCAATTCCTAAGCCACCCGCACCTTGCCCCTGCTACTCTCGTCTCATGGAGTGGCCCGCCATCACCTTCGAAGACTGGAAGCCCGTCTCCCGCCCAGTCGCTATCATCGCCATTGCCTTCTATCTGCTCTTTCTTCTCTACGCCGCGAACAATCGCTCCGGTTTCCTCTTTCTTGATCTGGCTAATCTCATGATCCACGAAGCCGGACATCCGCTCTTCGGCGTCATCGGCGGCAACGCCGAGTACGGCTTCGGACACACACTCATGGTCCTCGGCGGCACGCTGTTCGAACTCATCGTGCCGCTCGTCTGCGCCGCCTATTTCTTTTTCCGCCGCGAAGCCACCGGCGCCGCCTTCTGCGCCTTCTGGTTTTTCGAAAATTTTCTCTACATCGGAACCTACATGGCCGACGCCCGCGCCAGCGCTCTTCTTCTTGTCGGCTCTGGTGACAGCGACTGGGAAGTTCTCTTCACCCAGTGGAATCTGATGCTCCACGACACGCAAATCGCCCACGCCACCCGCACCGTAGGTTGGCTGGGCATGCTGGCTTCGGTAAGCTGGTTCGCCTACTGCTCCTTCCGTCGTGCCTCCCGATCGCAAGCGCTGGAACCCATCCCCCATTTGTAATGTATTGCCGCCACCGTGGCGGCCACCTTCTGAGGCGGGCAATTTTGCAATACGGTAGCCCAGCTGCCGATTATCGTCGACTGCCTAGCGTCAACTCGTCGATGATTGCTGGGTCTCAGCCCAAGCTTCCTTCTCCGCCTGCTTCGCCGCCGCCTTGCTCTCTCCTCGCGCCCATCGCCGGCTTAAGAGTCTGAATCGCCTGCCCCAAGTGCGAACCCTTCGCGGGCACAGTCGTTCCCGGGCCAGCATCCGCTGTCGCCAATTCCGTGCACTTTGGCTGATCGAACCGAATCCCCAGATTGCGTTGCTTTACTTCGCGGAGCTAGCTTTCCAACCCGCGGGTCGACGGATCGTAAGCATCCGGGCTGCTAACGCGCAAGAGAGGGGCTTTCGCAAAAAAGTGATTCCAGAAAAGGGCTCTCCGGCAAGCGTTGCTATCGCCTGCACTTTGGTCTATTCTGCCTGTTCGGTTTGCTCGTCTATTTGGGCCCTAGATTGAACTTACTGGAAAAATCCAAGCGTGGCTAGCGGCATCGGCGAACGACCCAACAATGCAGCTTCCTTTCGTGTGCGAGTGCTGAAAATGCTTAGCTGGAGTGGAGCTGCGCTGTTGTGCGGCATTCTGCCGGGACTGCTGCCCGGTCTGCTTGTAGGCACAACCGCTCCAACTGCTTTGGTTTCGCCGGTGCCTCTCCAGCAGACCGATGCCGCCGCCAAGCCCGTTGTCGTCCAGCCTGGCGCACCGGGTAAGCCGAGCAAGACGCTGCCGCCCACCACAAAAGGTACTTTGCCGCCCCGATCGCAAGCGGATATTGAGTTCATGCAGGGCATGATCATGCATCACTCGCAAGCGGTAGAGATGACTGCGTTGATTGCATCGCACACGGAGAACAAGGATTTGCGTTTGCTGGGAGCTAAAATCAGCAGCTCGCAATCGGACGAAATCAAGTTCATGCAGCGGTGGCTCGCGGCTCGGGGAGAAGCAACTTCCATGGCCATGGCGGGAATGCAAGACATGAATATTTCGCGGCAGGCGATGGCCCTCATGCCCGGTATGCTTTCTCCGGAACAAATGGACGCATTGCGCAGAGCCCACGCCGCTCAGTTCGATCACTTGTTCTTGACCGGAATGATTCAGCACCATAATGGCGCTTTGATTATGGTGAAGGATTTGTTTGATACCGCAGGCGCCGGTCAGGATGCAGACCTGTTCAACTTCGCGACCGACGCCGACAATACGCAACGGGCCGAGATCAGAATTATGGAAAATATGTTGCAGGTAAAAACATCAGGGGAGAAACGATGAACCGAGTGCCCAGCCTTACTTTTCGTGCAGTGTTGGCCGGAATTCTGTTTTGTTCGGGCGTTCACAGGATGAATGCGCAGGGGCCTGCTACATCGGCTCCGCCGAAGCAGGACAGAGCGAAGCAGGAACCAGGCAAGGACCAGCCGGCCAACGCCGCCAAAGAGGAAAAGGGGGAGGACGAAGGCAATCCGTTTGCGCCGCAGCCGGCTCCCACGCTGCCCCCCGGAATGACCGGCTCGGATGTTAGCGATCCGCGCTTCAAGCTCACGCCCGGCCTGTACGACGCGGGCGAAATCTCAATGGGCATGAAGCACGTCATCCTGGTCAAGAAGCCCGACGCATTTCAGCTCGGCTCTAACGACGCAGATGATCCCAAGGTGCAGAAGACGATTGCGCAGCTGGGCATCGGCGCCGCCGCGAAAATGCCCAAGCCGCTGCAGTTGGTGATCGCGCAACTCGCTTTTGCCAACTCCGACCTGGCATTCCAGGGCAACCATCTTTTTCAGGGGAATTTTTATGGCGTAACCATCTACGACATCTCGAATCCGTTGAACGCCTCGCTGCTGACCTCGATGGTCTGTCCGGGCGGCCAAGGTGATGTCTCGGTGTATAAGAATCTGCTCTTCATGTCCGTCGAGATGCCGAATGGCCGCCTCGATTGCGGCGTGCAAGGATTTCCGCCCGAGCCTCCGCCCGCGGCAGGACACGAAAAGGAACGCCGCTTGCCCGCCGCGCAAAAGGATCGCTTCCGCGGCGTTCGAATCTTCGACATTTCCGACATCAAGAACCCAAAGCAAGTTGCTTCTGTGCAAACCTGCCGCGGTTCGCATACCCATACTCTGGTGCAGGACCCGAACGACAAGGACAACGTTTATATCTACGTCTCCGGCGTATCGTTCGTCCGTCAAACCGAAGAACTTCCTGGCTGCTCCGGCGAAAAGCCGGACAAGGATCCAAACACAGCATTGTTTCGCATCGAGGTGATCAAAGTTCCGGTCGCGGCCCCGCAGGAGTCGAAGATAGTCTCCAGCCCGCGGCTATTTATGGATGCGCGCACCGGCGCACTCAACGGGCTCAACAACGGCGGCAGCCATGGCAAAGGCAACGAAAAGCCTGAGGACACCGACCAATGCCACGACATCACGGTGTACACAGCGATTGGATTGGCGGCCGGAGCGTGCTCCGGAAATGGCATTGTTCTGGACATCAAAGATCCAGTGCACCCGAAGCGTGTGGATGCTGTGAATGATCCGAACTATTCCTATTGGCACTCGGCTTCGTTCTCTAACGACGGCAGCAAAGTCGTATTCACCGACGAGTGGGGTGGCGGCCTGGGCGCGCGCTGCCGTCCGAACGATCCCAACAAGTGGGGCGCGGATGCCATCTTCAACCTGAAGGACGACAAGCTCAGTATGGCCAGCTATTACAAGCTGCCGGCTGCGCAGGCCGACACGGAAAATTGCGTTGCGCACAATGGCTCGCTGGTTCCGGTCCCGGGCCGCGATATCGAAGTGCAAGCCTGGTATCAGGGCGGCATTTCTGTCATGGACTTCACCGACGCGGCGCATCCATTCGAGATCGCCTACTTCGATCGCGGACCGATCGATCCGAACATTCTCGTGCTGGGCGGCGACTGGTCGGCCTATTGGTACAACGGCAGCATTTACGGCTCGGAGATCGCCCGCGGTCTGGACATTTTTGAGCTGACGCCCACCAAATTTCTCACTCAAAACGAAATCGACGCGGCGAAATCCGTTCGTGTCTCCGAGCTGAACGTGCAAAATCAACAAAAAATCGAATGGCCCGCGCAGTTAATCGTGGCCAAGGCTTATATGGACCAGTTGGAACGCTCGCAGGCTCTGCCCCCAGATCAGATCGCGAACCTCCGCAAGGCCATTCAAGACGCGGAAACTTCCCACATGAACAAGGGCAAAGTGAAAAAGTTGCAGCACCTGGCGCCCTCGCTCGAACAAAATGCCGCCGCCGCGAAAGCTCCAGCGGATGCAAAACGCTTGCATGCTTTGGCGAATATCCTGAAGCATCCGTCGGTCTGACCGCGGTCGCAACCGGACCAGGACGCCAATCACAGCAAAGTTTGGAGTACAGAATGAAGATCGAAATCATTCACTGCCCGACCTGACAGAACAACAAGGCCAAGGTCGCGAGTCTCGTGGCCCTCGTCAAGAAGCGCCTGAACATAGCACCCATTCTCACGCCCGGTAAGACTGGTCAATTCGATGTGCTGGTGGACGGCAATCGGGTGGCCGAACGCGGGGGGAATTTTTTCACACGAAGCTTTGGTGCCGGCTATCCGGATCTCGATAGTCTGGTCGAGCAGCTCGTCGAGAAGAGTGCCAGTAAAACAGTCTGATTCGTCCGTCTCGATCAGCGCTTTGACCGGTGATTTATCCTAATCAGTGGTCTTGAGGCTGGTCCGCTTCGCTAGCAAAGCCAATCTCTGCTCGTGATTCATTGGTTCCCAGGGGACAAGCTTCTCGGCAAGCACATCCATTCGGTGAAACAGGGTCAACTCCAGGAAAAGTCCCATAAAATCCAAGTCCCGGAAGACCAACGAGCCGGCCTCTCTCATCCGGTCGCGAATCCGCTCGAAATGGTCTGGCATCTCGGTCCAGTGAAGGCTAGAACGGTGGTGATGACAGAGATGGTATCCCTCGTTCATGAAATTCACCTCATCCACAACGGTCACGGAATTGGCGAAATAGTCTTCAGGACGTTCGGGGTCACAGAAAGCGTGCTGGACCCACGCAGTGATGGCGTTGATGCAATTCATGCACAGAACAGGAACCAGCACGAACATGGTCCCAATTCTCCAATCGTAAATAAAGACAGCTCCGAAGTAAGCATAGTAGCGCGCCATTCCCCATGCCATGCGCCTTCGGTTCTTTTCATCGCCTCTCGCTTTAAAGTAGGCGTAGGGCGCGAGTCCCAACACCGTCCAAATGTTGTCCGAGAGATACCACAGAAAATCGAGCCGGCTAGTTCGATCGTAGCCCATGGTGCTGCGAGTGTCGTCCGGCCCGCTGTTCTCTCTATGGTGGAGACGTACATGAGCCGTCCGACCCAGTTCCGGAATGTTCCCGTACAAATACCCCAGGAAGAATTCGAGGTAACGGCCGAAGACTTTATCGCATTTCCCGGAAAAGTAGCCCTGGCGCCGGTGTGCTTCCAAGTGGCTGGCACTGAACATCCGGACAAACCGCTGGAACTTGAGGCCGTAAAGAGAAAGATAGAAAGCGATCGCCAACAGCAGCTGTGGTTTCCCCAAAACGAGTTGGATCACGAGAATTGGCACCGCGGTAAGGCTAAGAGAGACCATCAGTCGCAGCGCCGGAGTGTCCCGGGAGTCCCGCAGAACTTTTTGGCCGAGCCGGTCGAGGGCCCGGTCGTAGGCCCGGGAGATGAATTCATACGCGTCGCGTAACGGACGCACCCTCCCGAGGAAGCTGGCCGCGCCGTAGCATCCGAAGGAAAGCGCGGCAACAGGCAATGCGGCCACAATGCTCGCCAAACCCATGAGGATTGCGAACCACTGAAACAAGAATAGGAACTTGGGTTTGGCTCCAAGACTCATGGTCATGGGGGAGGTGCCTAACTCGGGGTTATAAGGTTCCATTTTCAGCACCGTGCGCCAATATGTTTATGCACTCGAATGGGCATATTAGGCCGCACCAGGAAAGCGAGTCAACAGGGCGCATGGCCCTCATGGCCCCCGGGGCATAGAATCCTGTCGCGGCTTGTGCCAGATAGAACGCGCTAACGGGACTTAGCGAATGACCAGACAAGAAGTTTTGCAGTATGCTCTCTGGCGGAGCAAACCGGCCGGGTTGCTGGCCGCGTAAACGACTCAGGGATGACCGGGGGCGAGTGTGACCACACGTCGGGAAGTTTTGAAATATGTAGGATTGGGAGTCGGCGCAACCGCGGCTGCAGCGTTAGGAGTGACGGCAAACGCTGCATGCGAAGCGAATCAGGCGCCGTCGCCCACGAAGCCCACACAAACAGAAGTCACCGACAAAAGCGGCAAACGGCTGGCAGCAGGCGCGGAATTTGCTTGGACCAAGGTCGCGAAGAAATCCGCGCCAGCCGACATCACGGTGGACCCAACGAAAACCGCGCAGACCATCCTCGGATTTGGCGCGGCCTTTACGGATGCCGCCTGCTTCACGCTCTCGCGCCTCAGCGATAGGGATCGTGCCAACCTCCTGCACACTATGTTCGGCCAAGGCCAGGATCAACATGCGCTCAGCATAGGCCGCATTCCTATCGGCGCCAGCGATTACAGTACCGCGGCATACAGCTATGACGACGGCGCATCCGATCCCGACCTGAAGCGCTTCAGCATCGACCGCGACCGCGATTACGTCCTGCCCGCCTTACGTGCCGCGCTCAACGCCAATCCCGATCTGTTTTTCTTCGGCTCACCGTGGAGTCCTCCCGGATGGATGAAGTACAGCAACTCCATGTTGGGCGGAAACATTCGCCCGGAAAATATTTCCGCCTACGCCCACTATTTTCAAAAATTCGTGGAGGCCTACGGTGCAGCCGGCGTGACGGTGCGCGCAGTAACCACGCAAAACGAAATCGACGCGGATCAGGGCGGTCGAATGCCGGCGTGCCCGTGGCCGGAAGAAGATGAAGAGCGCCTGGTGGCGGCACTCGGCCCGCTCCTTGAAGCCAGCGGCACCAAAATCTGGACCCTCGACCACAATTACAACTTGTTTGGCCGCGCACTGGATCAACTCTCCCGGCCCCGCATCAAGAAATACGTGAACACCGTTGCCTGGCACGGCTACGTGGGAACCCCGGAGATGATGCGCAACGTGAAGGACAAATATCCGGATATTGAAATGCATTGGACCGAAGGCGGCGACGACTACAAATTCGCCGACTATCTAACCAACTGGAGCAAGTGGGGCGCGACCTTCGCCGGCATTCTAGCCAACGGGCCGCAAAGCATCACCATGTGGAACCTCGCTCTCGACGAACGCGGCCGCCCCAACATCGGTCCATTCGATTGCGGCGGTCTGGTGCAGATTCATTCGCAGACCAAAGAAATCACGCGCGCCGGATTGTATTGGGCCCTGACACATCACGCCCGCGCCTTCCGTCGCGGCGCGGTGATTGTCGCCTCGCACGGCACAAACGACGATGCCCCGGCGGTGAACGGCGCGCTGATCGGCCAGCCGGCCTCCTCGTCCACGGTTACCGCGACTCCAAACAACGCCGTGACTTCGCGCGTCTATCACACCGCCGCGAAAAATTCCGACGGCTCGATGGTGTTGGTGCTAACCAATCCCGGCGAAGCCAAGGACGTAACCGTCGCCTGCGGCGGCCAGATTGCGAAAGTGACGCTGACCGCCGATTCAATCACCACACTGCGCTGGAGCTGAATTCAACTCAGCCTGGTCTACGGCGACGACCGTTTGCTACAGGTGCTTGCACAGAAGGTGCCACAAACCGGGCACAAGGGAGGCGGCGCGGCGAACCCAGTGCTGTGATCGGATGGCAGGGAATTACTGCGAATTGCCTTCGGTCAGCTCCGTAGAAACCGCCGTCAAATAACCGAACAAACCTCCGGAACCGTGGTTTGGTCCGGCAGTGAAGTATATTTCTGCGGCCGGTGCTGCCGCGGCATCGTTATTAGCCGGGCTGACGTTCCCGGGGCTGAGTGCCCAGATCCCATTGATGGCTAGCGGCTTGCCGCTTGCATCCTCGAGAAGTCCGTCGAATTCTCCGGTTGCCAGGTCATAGGCGGCGATGAATCCACTCGACTCGGTATCTCCTCCACCTGCGAACTGCCCGATCAGCAGGTCGTGGCTGAAGCGCCCGAAATCGAGCGGAGCCAGAGCCACACCCCACGGAGCGTTCAGCCAGTCACCGTGCTCGAGACGCTGCAACAGGCGGCCCGAGGATGTATAAATGTCGACAAAACCTAATCCCGGACCGTCGGTTTCAAAGCGCGAGCCATCCTCGTGCAGCGCATAGGTGACGACAATATCGTTGCCGACGGCTTGCACGTTGAAAGGTACGTAGAAGCGCGGCAGCTTCTCATCCACGAAAGGATTTTCAGCGGACTGGCCGTTATCATGATCGGCCGAGTCCTGGTTGAAGTGCTGCTTGGACGGGTCTACCGGGTGAAATGCATTGTCATAAACATCGACGCGGCCCTTGGTAAAGTTTGCCGCGTACAGAAATCGCTTGCCATCAATGAAAGCGCTGGTCAGGCCCGTGTAGCTGGAGCCGTCGGAAGTCTTGACCACGGTCACTGCTTGCGTGGAAGGAGGCGCGGCGCCTTGCGCTACGGCAACGGTGGGATTCCATCCGGCAATCGTCCCATCAATCGTGGAGAAGATGAACAAGCTGGGTTTGCCTGGGGCCAGCAAGAAATCCGTTTGGCTGCTGTTGGCGATTGTGCCGGTGGGTGTACCCAGTGGTGTGTTCTTGTTATTTGGATCGGCTTGCGGAATGGTGACGACCAGGGACTGCTTGGCTCCGGCACCGTTGTAGAGCGTACTAAGTCCCGTCGCGTTGTCAGAAATCCACCACACGCCGCCGGAACTCCTCGACAAACCCCACGGATTGACCAACTGAGGGTCGGTAACCGGGGCCACTCCTGACGTGCTGGAAACCAGATTGGTTTGCGTGTAGTGCTGCGCAAAGCAAACGGCCTGCATAGCGAGGACCAAGAATGCACCGGCGGTAAAACGTAGCGACGTCTTCATCTGCAACTCTCCTTTGCATTTAGAAGCAATTTTGTAAGCGCGGTTGTCGGACTCAGAACTACATGGTTGATTCAAGCGACGATTCAAACGCCGTCACTTTTGCCAACCGTGATCGCCAGCATAATTCCCGCCATGGTCGCTGTTGGATTGCTTGCCGCTATCCATCTCGGACGTGTCGCCTTTTCATCATTCCTCCTTCGAACGTTGTGACGGTTAGTTGGGGAAATCGCTCGCTTCCGGCTTTTTATCCAGCGAAGTGGGCTTTAGTACGTGTTTAGAACAATCATCGTTAAACGCTTCACACAGCATTGGATGTGATGTTCGCTACAGCGAGTTCCAGAATCGGACGTAAAGGTTCTGTCGCCTGTAGCAGGAAGAATTCTGACAAATTTTAATTTCACAGTTTTATCGGCGCGCCCTCTGCTGGCGAGAAAAGCGCCTGCAGGTAAGCGTGTTTCAGCGGAATCGGCGGATAAGTACGCTGCCCAAGGCGGGACGACGGGCGCTACGTGGAGCGCTGGCGAGAGACTTGCGTCTCCGCTCACGCGGACGCTCTCGGAGCCTTCCTCGCTTTGGCATGGACGATCTTTCGAGCGAACCTAAAGTGGTACACCGCGCGTTGTGCGGCAATTGGAACGGAGCTACAGTAAAACTCAGGCCTGTACCAAGCGAACTCCTTAATTTAGAGTATGAGAGAAGCGCTGAGCCGTGGCTGATTCCGCTATAACGAAATGGATCGCGCGGCCCGGAGTGTCTTTCGCGACGCGCTATGGATTGGCCCTCGCTTCGGTCACAGGCGCTCTGTTGCTGGAGCTTCTGTTTCACCACTTCAATCTGCCTCATCCGTTTGCTGCATTTGCACTGTCCGCAATCGCGATCACCTTTTGGTACGGCGGTACGAAGCCCGGTATTGTGGCGGTTTTGCTTTCGTCATTGGTCCGGAGCTTCATCGTCGAAGGCGCAACCAGCAGCCTCTCTCGCGCTCTGTATAACGTGGTGTTTTTGCTCTTTGCCGTTCTCATGATCTGGATAAGACGGTCAAGGGATGCTCTCGCGGTCGCGGACCGAACCGCAAGGCTAACCGCGGCGAATGAGGAATTGCGCAGGGAGAAAGAGCAGCTCGACGGATTGTTTGAGCTATCACCCGACGCGGTGATCCTGACCGACGAAGACTTTCACGTGTTGCGGGTCAACAAGGAATTCACACGAATGTTTGAGTACACAGCAGAAGAGGTTGCGGGAAAGTGGCTTCCCGAATTAATAATGCCTGAGGAATTGCGCGCTGAGGCTCTCAAGAGCAGCGATCAGCTGAGTTCGGGAGACAGAGTCGAGCTGGAGACCATTCGGCAACGCAAAGACGGTGTGCGCTTTGACGTTTCCGTTGTCGCGAGAGGCATCTCGCTTGGCGCTGAGCAGGTAGGCGTCTATCTTATTTATCGAGATATTAGTGAGCGCAAAAAAGTAGAGCGGAAACTCAGGCGCAGTGAAGCAAACTTCCTTGAAAGTCAAAGATTGATGCGTATGTGCAGTTGGGCATACGACCCATCATCTGGAATGGTGACGTTCTCGCCGGAAGCGAAACGAATATTCGATATCAAGTCCGATCAGGACATGTGGCCGGGTGATTTCTTTCGTGACAGGATTCATCCTGAAGATCGACCGGTCCATGAGGAAATTTTTAGAAGGGCCCGACTCAACAAGACCGATTACGAAGTCTCCTACCGCATCGTTCTCCCGGATGGTTCGATCAAACACCTCTACTCTGTCGCCCATCCGGTCCTGAACCAGTCGGGTGAATTGGTGGAATTCTTCGGAACTTCGATGGATGTTACCGTACAGCGGAAGGCCAGAGCCGAGTTGGAGAAAGCTTTCGAGGAAATCAAGCAGCGGACGGAAGCTCTTCGGCGGAGTGAGGCGTATTTGGCGGAAGCACAGAAATTGACCCACACAGGCAGTTGGGCGGTGCGGGTCCCTCAGATGGAAAACGTCTATTGGTCAAAAGAGATGTTCCGGATCTTTGGCCTCGATTCTGATCTCACGCCACCCATGGAGGTAGGCCGACGGTTGCACCCGGAGGACGCGTCTTACTTCACACCTGTGATCGAGCACGCCATTCGGGACAGGACCGACTTTGAGACCGACTATCGGATTCTTCTGCCAAACGGCGCTGCCAAGTACATTCATGTGGTCGGACACCCGGTAGTGAATGCTTCCGGCGATGTCGTTGAATTAGTCGGTACGGCGATGGATGTCACGGAGCAGCACGAAGCGAGAGCAGCTCTGCAGACTGCGTTTGAGCAAATAAAGGCGGAGGAAACAGAGCTTCGGCGGATGACCGATGCCATCGCCAGTTATATTTACGTGTTGCGCCCGGATGGGACAGCCGTTTATGCAAATCAGACGGTGCTCGACTACACCGGTCTCACTTTGGAGGATGTGCAGAGAGAAGACCAGCGCGCACGGGTGTTCCACCCCGAGGATCTGGAAAGGCTGCGCAAGGAACGCGATGAGGCGCTCGCGCGCGGTAAGCCTTTTGAACTTGAGCAACGAGCGCTTGGAAAAGACGGTAACTATCGGTGGTTTCTTGTCCGCTTCAATCCCCTTCGCGACGACCAAGGGAACATTATTCGCTGGTACGCGACTGGGACGGACATCGAGGATCGCAAGCAGGCCGAAGAGAGGATGCGTAACGAAAACGTTGCGCTGAGGGAGCAAATTGATCAAGTCTTCATGTTTGAGGAGATTGTGGGCGCGTCTCCAGCCTTGCAAAGAGTGCTCTCGAGCATTGTGAAAGTGGCCCCCACCGATTCCACGGTGCTGATCACCGGCGAAACCGGCACCGGAAAAGAACTGATTGCTCGCGCCATACACAAGCACTCGCAACGTTCCGGGCAGGCGTTCATCAGCGTAAACTGTGCGTCGATTCCTTCCTCCCTGATTGCCTCGGAGTTGTTTGGTCACGAGAAAGGCGCTTTCACCGGCGCGGTGCAGCGCCGCCAGGGCCGCTTTGAAATGGCGCACTCGGGTACGATCTTTCTGGACGAGGTCGGCGAGCTTCCTGCGGAGACCCAGATTGCGTTGTTGCGGGTACTTCAGGAGCGGCAGTTCGAACGAGTGGGAGGTAACCGAACTCTTCCCACCGACGTTCGCGTCATAGCCGCAACCAACCGTGATTTAACGGCAGCCATTGCTGCGGGAACGTTTCGAACCGACTTGTTTTACCGGCTTAACGTTTTCCCGATTGAGGTGCCTCCTCTGCGCAAACGGAAGGAGGACATTCCGATGTTGGTGGAGTATTTCGTAAAACGCTACGCAGACAAAGCCGGGAAACAAATCTGCAAGATCGACCACAAGACGCTGGAGCTGTGCCAATCGTACCCATGGCCGGGAAATATCCGCGAGTTGCAAAACATTGTCGAAAGATCGGTGATCTTGTGCGGCGGCGACACCTTTTGGATCGAAAAGGCCTGGCTGGCAAGTGCGCACCCACCCCGGCCGGAATTAGCAGGTCCTTTGCCAGACACTCTCCAGAATCAGGAGAGAGAAATTATCGAAACGGCTCTTGCGCAAAGTAAAGGGAAAGTCGCCGGCCCGGAAGGTGCGGCAGCGAAACTCGGAATTCCCCCATCGACGCTGGACACGAAAATTAAGCACCTGGGGATCAAGAAACACAGGTTTATCTCTAAGTAGTGGTGAGCCCCCTTTTCAATTCCCGGGGATCCGGGACTTCCCGGAATTCCGTAACTCCAATTTCTCCTCTAAGCCTTTCGTTTCAGTGCCTTGCATGTGGCCCCAGTGTTGCACCTTCGTCAACCGAAGGCCGCGATGGCAACAACGTGGAAACGCCATTGCTGACTGGGCCAAACAACATAACAACATAACGATGACCTTGAGGATCGAGCGATCGGTGCGGCAGGGATTCACGGTTTTTACCCTAAGCGGGCGTATGAAGGCGGAGGAGGTCGCGGAGTTGAAGGCGCTCTTTGATACGGACTACCGAAACATTGTTTTGGACTTACGAGACGTGAGGTTGGCAGATCGCGACGCAGTGAGGTTTCTAAGAGATTGCGGGGCAGACGGGATGAAGTTCGAGAACTGTCCGGCGTACATCCGCCAGTGGATGGACAGGGAAGAAGATTGAGGGAAGGACGACGTGGCACTGCCGCGGCTCGGGTTTGGAGGAGGAGGTCCGTTGTGGCGATGACTACATTTTTCTCAGTGCAGGATACCTCAGCGGTTAACGATCTTCGAGTGTGGAGCGAGGAGCAGTTGATAGCAACCGCCAAGACCGGAAGTCGAGCCCCCTTCGGAGAGCTTTGCGAACGCCATGCCAAAAAAGTCTTCCGCATCATTTATCGGATCATGCGAAATCGCGAAGACGCGGAAGACGCAGCGCAAGAGTGCTTTCTGAATGCTTTCGTCCATCTCAAGGATTTTGATGGAAGATCGCAATTTGCAACCTGGCTGACCCGCATTGCGATTAATGCCGCCTTGATGAAGCTTCGCAAAGACCGCGGAGCGCGAGAAGTTCCCATAGAGGAGCCAAACCCGTCGTCTGAACCAGTAGCGCAACGAGAATTTCGGCACGACGCTCCCGATCCGGAAGAGAGTTGCTCCCTTCGTGAACGGAAACGGATCGTGGAGTCAGCCATTTCGGGGCTGAGGCCGCGAACTCGCAACGTTGTGGAGCTCATCCACTTACAGGAACACTCAATCAGAGAAACTGCAGAAATTTTAGGGATTTCGATGGGGGCAGTAAAGTCGCGGATGTTTCACGCGAAAATCGCGCTGCATCGAATGCCCTTGCTGCAAAGTGTCGGCAGCTCCAACCGTGCCAGCGCAAGCTGAGTAAAGAGGTATCTCATGACAGCAATCAAGGCGGTAATTTCCCCTTTCGCCCAAACCCAGAGCGAATTCGATTCAAATCCGATGTACTTCCTCAATGAAGACTTGGCGTCCGTGCCGGTTTCTGGCATCCCGGATGAGTTTCGTAAGCTATCTCGCTACTTGCCGGTGATCGTGCTTGTTCCGAAGTCGGCTCTTCATGATAAGACGACCCAGAAAAAACCGGGACCCCATAAGCCCGTCACTGGCCTCATTAATACCAGCGATGTCTGCTTACCGCTGGATGCAGCGAAGGCCTGGTTGAGAAATCCCATCGCCACAGACACGTTTGAGTTTGGGGGGGTTACAGGATGTTTTTCAACGATGGAAATTCATCGCAATGGTCGGCCCGTTATTCTCACGTGTAAGGAATTCAAAACGCTCGCGTATCTGATCAAAAACCCTCGGAGAGTGATCTCACGGGACGAACTACTCAGTAAAGTGTGGGGATACCAGAACTATCCTTCTACAAGGACTGTCGATAATCACATTTTGAATCTGCGCAAAAAACTAGAAACAGAGCCTGCCCGTCCCAAGCACTTTCATACGGTCCATAGCTCTGGTTACAAGTTCCTACCGTAGGACCAGTATCCGACGGTCTCGAGAGGCCTGCGTGTCACCCACTAACATCGCAAAGGCCTGCTCGAGTCCTCTATAAGTGAGGAAACAATGTCTGAAGTACAGCAGTGCGCAAAGTGCGGCACGAGGACTACGGTCGTATCTCTCTTAGCACTCGTCATGATTTTCTGTTCCTTTCTTTCCTCTCTTATCTTCTCTTCCAAGCGTTTTCTTTGTTTCTGTGCGTGATTCTCGAGACGAAATGGGCTGCGTGAGCGATTGCGCCCCATGAAGGGCTACCAACGGTTTATGCCGTGGTCGCTTTTGCGGCTACCTGGCGACCGAGGAAGTC
>Ga0210406_10001206_pt1 | contig 32729 bp, 41 predicted proteins | sample IncBWC30MmetaG_FD_155454 | JGI IMG/M metagenome (GOLD analysis project Ga0210406, IMG submission 155454) | Forest soil microbial communities from Barre Woods Harvard Forest LTER site, Petersham, Massachusetts, United States - Inc-BW-C-30-M | ecosystem: Environmental > Terrestrial > Soil >... | reverse complement strand
GACTTGGGTGGTGGACGGCCATGGTGACAGACGCCTCGAGGCAGTCACTGTGGAACGCGTCGACGGTAAGCGCGAGAAATTGCGCGCCGCCGGTCTGTTCGTTCTCGTCGGGGGCACACCCCATACTCAGTGGCTCGCGGGCACCATCGAGATGGATGCCAAGGGATATATCTTGACCGGCCGCGACTTGCTCCGCTCGGGCCATCCGCCCAGCGGGTGGAGGCTCGAGCGCGAACCTTTTTTCTTGGAGACGAGCATGCCGGGAGTGTTCGCTGTCGGCGACGCGCGCTGCCGCTCCGTCAAGCGCGTCGCATCTGCGGTGGGAGAGGGGGCCACCGCGATCCAGCTTGTCCACGAATACTTGCGCGCAGTATGATCGCCGCAAAGTACAGACTCTTCAGCGCCGAACCGAAAGCCAGTAAGTTCCCGAGATACGCGCACACCGAGGAAGTGGCCGTTCGGCATTTCGATTTGGGCCGCCACGCGATAAGTCCCGGATGTCGGGAATTCGGAAGGAATCTTCAGGTCACACTCTACCGGCTCTATTCCTCAAGCTCGCTTTCTTCTGGCGCATCGCTCGGACTCTCGAACTCAATGCGGTAGCCGTCGGGATCGATCAACGGTACTACCCAGAGGCGGTTTCCAACAAATGGACGTTTCCGCGTCTGTATTCCGCGTGATTTGAACTCGCGATAAAGCGCCAGCGCGTCTTCGCACATAAAGCAGACCGATGTTCCAACCCCAAGTGTTTCCTTCGGAAGGCGCTCCGACAAAAACTCCTGAAGCATAACGGCGGCATCCCCAAGTTCAAGCCAGCACCAGCGAATTCTCCCGTCGGGGTTGTCCTCAATCCGCTCCGGAATCCACCAGTGCTTCATTTTGAAGCCAAGCCCGTCGACATAAAACCGCAGCGAAGCTTCCATGTTGCTCACGCCGAAAAACGGCACAGCCTGCTTGACATTAACGCTTGTAACGGGTGCGATTGTCATGGTTCACCTCACCACGATCGCTGCTTATGGTAGCAATGCATGAGTCTGTCGTGAAATTGCGATTGCACTCAACCTGCGCGTTCAAATCCCCAGTGGTCGGTAAGTCGGAAGCGACCGCCGGAAATGGTGGTCTGCTGCACTGAGGCGGGATATTCGTTCTTAGTAGCTTAAGCGATTTTTCGCCCGTCAGACTTGGATCGTCCGTGCATCAACTCCGGATGCCATTTGGGGGGCTCTGATCAGCGGCCTTCTTCTCCTGGCCTTTCAAAATCCGCACCACGGCAAGGATCGTGTTCCAGTTGCGTGTGGTTGCCGGCATACCGCACAGCTTGTCGATCCGGCCAAGATAGCCAATGGTCTTCATGTGGCGACGGTACACCCCAAAGACGAATTGGTTCTTGGACGCGATCACTCGCACGAACCACTTCCCGTCGGGTGGAAATGTGACTGGCAAGACAGCGCGCAGGGCCCCCGCTTTCGACAGGATGCTGACGAATCGAACAGTGTCGGGGCGTGGCTGCTCGGCTCCAAACGGACTCTCCGTCTCCAAGTGGATAAGATCACGACCGTCGCAGAGCACAACTTCCGCCTTGAACGGCAACTTGCGCAGCAGGGCTGCGCGGAATTTTGCTCTTGATCCAGGTTTGCGAACGACAAAGGTGCCGGCAGCTCCGACATTCACGACACCATAGTTGCCCAATCCTCTTGCGAGAACGCTTGGGCGAAAGGTCCGGTGCCCGCCAACGTTGATGCCGCGAATGAAAACGACAAGAGCCATACACCGTTCGCTATTGCGACAATCCTTTCGTGCCAATCTCGTATTCGCTCTGCACGAGGCCCCCGTTATAGCTGCGCGTCGCGACGTGGCGAAGACTGATGTCGCGCGGCATTGGACCAAACAACGGGATGCCTGCTCCGATCAGTACTGGCACGCGCGTGATCACCAATCGGTCGATGGATCCGGCCGCGAGGAATCGCTGAATCGTGATGCCGCCGTCTATATAAGCGTGTTTGAAGCCGCGGGATTTGAGCTGCTTTACGATTTCGGCCGGTTCGCCCGACATCTCCTCTACCACGCCACCTTTGACTGACGAGAAATCGAGCGGACGGCTGCTCAGCACAATCACAGGCTTCTTGCCGTAAAGTACCAGGTGCCCGAGTTTGAGCACGACATCGAAGGTCCTGCGGCCGATCACGACGACGTCGACACTGGTGAGGAATTCCTTGAACCCGTGAGGCTCCTGCTCACCTGCGTGCAAGAAGTCGAGCGCGTCATCCGGGCGAGCCAGAAAGCCGTCGACGCTGACTCCGCAGAAGGCTGATAGTTTTATGGCAGTCCTCCTGAGTTGACGTTGACGTTAGTGTAGTTATCCAGAGGTGGCTTTAGCAAGGGAACCGAGGCTTTGTGAGATTTGGGACTTGGCTTATGGGAAGGAAACAGCATTCTGCTATTGGGCGAGTCCTAGTCGAGCAAGCTTTGGCTGGCGAATTGTTGTTTTGCCCAGATCGCCTTAGGATTCCCCTTCCTGCTACGATTCTGCGATGACAATCTGGTTATTCTCTTTATCCATCTCCTTGCTACCCCTGCCCGCTTGCTCGATCCTGGCGGCGTCCGTTCCATAGTTGCGGAGTCCCTTGTCCTCGAGGAGCTGCGCGACCTGATCCACTTTGACTGGAACGCCATGGGTTATCGCCAAGAGATTTACCTACGACCCAGACGTAATCACTCTTAAGAAAGGTGAGCCAGTTGTCTTGGCGCTGCGCAGCACCGATGTCACGCACGGTCTTAAGGTGGACGGGTTGAATATCAAGTCTGGCGACATAAAGAAAGACCAGGAAACCGAGATTCAGTTCACTCCGCAACAAACCGGTCACTTTATAGGCCAATGCGCGCATTTCTGCGGCAAAGGCCACGGAGAGATGAAACTACAAATTGATGTAGTTCCATGAGACTGGCTCGAAAACGTTCTGTCGGAACCGACTAGAGGGAACGTCCAGAAAGGAAAGGGAGAACAATTCCTGGTGCCAATACATTTTTTTGGGAAGTTCATCCCAGTTGGGTTACGGACCGGCAGAGTCAATCAGTGTCTGTTCTCGGGTGAGGTTGAACCGCGCTGTTCGGATTGCGCAGCGGTTGGCGTGATTGCGTGCTGACGTCCTCCTAGCCTGTCGTCAGAATCGACATCGCACTCTCCGCAGAACAGCCGTCACCTCAGAGTCTCCTACGGCTCGAGCGCGAATACTCGCTCGCAGCCGAACTCGATCTCGCGTGGGCAGCCAAGCCTCTGGCGCTCACTCGTCACGAAGGGCGAACAATCCTCTTACTGAATGACCCCTGCCGGTGAACCCTTGGATCGGATTCTTGAGCGGGACCACGGGCAACCTGTGGCTGGCGAATTGTTAGTTCGCCCATGATTCCTTAAGGGTTCCCGCCCAGCTACCATTCCTCAATGTGTCATCTGGTCGACATCCCATGGTCGCAAGGCCGGGGAAATCAACGGTGATATAATTCCGCCTTACTGGAGACAACTATGAGTCCCTCGAACAACATCATCGTGAAAGACCCTGATATTCTCGGCGGGACGCCTGTGTTTCGGGGAACGCGAGTACCAGTCCAGGCGCTTTTCGACTCCCTCGAAAGTGGCGAAACCCTCGAGGAGTTCCTGGAAGGATTTCCTTCTGTGACGCGCGACGTGGCAATTGCCGCTCTCGAACAGGCCAAACAGTGCCTGTCTAACCCTCTTGTCACTGACCGCTAAACACGCGTACATGCGGATTTTGCTCGACGAGTGTGTCAATCAAAGAATGCGCAAATGGGCACGAATGCCAATCGGCTCGGTACGTCGGCTTTTGTGGGCTCAAGAACGGTGGGCTTCTGGACGCCGCTGAAGCGGCAGGTTTTGATGTTCTGGTGACGCTGGACCGTGGCTTTCGATACGAGCAGAATCTGGCTGGACGTAAAATCGCAGTCGTGATTTTTCGCACCAAATCTATTGCTCTGAAAGACTTGTTGCCACATGCTCCTGAGGCCCTGGTCGCATTGCAATCAATAAAACCAGGTCGAGTGGTCCATGTCGGAAGGTAACCAACTGGAGTTTTCGGGGCGTTGTCGTGCGGGCTACTTTCGGTCGGTCTCGTTTTTGACCCGGGCCCAAATGCCCGCTCCGGGGATGCGACCGTTCGACTCGAGCGGGAGAGAATCTCTAAAGAATCTCTTGGGACTACGCTTGGAATGTCGTGCGATGGTCGCAATGATTGCCTTCCGGCCGTGAGGGTTGCTTCGGCAGCAGCGTGGAACAGCATGGCAACTGTCATTTCTCTTCGAGAGGTCATCGAGACACTGGAGATGCAGGGCGAGAATTGCCTTTCCTACCTGGATCCAGACACGGGCGAGATCGTCACTGCGACAGAGGAAGTACGGCGTCTGGCAGAAGAGCCGGAGGAATCTCAAGACAATCTCCCTGAATGGCAGCGCGAGATGGTGCGGAAGGTCCGCGCCATGCTGGCGAGCAGCCGCTCCCTGCAGTTGCCGGACCGCTTCAGGATTCATGAGTGGTCTATTATGAATGAATTCGCAGGGGCGCAGCATAGCAAACAGCTGCGGCAGAAACTGCTGGAGGCTATTCATGGGGCAGGCGCCTTTCGGATGTTTGGGAGTACGATCCGGCGCCTGGGCATAGAAAAAAGTTGGTATCGCTTCCACGAGGAAGCGCTGGCAGAAATCGCACGCGACTGGCTCGAGGCGCACGAGCTTCCGTACAGGTAGCGACGCACGGGCGAAGGGAGGAGAGGGATGGGCTTCATACCGATCGGTATCGGGAAGTACGTCCAGCTGCACGTCAAGGCTAACCCTGACGAGAATCCCAAGGAGCTGCTCGCACGTTTGCGCAGTTGCGTTTCTGACGCCTTGGCGGGAGCGCGTTGCTCCTGCGGGGCACCCATCTGGGTTGTCGGGTCCGTTTCGGCGGGATACGCGTGTTTCACCTGCATCACCGGCGAGGCATTTCCCGCAGAGGACTACGAGATTGATCAGGTCCTTGCAGCCCGTGACGAGCTGACATCGCGTGGATTCGACCACCCGCGAGTTTAAAAGCAGAAACGGAGGACTGAAAAATGCCCCTCGACTCCGTCTGCGAGCCGGTTGCGGCCTTCCCTGAAGAGCGGAAGACATACAAACTGCTATGGCGCCGACGATGACGTTGGGGGCTGAATCTGGCTAGAATAAACGCATGCAAAATTGGCGCGAGCGAGCACTCATTGACTTCGCTCTCGATTGCGGCTTTTCGAGCCATTCCCACCTGAGCCGCTTGTTTCATAAGTTTGTTGGGGTCACTCCGAGCGACTACCGTCGCAGCTTACGGCCTTGAACTCGCCACTGGATTCACAGAATGTCTCGAGATAAAAGGATCCAATTGTGACAATAGGCTACGTTCTGACAAGCTCTGCCATTTCGTTTGCCGTACTTTCGAACCAACGTCTGCGCTAGTTGTTCATGCAGACGTGCGATACGAAATTTGCGGAGGGCAATTATGCGAATTGGTTTCGTTAGCCTACCTGTACCTGGGCATCTGAATCCCATGACAACATTGGCCCGTAAGCTCCAGTCACGCGGCCATGACGTCGTATTTATCTCCCTCGCCGACGTTGCGCCTTTTGTTGAGGCTGCGGGGCTGCGGTTTGTACCTTGTTCGGAGGCGGCATATCCAGCCGGCTCGCTCGGTAAGCTCGTGCGCCGCCTCAGTGAGTTGTCAGGTGAAGATGCCCTGCACTTTACCGTCAATTCGATGATGAAGGGATACACCAAATCATTATTTGAGTCCCTTCCGGATACCCTCTCCAAGGCTGGAGTGGATGGGATTGTCCTTGATCAGTATCAACCTTATGTCGAATTGATACCGATGCACCTTCGAATGCCCTTCGTCCATGTCTCCAACGCTCTTCACGTCGATTACACGGGACGAACTCCTATCTGCTTCGTGGACTGGCCATACAAGACTGGAGTTGATGCTCTGGCCAGAAATATCGAGGGAGTTCGACGGGCCAGAATACTCCTGGAACCTGTCACGGCAGTAGCCCAGGCCTACGCAAGAGAGGTTGGGCTCTCCGTTGACTGGAACAATCCGCATTCGACTCTTTCTCCTCTTGCCTGGGTTACCCAGTGCCCCAGGGAATTCGATTTTGGTTGCGCTCCCTACTTTCCACAATTCCAGTATGCCGGGCCATTCCACGATGGTCGCGGCCGGATGGACTTCGGTTTTCCCTGGCAGCAGCTTACAGGCGAACCGATCGTCTACGCTTCGATGGGTACGCTACAGAATGGATTGATAGACATTTTTCGTTCGATCACGCAAGCTGCGATTGGATTGAAGGAATTACAGTTTGTCCTTGCTGTTGGTGGCCAGCTCGATTCGAAACAGCTCGGAGCCGTTCCTGCGAATGTGATGGTAGTGAGTTACGCGCCCCAAATCGACATCCTCAGACGCAGTTCTCTGTGTATCACTCACGCGGGATTGAACACTGCCCTTGAATCCCTTTCTAGCGGTGTACCTATGCTTGCGCTGCCGATAACCAATGATCAACCAGGTGTGGCGGCGAGGATAGCGAACAAAAAGGTGGGCATTGTCATCTCCCCGGACCAGGCGTCCCCAGAGAATTTTGTAGCAGCGATCAAACGGGTGCTCGGAGATTCCACGTTCCGGGATAACGTTCGGAGAGTGCAGGAAGCAATCCGCAGCACGGACGGTCTTTCGATTGCCGCAGATATTCTGGAAAGAGCATTTGAACTGGAGGAGAGGCAGCAGGGAGCGGCCTAACATCGCCTCCGAATGCGCTCCGCGGTCGAACACAATCCTTGCCGTTGTAGGAGAACGAGGATGAAATTCAGTGGTTGGTCTGTACCTGCGGGCATCCGCAAACACTCAAGCCTCTTTTGCTTTTACCGATACGGAAAATGCCGCCGCATTTTTTAGGACAAACTGAGTTTGCAGCCTCATGGCGTGGTGGAGATCCGAACAGCTCACTCCACATCGAGGACTTCTAACTACGCGGAACCGGAAGGGGTGACGTCTTGTGTCCGAGGCGAAAGAGTCTCTCGGAAGCGAGGATGTTGTTGCCGGTTGCAGCCGCGTTACCAGATACGATCAGTCTGCTGGGGACACGGATAATGCCGCCGGTCACGCCGTTCACTAGGTACAGCAGGCCCGCGATCCCCTCGACCTCCTCAGGGTAAACGACAGCCGTCCAATTCCAGCCGGTCACTTTGTCCAAAGTGACTCCCAGATACTCCAGCCAACGTTTATTGAAGTAGTCAGGGTAACCGTCGGGCCTGCCGGTGTGAATCAGCGCCGGAATCGAGTCGACAAGCGCTTGCGTATCCATCAAGTCGGATTCCCGCCGTGGAGACATGCCGCGCATCGATAAGGTCGATTGAACTGAGCCTTCTCGGCAGTCCCGAGCCCTACCAAGATTCGATTCACTGCGGAGTACTTGGGTAATCACGCGCCGATGCCTTTTGTACACGCCTCGCCATTTGTCGAAAGCTCGCCGCGCGCACAACTGCTAACAGGTTCTTCTTCAGGTACTTACGATTGGAGCTTCAATTGCCCTCTACGTTGAAGCGTTGTGAGGTCGGAGAGGAACCCCATGCTGCGGATCACGAGGAAGACAAACGGTCAAGTGGTCTTTAAGGTCAGTGGTCAACTAACCACGGAAAACGTGTCGGAGATGGAGGCGCTGATTGCGGCAGAAGGAAAAGGCAAACGAATTGTCTTGGACTGTACAGATTTGCGGTCCGTGGACGGCGAGGCCGTTAAGTTTTTGGAGAAGTGGGAAGCTGACTCGATCAAGCTAAAGAACTGCGGACTCTACATCCGAGAGTGGATCAAGAGACAGCGGCAGGAACGAAAATCTGGTGAGAATCAGGAGACATAGGTAATGAACGCGAAACGTTTGATTTGAGCGTTTGCGGAGAAGGAGCAGTTATGTTCACAGCAACACAATCGGCCCATCAGAGACTCGATGCATGCTGGGGGGAACCTGCGGATCGCGAACTCGCCGGAGTTTTGGACACGGAAAAACGGGGTTCAACGGCTTGCCAGTTTGAGCGTGCACTGCGGGAAAAAGTTGTGGGGCAAGATCAGGCGGTGCAGGCCCTGGTCGACCTATACCAAATGTTTTGCGCTGGGTTGCAGTCACCTTCCCGGCCGATCGGAAACCTGCTGTTTTTAGGGCCGACAGGCTCTGGGAAGACGCGCATCGTCGAAGCGGCTGCTGAGATTCTGTTTGGAGACAGTCGCGCTGTTATCAAAGTGGACTGCGCGGAATTTCAACACTCTCACGAAATCTCTAAATTGATTGGTTCGCCGCCAGGATATCTGGGGCACCGCGAATCACACGCGCTCATAACGCAAGAAGCGTTGGCCGCAAGCCACCGCGATCACATGAAAGTGAGTTTTTTGCTGTTCGACGAGATTGAAAAGGCGAGTGACGCGCTATGGCAATTGCTGTTAGGGATGCTGGACAAAGCGACGCTGACACTGGGCGACAACCGGCGAGTGGACTTGTCGCAAACAATAAATTTTCTTACCTCGAACCTCGGTGGTGGACAGATCGCGGATCTGCTGCAAGGCGGAATGGGATTCGTCCAGCCGAACGACAAGGCGACAACTGGATTGTACAAAAAGGTGGAGAGGACCGCGGTCGAGGCGGCCAGGCGCAAGTTTTCACCTGAGTTCATGAATCGCTTGGACAAAGTTGTCGTGTTCCATCCCCTGGAACGCGAGGAACTGGACGAAGTGCTGGAGATCGAGTTGAGCAATGTGCAGAAGCGCGTGTTGGACGTAGCAACGCGACCGTTCCTATTTCGAATCACCGAAGAAGGGCGCGCGTTTCTTCTGCAGGAAGGCACTGACCAACGTCACGGAGCGCGCCACCTGAAACGAGCCATTGAACGGCACGTGGTCTATCCAATTGCCAGATTGCTGGCCACGGGACAAGTCCATGAAGGCGATGTGCTCGTAATCGACCGGCGTCCCAGCGAAAAGGTTCTGGCTTTTTTACGAGAGCCGGATAGGCGGGCTTCGGATTCAAGCATTTTCGTGGGGAGGCACTTTGGTGAACCCACGCAGCAAGTGTTGGAAGGAACGTAGGCGGAACAAATGAGCTCATCTTCTAATCCCGTGATGCAAATTAACGAAAATGAAGAAAACATGCCGATGAACGATATTGCGTATCGTACTGACGAGCTACCTGCTCGTAAGGAGGACCGCCAGGATCTTCCATTTGTGAAGACAATCGTGGGTCGACGTGGGAGTCTTCGTGGCATCCTCTCTCTAGTCGAAGCGGTTGCGCCCATGAATACGACAGTTCTGATTGCCGGCGAAACTGGCACCGGAAAGGAAGTCATCGCTCGCGCGATTCACGAGTTTAGTCCCCGCCGGAACCAAAGTCTGGTAAAGGTAAATTGCGCGGCAATCCCCGCTGGCCTTCTGGAAAGCGAGTTATTCGGGCACGAACGCGGAGCCTTTACGGGCGCTGTGAACTCTCATGTCGGCCGCTTCGCGTTGGCCGATCGCGGCACTCTGTTCCTCGATGAAATTGGAGACATGCCATTGGAACTTCAGCCCAAGCTGCTTCGTGTCTTACAGGAGCGCGAGTTTGAGGCAGTCGGCAGCACGCGCACAACGCGAGTTGATGTTCGCGTCGTCGCTGCGACCAACCAAGACTTGAAGCGAATGGCTCAGGATCGTGAATTCCGCGAAGATTTGTACTACCGGTTGAATGTCTTCCCGATTTATCTGCCGCCACTGCGCGAAAGAAAAGCCGATATTCCCGAGCTCGTGGAATACTTCGTTCAACAGTTTGCGGCTTCGATGGACAAATCGATCGAATCGATTCCTCAGGAAACGATCCGCTCCCTGGTGCGTCATCACTGGCCCGGCAACATTCGAGAGCTACAAAACTACGTCGCACGTGGCGTCATTCTCTCGAATGATGGCGTCTTTAAACCGGCTCCTCTTGAAAGCTACCAGCCGCCCGAGCCCGAGATTTCAAACTTCACCCTTGAAGACAAGGTGCGTAGAGAAATTCTCGCCGCGTGCCAGCGCTCCAATTGGAAGCTCGGAGGTCCGCGAGGAGCAGCTGCCAGACTTGGCCTGAAGCGCACCACGCTGTTTTACAAGATGAAGCGCCTTGGTATTTCGCCACCAGCAGACCATTTACAGGAGTGAGTCGCAAATCTGAGTGCACCTCGGTCCCCACTCGCCTTCACAGCTTCATGAGGGCGACTGCTCGCCTCTGTTTGTTTCTCCGCGGCGTACATGACTCTCCCAAGTCAAATCTGGCCCTGGGCGAGAGGAAGTCCCGATGTAATCTGCACCTCCATCATCATGCTGACGCTTGGCGCTTAACCGCTGGTCGTGCAAACTATTTGTCAAGTGAGTTGCGACGGCATGAACTGCAACGTGCAGAGAGAACACTTGCCTGCAAGACCCAAAGCCTCGGTTCTTGCGTAGCCCCTTCGAGCTGCCAACCGTTTAGCGCTTTGGCCGCGCGATTGACGCCGAAGCCTGCGGAACACCTAGGATCATTCCAGAAGGACCTTCAACCGTATTTCCTTACGGCAGCACAAGGTGAACGATTGAAGAAATCGCTTCTGAGACGTCGTTCCGGGCAATGAGCGCCGACCTTTAGTGCGCACAGCGCGGGAACAGCGTCGCTAAAACTATCAAGTCCCACGGTCTGAAGAACCACTCGCTAGTCTGGTTGCCCTGAGGCTCCACGGCTCGTACAGTGAAGCCCAACCGGTGACGTTTTGTGAGATTTTCCAGATGCTGCGCACAAATCCCGGTAAGGTTCGTGACCTCGGCAAAGGTGAAGAGCTTTTGGCTCGCTTTCACAGTGATCATTCGATTCAAGTCCTCGCCAGTTCTGTGCTCATTTACGCTTCACGAATTCAGAGAAAAGGTTCTTCTTATGAATGGAAGCCGCAAGAGCTCGTCCCGTTTCCGCAAAGACCTGCCGTTTTGCGCGAAACAGCCGGGCCTTGAAGGTCCCGGTTGAAACACCGAGCATGGCGGAGGCTTCTGCGCCCGACAACTCGTCGAAGTAAGTCATAGTGAACGCCTGTCGCAGCACGGGTTTCATTTTTCCTACGATCCCGTCGATCAACTGAAGAGTCTCCCGTTCGGCGTGAACTATTTCCGGATCAAGTTCCGAGGCCGGAATATTTTCCGTCCAGTTGACTTCACGCGAGTTGCTGTTCTCGGGGAGCGGATGGATTGTGAATAGTTTACGTTTACGTTGGATCATGAAAGCGGCATTCAATACGATGCGCGTCAACCAGGTCCTCAGTGCAGACCGCCCCTCGAAGCTACGCCAATGACGATACGCTGAAAGAAACGCCTCTTGCACCGCGTCTTCCGCATCTTCTCTATTCCGCAGAATGGAGTGAGCGACCGCTACGAATCTTTTGTGCGATGCGACAAACATCTCCTTCAAAGCGCCAATTCCTGGGAAGCCCTCTCGTATCTCCTCCAGTTTGCGGGACCCGTAGCTTGGCGACTTAGGAGTAGCTGAGCGCACATTCTTTTTGAGTGTCTGGAATACGGGCAGAGGGTTCCTGGCCGCGGCTTTGTTGCTTTGTCCGATGGAACTCGCGATTCCCAATGCGTAGGTCACTAGCGATCTCCGTGTCCTCACTTGTTCCGTCATGCAAACGTATGCCCATTGCGGACTTCGCCAAGCACGGCAGCTATACGTTTTGTTTTCAACGGAAAGGAGAAATGCCGGAAGGCTGCGCCATGACACGAGAGTTTTTGACTTGACGAGAACGTTTGGGTTGTGACCCCGGGCGCAGGCCCAATAAAATCTGTCGCGTTTCTTTCTCTTCGTGCACCTTTCATATCAACGAGATATTCCGGCCAACTTGTGACTGCGTTTCCGTCTCGGTTCTCTTCGACGACCAATGCTGCTGTGAACGGGCAAACACGCTGTCAACACGGCCGTGGAGTGCTGCTTTACCTCAACCAAGAAGGACGAGGGATTGGCTTGGCCAACAAGACTCGCGCTTACGGCCTGCAGGATGAAGGACTCGACACGGTACAGGCAAACGAACGCTTTGGGTTCAAGCCCGATCAACGAGACTATGGCATCGGCGTGCAGATCCTGCGAGAACTGGGCGTGCGCTCCATGCGCCTCTTACGCAACAACCCCCCGCAAGCTCATCGCCATCGAGGGCTACGGGCTGTCCGTTACGTAATGGCTGCCTCTCGAGATCCCTGCGTCGCCCTCGACACTTCGCTATTTGACGACAAAACGAAACAGCTGATACTGCGCGCTTAGGGAACTCCGTTCGGCTTCGCCGCTCACACAGGTCTGACTTTCAGACAGTCATCAACATTTTTGTGTCTGCGATCCAAGAATACATGGAAATCCGCTCGCGCCTTTTTCATTGAGTTCGAAAGTACTTCCGCCAACGCTACGGCAGTTAAGTCAACGCGCTGACCGAGCATCTGCGACGCGAATCATTTCGCGAAAATTAACGTGCCTCTTTTCAGTGACGTAAGCCAAAACCATCTTTGGCCGTCAGAATGCTTTAAGTCGTCGTGGCAGTCACAAACACAAGGCAAAAGGAACAACAGAAACTTTCCATGGCGAGGCCGACAAAAGAGAAACAGTCGCAAAGCGTTTCTGGTGGAACGACGCTTGAGGAAAAGATGGCAAAACCGAAAATCATCATCGTCGGCGGTGGCTTCGCGGGATTGGCAGCCGCCAAGGCGCTGAGAAAGACGCCCGCGAAAGTAGATTTGATCGACCGTACCAATCACCACGTGTTTCAGCCGCTGCTTTACCAGGTCGCGACTTCCGTTCTTACGCCCAGTCAGATTGCGACTCCGATCCGCAGCGTTCTTCGGAATCACGAGAACACGACAGTGATACTGGGGGAAGTCACAGGAGTGGATAAGGATCGGAAGTGCGTCTTTTTTAGTGACGCGGACCGTCAGAACGTGCCGATCGCCTATGACTATCTAGTCTTGGCGACTGGTGCCAGTCACAGCTACTTCGGTCATAACCAATTTGCGGAGTACGCACCGGGTTTGAAGAGCCTTGCGGACGCCGAGGCGGCGAGAAATAAGATCCTGCAGGCGTTCGAATTAGCAGAGGCCGAGGAAGATCCGAGCCGCCATCGTGACCTGCTGACTTTCATTCTCGTTGGCGCTGGTCCTACTGGCGTGGAAATGGCCGGCGCATTGGCTGTCTTCGTCCGAACCACACTGAAATCAGACTTCCGAAGGATCGATCCTAGGTCCGCGAGAATTCTCCTCGTCGATATGGCGTCAAGGGTCTTACCCCCGTTTTCGGAGAGTCTTTCCAGAGCCGCGAAGCAACGGCTTGAGAATTTAGGCGTCGAAGTCCGCCTCGGACACAGCGTGGACCAAATCGACGCAGACGGCATCGTGGTCGCGGGCGAGCGCATTGCAAGCAAAACCGTTATCTGGACCGCAGGCGTGGCGCCCTCGCCGGCTGGCAAGTGGCTGAATGTCGAGACCGATCGCGCAGGTCGCGTACGCATTCAGAAAGATCTCACGGTGCCCGGACATCCGGAGATTTTTGTGGTTGGCGATACGGCGTCGCTCGATCAAAATGGCAAACCGCTTCCCGGGGTCGCTCAGGTGGCGATCCAGCAAGGGCGTTATGCCGGAAAGCTGATTCACAACCGCGTCGTCGGCAGTCCCGCTCCTGGGCCCTTCAACTACTTTGACAAGGGAAGCATGGCCGTGGTCGGCAAGGGTTTTGCTGTATTGCAAACCGGCAAAGTCCAAGTAAGCGGCTTTCTGGCTTGGCTGACTTGGGCCGCCGTGCACCTCCAATTCCTCGCCACGTCGAGCCTCCGTTTGAGCGTTTTTCTGCAATGGGTGTGGACCTATGTGACAGGGCAGAGGGGTGACCGGCTAATTGTGAATCACCTTGGAGCGGAATATGCGAAGGCTGCAGCGGACGCAACCATCAAACCGGCATTTGCGGGAAGGTAGAAGTGTGAATCGCACAAACGATTTTGTCTCAAACTTGAAAAACTCTAAGGAGGATTGCATGGCAAAGAATAAGGAGATTCGAAACGTCGCTATAGTCGGCACAGGAGTCATCGGCGCAAGCTGGGCCGCTTATTACCTGTCCCGCGGATTCAACGTGGTAGCAAGCGACCCTGCGCCGAATGCGGAGGCTAACCTGCGGAAGTATGTTGACGCAGCCTGGACCACGCTCAGCAAGAATGGTATGGCACCCAGCGCTTCGCGCGACCGGTTGACCTTCGAACCGAAAATGGCTCAGGCGCTCGCGAAAGCGGACTTTGTGCAGGAAAATGGACCGGAACGACCTGATTTCAAGACAAAGTTATTCGCGGAGATAGACGACGCCACGCCTCCGGATTCAATCCTTGCGTCAAGTTCTTCGGGTATCACTATGGACGTTATCCAGTCCGCGTGCAAACGTCCCGAGCGGTGTGTGATCGGACATCCTTTCAATCCGCCTCACGTCATTCCGCTAGTGGAAGTGGTGGGCGGAGCCAAAACGTCGCCCCAAACGATCGACAAGGCCATGACGTTTTATTCGTCGATTGGGAAAAAGCCGATTCGTCTGTTCAAGGCGCTTCCCGGCCATGTCGCCAACCGGCTGCAGGCGGCGCTCTACAAGGAAGTCCTTTACCTCATTCAGCAAGGCGTACTGAGCGTCGCCGACGCCGACGTGGCAGTGAGCTACGGGCCTGGGCCTCGATGGGGCGTGATGGGACCAAGCCTCCAGTGGCATCTCGGCGGAGGGCCGGGCGGCATTCACCATTTTATGGAACATATCATGGGCCCTATGGAGACCTGGATGAAGGCTCTTGGGACCCCGAACATTACGCCGGAGCTGAAGCAGACCGTAGCCGACGGCGTGATGCAAATGGCGGGAAATCGCTCGGTCGAGCAACTTGCTGCAGAAGAGAACGAGATCGTGACGGGGCTCCTCAGTAGCCGCGCAAAGGTTGGTTTTTAGGCTTTTCTTTGAAGGACATTGAAAACACAACAAGGAGATTTGAATATGAGTGCGATAACTGCAACACCGATCAACGCAGGAGCTGATAAGTCAACGCCGTCCGGGCGGCTCTTTTTCCTGGATAACGGAGCCGGCCGCGTGTTGTCCGCAAACCCGGACGGTTCCGATTTGAGGATCCTCATCAACGAAGGCCGAAAAGCGCCGGACGGAGTGGTGGTCGACGTCGCCGCCGGACACCTCTACTGGACCAACATGGGCGATTTTAAAAAGAATGATGGCGCCATCCTCCGCTCGGATCTCGATGGCAAAAACATCATCACCATCGTTCCTCCAGGCGGCACATTCACGCCCAAGCAGCTCAAACTGGAGAAGAAGAGCGGCAAGCTCTACTGGTCAGACCGCGAAGGCATGCGAGTGATGCGAGTAAACCTGGATGGGTCGAATGTCGAAACTCTCGTGGACACGAGCCACGGGGATCCACGCCCCGGACCGGACGCGAGGAAATGGTGTGTCGGCATCGCCGTGGACACTGAAGGCGGCAAGTTTTATTGGACCCAGAAAGGGCCTGGCAACGCCGGTGAGGGCCGCATCTTTCGGGCTAACATCGAGATCCCGCAAGGTCAGTCACCTGCGAATCGCACTGACATTGAACTCCTTTATGAAAACCTGCCTGAGTCAATCGATCTGGACCTCGACCTCGCCAATCGGACCCTTTATTGGACCGACCGCGGGGATCCGCCGCGTGGCAACACGGTGAATCGTGCGCCCATGGACCCGCTGCCAGGAAATCGCAAGGAGCCTGAGATCCTTTTCACCCATTTAGAGGAAGGCATTGGGCTGGCTTTAGACCTGAAAGGCGGTCGCATGTTTATCACGGATTACGCCGGCTCCCTCTACAGCGCCAATCTCGACGGGTCAAACCAGAAAACGTTGCTGTTTGCCGAAGGAAACCTCACCGGCATCGCGTATGTAGAGCTGCCGACCGGGCACTAACCGAATTTTCCGGGTTCACCCTGTTCGGCAGCACACGCTCACAGGCTGAATCCGGAAAAGCATTACCAGCAAAAAAACTTCGAAAGGATATTGCACATGACTACTGCAACGGTGAATCTAGTTGACGAAAAACCCGCTGAAACACTCACGGAGACCCTCCAATCTAAACTGAGCAATCCCGCGACTGCTTCGGATTTCGACCTGTATGGCGGCGTAAATGAAGTGCTGAAAGATGTCGGAATCTCGGCTGTGGACAGCGGAGGCGAACTTACTTTCTACGGACAGGATCCGATCGTGCCGAGCCCATTCCGTTTTGGCACTTCGGCCGCGATTGGCTTGGCTGCCAAGACCGTCGCGGCAGCGGCGGTCTGGAGAGATCGAACCGGCGAAGGGCAGGACATCCATGTGGATCTTCGCAAGGCATTTCGCCGCTTCTGCGGTTTCTACGAAGGCGTTTGGGAAACGGTAAATGGGCGCCCTCCCGCTCCGGGCTTTTTCGAAGGAAATCCCTTCTTCACGTTTCCGGCGTTCCATGAAACACGTGATGGACGGCATGTAGTGGCTCTAAACTTTTATCCCCAGCTGAACTGGCGGACTCTGAATTTCTTGAGGTGCAGCCAAAGCATCGAATCCGTGAACAATGCCATCTTGCAGTGGCGCGCAGACGACCTGGAGACGGCGGCGGCTGAGCAGGGACTTGTCCTGGCGAAGCTTCGCAGTAACGAAGAATTTCGCAGAGAACTCCAGTACACCGAGGTGCTCTCGAAGATGCCCCTCATCACCGTGGAGAAGATCGCCGACAGCGAACCCATTCCATTCAAGCCTGGCGCAAAAATGCCACTAGACGGCATCCGCGCCCTCGGGATGGGGCACGTGATCGCGGGAACGGGAATGGGAAGAGATCTGGCTTTCTACGGCGCTGAGGTTCTCAACATCTCGAGACCTAACGATACTGAAATGGAGTCATTCTTCTGGGACACTTATGTCGGCATGCGCACCACCATTTTGGACTCATCCAAGGAAGATCGCGCCAGGTTCGACCTCCTGCTCAAAGATGCCGACGTTTTCTTCGCAAACAAACGCCCTGGATACTTGAAATCGCACGGCCTCGAGGCCGAAGAGTTGTGCGCCAGGAAGGCCGGCTTGATCCATGCAACGGTCGTTCTTCATGGAGAGAAAGGGCCATGGTCGAATCGTCCGGGCTTCGACGAGATTGCCGCAACGGTGGCGGGCTTGTACCCTCTTGAGGGTTCTCTCACCAGTCCAAAACAGCCCCCAGTCGTTCCCGTTTGTGACAATGTCATGGGTTGGTTGGGTACTGTGGGTATTCTCGCGGCGCTCCGCAGGCGCGCAGTCGAGGGCGGAAGCTATCGAGTGGTCGTGTCTCTTACTCGGACCGTACTTTGGCAGCTCTCCTTGGGTATTTTCGACAAGTCATATGCGCAGGCAACGGCCGGTTCCACGGATGAGCACACCAAAGTTGCTCCGGATGTGTTCACCAGGGAGACATCGCTCGGAACATACCAAGGTCTCGACGAGCAGGTTTACCTTCCCAAGTCTCCGGGATCTTTTCGGACCGTACTTGTTCCGCGTGGGTCGTCAAAACCGGAGTGGTTGGAAGCGAAATAAGTGCGATGACGGATAGCTGATCTCATCTCTTCTGCGCTAACAGCCCGTGGCGCAACTTTCACCACGGGCTGTTAAGCACGATCTCAAGATGATAAGGGCACGGATTTGGCTCGGTATCGAATCGAGTTTCACGCAGACCAATTCTGGATGCAGGTGGAGACGGGTTCATGATTTACGTCCATTCCATGGGCCGCGCTGTACGATATTATGCGCATCAGCCGGCGCTTACTCTAAGCAACGAATCGAGAGTCACTTTTACCCAGCTCCACGATCGTGTTAAAGGGTTTGCGGCTGCACTTGTCGCCAACGGTTTTGCGGCGAGCGACCGCCCTGCACTCCTGCTGCCGAATTCTCCCGAGTACATCGAGTTGGTCTACGCCTGCAGCTGGCTCGGCGTTACTGCCGTCCCGATCAGCGCGCGGCTCTCCGCAGCTGAAATGGACCGAGTTCTGCTTGATGCAAAACCGCAAGATCCTCAAGAGAATTCTGCGTGAACATTTTTGGGCTCATGAGGAACGAGCCGTACGTTAGTCGACCGGTTGAGCGGTTAACAGGCGAGCGAGTCGTATCAGTTCTTATGAGGAGAGAACAATGGAAGACTACCAGGTTGTCGCCGCGATACTCACCGTGGCGCTCTGCTCGACTAAGCCACGCACAACTTCACGTCGACTGGCCACGGATCAGTGGCGAAATGTATGGCGCGACTACAACAAGTTTCTGAAGGAACTGGAAAAAACGGACGAGTCCATTGACAGGCGCGGAATCAATCCAGATTAAGCCTGGGAATGGCATTCGCGATCCGAAAGCCATTACTCGAAATCGCTGTCGCGGGCATTCTTCGGTTTAGGCTCGGTAAAATGCCAAATACGCACGAACAATGCACCTGCATGTGACTCAGCAGAACCGTTGTGAGCAGCTAACCCGGGAATCACACGATTTTGGGCTCATGAAGAGCGAAGCGAAGTTTCTTCGCTGTTGTTGCATTCGCGGACGATGAACCGAAAACCACGACTCAAGCAGACGAACCGGCCAAGATACTCGACGCCGCTACAACGGAAACCGGACGGCAATCCAATTCACCCGCTAATGAGACGCCTGCGTCTCAGGAGCCGCAACGTCGTGCTCTTCCCGCACCGCTCGATCCGTTATTTCCCAGCTCAGAATATCTCGGGCCTACGCCACTCATCCGCGTACCCGACACAGATCCCGAATATCCGTTAGAGAAGGCTCTTTGGTCCGCATTTCCGGCACGCAAAGCCCATAGGATCAAAGTGTATGGGTGGGTGAATGCTGGATTCAACGCCAGCACTTCCAACAAATCAAATATTCCCGAATCGTAGGCCATCGTTCCGAACAAACTTGAGCTCGACCAGGCCGTCGTCCGCTTTGAACGCCTTCCGGACACCGTGCAAAAGGATCATGTGGACTGGGGATTCCGGCTCACCCCAATGTATGGCATCGATTATCGCTGGACGACGGCGCAAGGCTGGTTCAGCGGACAACTCCTGAACCACAATCGTCTATATGGATTCGACCCGGTGGAAGCTTATGGACTCATTTTACATTCCACACGTAGCGCAAGGAATGGTCATCAAATTTGGGCGCTGCATTTCGCACCGGACATTGAAACGCAACTCGCTCCCGACAATTACCTGTACACGCACTCGCTGATGTTCACGTTCGATTGCTACACGCAGACGGGCATCAACGCTGCCATAAAAATCCGCTCGCACCTTTTCATTGAGTTCGAAAATACCTCCGCCAAAGCTACGGCGGTTAAGTGAACGTGTTGACCGAGCATCTGCGACGCGAACCATCTCTGAAACGATAACGCGCCTCTTTTCAGCGACGTAAGCCAACAACCATCTTTGGCCGTCAGAATGCTTCTAGTCGTCGTGGAATTCACAAACACAAGGCAAAAGGAACAACAGAAAATTTCATGGCGAGTCCAACAAAAGAGAAACAGTCGCAAAGCGTTCCTGTTCGAACGACGGGTGACCGGCTGATTGTGAATCACCATGGAGCGGAACTTGCGAAGGCTTCGGCGGACGCAACCGTCAACCGGCATTTGCAGGAAGGTAGAAGTTTGTCATGAAGCGGATCGTTGTTGGCATAAGCGGTGCCACTGGCGCGCCACTGGCAGTCAGGGTACTTGAATTTCTCCGTGATCTGGATGTCGAGGTCCATCTCATTGTGTCGCAATGGGCTCGTGCGACATTGCTTCACGAGTGCGGAATCAGAGCCAAGGACTTGACGCGCTACGCGCACGAGATGCATGACGCATCCGACCAGGCGGCTACGATTTCGAGCGGATCCTTTCACACCGACGGCATGATCATTGTGCCGTGGAGCATGAAGACCCTCGCGGCAATCCGCTGCGGCTATGCTGACAACCTTATCGCCCGTGCAGCCGATGTCACCCTCAAAGAGCGACGACGTCTGGTCTTGGTCCCACGGGAGACCCCGCTGAGCCCGATCCATCTCGAAAACCTCCTGGAGCTTTCGCGCATTGGCACGACCATTTTTCCACCAACACCAGTTTTCTACAATCGGCCGGCCTCCATCGACGACGTGGTCGATCACCTGGCGGTCCGTATCCTCGATCAGTTTGGGCTCGATCACTCCGCTGCCCGTCGTTGGGAAGGAATGAAAGCCGGTAATGTCACCAATCACGAACTCGCAGAAGCAAAGTAGCGCCACTTTTCGAACAAAGGAGGATGTTGTGACAACACTTCGACATGCAATCAGAGTTGGGGCTTCTCGTGACGCAGCCTACCACGCATTCACTGACATCGCCGGATTAGCCGGCTGGCAGCTGGGCCGCGTTCAGGGTGAGGTCCGTGTTGGCAAGACGCTCACCATGGAACGACACCCCGGTCTGCACTTCGGCTGGCGGACGGATGAGCTCGATCCCGGCCATAAGATCGTACAGACCTGCGTTGAAGGTCCAGGTTCGTCCGCCGGAAAGACCTTGACCATCACCTTCTGTAATGAAACCGATAGCAAAACCCTTGTCGAACTGAGCGATGCAGGATGGCGTGACAATGACCCGCATCTACCGCTCTGCAACACCTATTGGGGCGAAGCGCTGACGCGGTTGCGTTCGTATCTGGAAACCGGCAAACGCTAAGCGAAACGAACAATGCAATCAGCAAACCTATTTCACTGTGGAGGTAAGCCTAACGTGGCCTACAAAGATCTTCGAAGTTTTCTGAAACTCCTCGCCGAGAACAATCAGCTTTTGCGAATCAGCGAGCCAGTCTTACCTGAACCGGATATTGGGGCAGCCGCATCGGCTGCTAACAAGGGTCTCGGAGAGACCGCACCGGCATTGATTTTCGACAATATCAAGGGATACGGGAAGGCGCAGCTTGCCATTAACGTGCATGGCTCGTGGCCCAATATGGCTCTCATGATGGGCCTGCCGAAAGATACGCCGCCCAAGGCGCAGTTCCATGAGTTCTGCCGCCGTTATCAGAACTTTTCCAAAGGGGTTGTCGAGGAGCGGAAGACGGCACCGTGGCAAGAAGTTCAAATCGGAAAACATCAATCTTTTTGAGTTAATGCCGCATTTCAGGCTCAATCCTGGCGACGGCGGCCTCTATATCAACAAAGCCTCGGTTGTTTCGCGTCATCCAGATCATCCCGATGAGCGGAATGTCGGCATGTATCGGTTGCAGGTGAAAGGCCCGAACCGGTTGAGTGCACAGTTTGTGCCTGAGCACGATATCGCGCTCCATTTTCAGGCTGCAGAACGTGAGAACAAGCCGCTCCCCATCGTGATCGCCGTGGGCAACGACCCAGTACTTAGCATCGTCGCATCCATGCCTCTGCTATACGGTCAGTATGAGTTTCAGATGGCGAGTGCCCTGCACGAGGAGCCTTATCCAGTGGTAGCGCTCGAAAATGGTCTCCAAGCTCCTTGGGGTGCCGAGTATATCCTCGAAGGCCATGTCATTCCTGGAGTCCGCGAACCTGACGGTCCCTACGGTGAATTTACGGGTCACCTGTCCGGGCTGCGAAACATGGTATCGGTCGAAATCACCAAAGTCCGGCATCGCAAGGACCCGATCTATGAATATACGTCGATCGGCATGCCTTGGACCGAGATCGACTACATGTTCCTCAATACCTGCCCGCCGCTTTATGTGCAGCTCAAGGAGAAATTTCCGGAGCGCTTTATACGCATGGCCTTATCGTCATCGTTTCTACGAAGACGCGGGTTGGTGGCTTCGGCAAGGCGGTCGGCATGTCCGTCCTGACAACGCCCCATGGTTTGGGTTATGCAAAGGTCGTTATTGTCGTCGATGACTTCGTCGATCCATTTAACCTGCCTCAAGTCATGTGGGCGATATCGACCAAGGTCAATCCGAAATACGACACAGTCGTCATACCGGAACTATCGGTTTTGGCTCTCGATCCGGGTTCGGAGCCTCCTGGGATCACCCACAAGATGATCATCGATGCCACGACCCCGGCGCGGCCTGAAAAGCATGGCGAATACTCTATGCAGGTCATGGATCCGCTGGAAGCACAGGACTGGTTGCCGAAACTGCAGGCTTTGATGAAGCACGCCTGACGTTAGCAAAGACTAAGAGGAATCATCATGACAGATAAAACCACTCTGATTTGCCCACGATGTGAGTCGACCTCGACAAGGGTTCGATTCGAGTCTCCTGTTGCAGGCGTATGGACGCTCTACGGCTGTGACGACTGCCTGTTTACCTGGCGGTCGACTGAGCCGAACACGATTACGGACCCGAAGCAGTACCCCACACGCTTCAAGGTGAAGCTCGAAAGGCTCAAAGACATTCCCGTGATGCCGGCCATCGCCCACCCGGATCGCTGAGTGGAAGGCCAGGAAAGCAATCTGCAAACACTCAATTTCACTGCCAAGCGCAACGGAGGAAATTGCTATGAACATACCAACGCAAAGGAATGATGCGGAATCAGGTATATCCCCTGACTCCAACCAGGGATCGAGCTGTTTGTCCCGCCGCAATATGATTCTTCGCGGTGCAGCAGTTGTAGCAGCCATAAGCCTGCCGAAGAATAGCTCGGCATCAACGCCACTCTCAACGACAGTCCAGCCTTCGGAGAACAACAATGGAAAGGATGACAGCATGAATTCGACAAGAGAAATACCGGAGACCGCGCAGGCGTTTGATCCCAGAAGCTTCACTGTGGTACCTGCGCGAACGTTTGAAGATCTACGCGTTGGCGAAATCTTCCGCGCACCAAGCCGTACACTCACCGATGCGCACGCCTCGGCCTTCCAGGCCGTTTCGGCTGACAATCATCCTATTCACTACGACGTGGAGTATGCGCGGCGTCACGGACACACCGCCCCGGTAGTGCATGGCTTGCAGGTACTGGCGTTCACGGCTCCCGGGGCAACGCTCTTTCCTCAGTACATCGGAGACGTGTTCATCGCGTTTACCGAGGCGTCCTGCAAGTTTCTCAAGGAGGTACATGCCGGAGACACGCTCTATTCTGCTCTCGAGATTGTTGCTCTCACCCCGCAGGGAGATAGCGGCCAGGTAACGACGAGGGCCACAGTCCATAACCAGCGCGGTGAACTCGTGCTCTCTGGGGAACACAAGTATCTTCTACGCCGACACGCCTAGCTCCTCGTATCGGTTCCAAGCAGCTGGAAAACCACGAGGTACTCGCAACTGGATTGCAGGAAGTATGTGCGCGAGTGGATCACGAGAAAACGACGCGGAGCCAGGTCAGAGCGGTGTCGATTTCGTCCTATTAAGTCTACTTGCATATGAGTTGTTCGCGTTCACTTTGGAAGAACTCACACGCGCGAAGGCCTGACAGTTATGGCAGAGGAGTTCGTACTCATTCAAAGGAAGGGAGGCGATTGGAGGTCCGTCTTGCAGCTCGCAACGGGTCTCCGTCAATCATTGCCATGAAAATCTGTAGTCGGACAATACAAGCAAATGGTATACGCCAACATTATCTTGAGGCAGGAGATGGCCCTGCGGTTGTGTTATTGCATGGTTTTCCCGAAACAAGTTACGCATGGCGTTTTCAGATTCCCGAACTTGCGAAGAAATACCGTGTAATCGCACCTGATCTACGCGGGTATGGAGAAACCGACAAACCTTCATCCGGCTATGACAAGCGCACGATGGCAACAGACCTCCGCGAACTAATGCGGGCGTTGAATCTACCGAAGATTGCGCTTGTTGGACATGATCGCGGCGCTCGTGTCGCAACTCGCTTCGCTAAGGATCATTCGGAGGCTGTTGACCGCCTGGTCGTGATGGACAATGTACCAACTCGAATTGTTGGTCGAGAACTCGACGCCGCAAAAGCGAAGGGATATTGGTTTTTCCTTTTTCACCTAGTTCCGGACCTTCCCGAGGCGCTCATCACTGGTCGTGAAGACATCTGGCTGCGTTACTACTTCTCCGACTGGTGCTTTGATCCGCTGACCATTCAGGGCGAAGCGTTTGAGACGTATGTCAAAGCGTATCGGGCACCTGGCGCGATACGCGGCGCCATGGAGGATTATCGCGCCAACGCTTCCGATGTCGCCCAGGACAACGCCGATGCTTCCGCCAAGATCGCTTGCCCGGTAATGTCGCTTTGGGGGCGCGACTTTAAGTTAGTCGGCGAGATGTTTGATATGCCCCGCGTGTGGGCGGAGATGGCAAGCAATCTCGTCACTCACGCCATTCCAGAATGCGGGCATCTCCCTCATGAGGAGAAGCCTGATGAGATCAATCGTCTCCTGATCGACTTCCTCGCGGGCTGGAAAGGCTGATTTCGAGGCTCGAGAGCACCGCAGAAACCAGCGGGATCGCAAGCGCAAACAGCAAGACATTCCGGTCCAGAGTTATGGGCACCGCAATAACAGCTTCGTTGAAGGTCATCTTCGCTCGAAAGAAGTTAATGCCCCAATGCGACAGAAGCAAACCGAAGCCGCCTCCAACAATCCCGATGACCAAGCCCTCGGCCATCAACTGACGAACGCTGCGCCAGCGGCCCGCGCCGAGCGATATACGAATGGCTAATTCCTTTCGGCGTCCCGACGCGCGTGCCAGCAGTAATCCGGTGACATTCGCGCAGGCGATCATCAGCACAAACGCGACGGCGGTCATCATTACCGCAAGCCCATTGCGGATACTGAAATCGTAGATGAGGAAATCCGGGAGCGTCCGTGCGGAGGCGCCCCAGCCTTTTTCTATTTCCGGGAACGCCTCTGCAACGCGACGTGCCAAGGCCGACATCTCAGCGCGCGCCTGCTCCAGAGTCACGCCGGGCTTCAGCCGGCCGAAAAACCGAAACGAGCGGTCATTGTGCGCCGCTTCCGTTTGATCCGACTGAGTGAGCACCAGGGGAGTCCAAAGCTGTGCGATGAAGCCCATCAGGTGGAAATCCGCAGGCATTACACCGATAACCGTGTAGTCTTCGCGATTCAGCCGGATGGTGCGGCCGAGAATCGCTGGGTCCGAGCCGAATCTTCGCTCCCACAGATCATGGCTCAGAACCACCACGTGGCTGCGTTCCGGTTGGTCCTCTCCATCCATGAGGTACGGCCCAACTGCGCAGACACACCGAGGACATTGAAATAATGAGACGCCACCGCCGCCGAACGAGTCCCTCAGGTTCAGCCGCGACGCTCGCTCTGGCGGAACCTTCCGCCTGGTTCAGTGCGGGCGTCAAATTAACCGTGCGGTATTCATCAGCTGCAGCCGTGTCGGCGAACGCGTGACTGGCTTCACGCCAGGCAAGATAGTTAGGAGCAGAAATAGAGCTCGCATCCGGGTTGAAAACTGGATTTGGATTCACCGACGATACAACAACGATTCGGTCGGGATCGTGGACCGGCGGGCGCCGCAGGAGAAAGGCGCTCACGAGGCTGAACATCGTGGCGTTCACAGCAATGCCCAGCGCCAGCGTAAGAACAGCAACAACCGTGAATCCTGGTTTCTTCGCCAGCAGACGAAAGGCGAGTCGCAAATCAGCGCGTAACGTCTGCATAGCCACACCTCACCTAAGCGATTTACTTAAGGAACGAAGTAGACGCCCGAAATGTTTCAGGCACGATTGCCAGAGGCCTTCCGCTACAACGTTGACCAGCACTGACCGCTGAGGCCCGTACACTCGCAATCGCGAAGTAAGACCGCATTCCTTCTCCTCCGCACGAATTGGGTTCTTCTCAAGTTCGGCCGAGTTAGTACCGACAAAACGCGGCAGGAGTGAGCGATCAATCGCTGGAGAGAAGTCGACTAGGCGCGATCTATTTCCACAAGCCCGGTTGGGGCCGGCGATGGGCACAATGGCCATTAGCCGCGGCCGACGAAGGGCATCTTGGTCGCCATGACGGTCATGAATTGGACATTGGCGTCGAGAGGGAGAGACGCCATATAAACGACGGCGCGCGCAACGTCTGTGGGATCCATCGTGGGCTCGACCGCGATCGTGCCGTTCGCTTGCGGAACGCCTTTCTTCATTCTTTCCGCCATTTCGGTCGAGGCGTTTCCAATGTCGATCTGGCCGCAGGCGATGTCGTACTTTCGGCCGTCGAGAGAAGTCACTTTGCTGAGACCAGTAATTGCGTGCTTTGATGCCGTATAGGGAGCGGAATTAGGCCGGGGGCTGTGAGCAGAAATCGAGCCGTTATTGATGATGCGCCCGCCGCGTGGCTCCTGGATCTTCATGATTTTGAATGCTTCCTGCGTGCAGAGAAACGTGCCAGTTAGGTTCGTATCGACCACGGACTTCCAATGCTCGTACGTTAAGTCCTCGAGCGGCATGGCGCGGCCGGAGATACCGGCATTGTTGAAGAGCAGGTCGAGCCGGCCGAAAGCGTCTTTTGTTTTCGCGAAAAGCTCGCGCACGGAGGCGGGATCCGTGACATTGGCAGGTACGACGAGCGTTTGGTAATTGGCATGTCCCACTTCAAGCGCGGTCGCCTCCAAGGGCTCCTTGCGGCGGCCGGCAAGAACTACCGAGTATCCGTTTTGAGCAAGAGCAACAGCGACGTACCTGCCGATTCCGCTGCCTGCGCCGGTGACGATGGCGATCTTCGGTGATGAGTCCATAAATGTCCTCCGCTATAAGCAACAGAGCGCTTCCCAACACTCGGGTGCCTCTTTGCTAAAAAGCTCGAACGGCTTGAAATGGCGTAGCTTAGGATTTTGCACCGGCTCCCTTTTCGAATGGGCTTCCCCGCCCGGTGGATGTCTCACTGTGTGGTCGATTTTGGATGGCAACCACCTTGCTAAAAAGTCGGCTTTTCGCACATGTGGTGTGTTATTCGGAACTATTGTAATTCGATGGCTAGCAAGTCAGCCCCCTTGCCATTTCACTTCCAAATGAGAATTTCTTGCAACACGGAGATTCAGGGACTCGCGAGCTTACCGCGAAGCACGATGATGGATGCCTTGGGGAGTTCGTAGTGAGTTCCCGCGCCAGCTGTTGTTATGATCGATTTGGACGGCGGCCCGTCTGGGTCGGCGTGGCCGCTCAAGCCGCGCCTGCGAGCGGCGCTCTCGTCATCACCGTCGGGTTGAGCCGCACCGGGGCCGGACACCGTATCAGCCGGCACAGGATCGGGATCAGAATGCCATTGGTATTCGGCTGCGCCGAAGACGATTCGGTCGACTGTCCCTGAAAAGAAGCGTTTCTGTTTGGTTACGGGATCGGCAAATACGAGTCCGACAGAATGCTCATTGTTTTGATCTTTGTTGACCAGCATGACGGACCATTGTCCGTCTGGTCGTTCCACCGGGTAGGCCGTGACCAGTACATTCCCGTCCTGGTCGATCACATTACTGGTCGCTCTGTAAAGCCTGTGGGCGGCGTCGACAGGCTGCACCCATTCCCGTGTTATCAACTGCGAGGCCAGGTACTGAGGCGAGTAGAGCACATGGTTATCGTCGTCAACGGAGACTAGTCCGCGTCCCCGCCGGCCAGGCGAGGCAATGTAGTGAAAGTAGTACGTGCCTCCGGCTCCGGCGGTCATCATCGCTCCAACATAGTCCGCCAGCCATAGCGCGCTCTTCACCGTTTCCGGACCACCATCTCCGAAGTCGTTCCCTTCGGTCATGAAAAACGGAATGTTCGGCGGTAGACCATTGTCTTTCCACGCCTGCACCACGTGATTCACCCACTGGGGTTCGTAATAGAGAGAAGTCCAGTCACCGCACAGGTGCGTCCCCATACACGGATAGTGCTCGAACGAAAAAAATGTGAAATCCTTCAGGTCATTGTGAGCTTTGAGATAGTTCACGAACCTCCCCAGGAAAGACACTCTTCCATTCGCATCGGCCCAGGAGTCCACGTCACCAGGAGTCCCCTCGAACGCCGGCCCACCCAACGGAGCATTGGGAACGAGCTTATGAATAGCCTTGGCAAATTGTATGTACAACGCCGCATAGTCTTCTGGCAGCACCCGCTGGCCATCCGCCTCTTCTCCCATCTCGATCCATGAGATTGGGTATTTCCGCTTATAGAGGTACGCGATCTCGTTTGCCGCATCCTCGGGAGTTGCGTAAAGAATCGCGATCGGCACCATGGTGGGAAGGCCGCGCGTAACCCCGGATTTGAAGAAGAAGTCCAGTCCGACTTGATCGCCCGTGCTGTAATCCAGGTCGGAAGCGGAGTGCCATGGATCTACCGAAGAGGGCCAAGTGATGGTCTGTTTCCGGCTCGGCACGTGCTTGACAACGTCATTGAATTGACCATCGGACGATAAGGTCCCGATGTAGAGTTCATTGATGGCATATCCCACGCAGTTGCGTTTATCTTGTGGGCCATGTGTGTCGCAGGTGTTTGACGATTCCGTCATCCACACGCGCAAGTATCGCGCCGGAATCTTCCAGTCAACGAGTCGCAATGTCGGCGTTCCGCCCTGGCCGTTCGAAACAGTCCCCATGGGGAAGGTCTGCCAGGTGCCCTTGTTGATTCCTGCGTAGAAGGGTTCTGCGTCGCCAGTCCAGAACTGCACGTAATAACGCTTGGCATACGGGTTCGCCCACGCGATGCGGATCGCATTTATATCGATCGTTGCACCCAAGTCGACCATTACCCATTGCGGGTGCAGTGAGTCATCTTCGCCCGTAAAAGCTTTGGTCAGGTAGGGATTGCTCTTCCAGTAGGAGGTGGGGTCGCCGTCCGTTAGGCGGGACAATCCGTTTCCGTCGCCCAGCGTCGCCCCGCGGTGCGGAAGCGGATAAGCCCACGAGTGGACAATCTCGTCGTTCGTTGGTTCGGCACTGCCGGTAAAGTACCCTTCTTTCCTGGCTGCATTGCTCCATGCGCCCCGCGGGTTCCAGTGCCAAGCCTCAATGTGCAATTCCGTATTTTGGCGATAGGTCACCGTTTGCCATCCCGCGCCCAAAAGCTCTTTAAGAGCAGAGCCGCTAAGCACCCACTGCGTATGCTTCTGAAATCTCCCCTTGCGTGTTGCCACCGCGCTGCCTGTCCACGGCCCCGCCCAGCGCCTGCACAGGACTGAAGGAATTCACTGCATCGGACACCGCCGCATCCACGACAATATCCTGCGCGGTCGTCGTCCGCGCGACACAAAGTGATGCAACTAAAACGATGAAAGAACCTATCGCCCGAATCATGGACACCTGACCTCCGCTTCTAGCCTGCGCCCATGCTAAAGATCGTCGTCCATCTGCAATGCATCTTTGGGTGGCGCTCGGCACAATGAATCTACCACTGATCGCAGGCTCAGATTTTCCTGCCGAGTTAACCTGTTACTCTACCGGGGCGCGCATCAAATTCTAGAATAAAGAAGAACGCCGACCCTGTGAAGCGCCGCCGCCGAATGTGCCCAGCGGTATTGCTGCTACTCCTGCGACGTGTCAGGCAACTTGATAGTGTGAGCCCGCGAAGAAATCCGCCCCACCAAAACTTCCATATGTGAACGGATGAAGTCTCTCCAGGAGATGGCCTGTTTTCTTCGACCCAATGTAAGATTTCTTTTTGAATGTCGCTGATTTCAAAGGCTTTCGCGCTGGATAGCACTGTGGTAAAGAAGGTACCAAATTACCGCGGGACAGAATGCAGAAAAGCAGTCGAAGTCAACTCATCCGCAAAACGTTCCAGCTCGCTTGTATTCCCGATGGCATGCCAGGCCCGGTCGAGTGCACCGTGGAGTTTGCTCGAGCGAACAACCGGGGCGCCGACGCACCGTCGCCCGCGGTCGAGCATGAGCAGCCACAAGAAATCGGTGGCAAGGGCTCGAGAAAAGAAGAGCGTAGCCGGAGATCCGGCCAACATGTCAAGCAATGGAAACGCAGTTCGATCGGGGAGCTGATACTCACTAATCACCAGGTCGAACTGTCTCCGCGAAATTCGGCTGCAGGCGTCGTGACAAAACTCTGCGTATTCGCACCGCAATTCTCGGTTATCCAGCCACCAATACAACTCAGGGCAGCGCTGCAAGTTTCGGCCGACTAAAAGCATGGAAATCGAATTGTGCCTCATACGTTCTCCTTTTTCTGCGCGAACTGGCAAGGGCCACTGAGCGAGGAGGAGCCGAAACGTGGGCTCCTCCTGGTGATTACCATCGTCAAGGCTGAGCTTCGGTCGCGGTTACGTACTTTCAGTCACCAGCTTCCGCTGGCTCTTCTCGTACTCGAGGAACCCGTCGACGGCCTCCTTCATGTCTTCCGAGTGGTTGGCGATTGCTGTCAGATGATATCGGTACTCTGAGACAAACAGACGATTTCGATTCTCCTGAAGATGATTGATCGCCGCTTCAGTGCTGGTTGCCACTTCTACTGCATGAGAAGTCACCTCATTGATGGCTTGCTGCTGCCAGGGAGCCACGTCCTGATGAATCGCTTGTAGTTCCGCAGTGTGCTCGCCGACGACATTGATATGCTCCTTTACTCGATCCAACTGGTACGCGTGGCTTTGCCAGCTGATTCGGATGTCTCGGGCAAGACTTTCCAGAGTGTCTGCATGTCGCCGAAGGAGCGCTGCCTCCCGCTGAATCTCGGACAGGAGAGCTGACGCCCGTTCTGATTTAGATTCTGTAGCCTCTTCTGCGGCCGATGGCTCAACAGTCGTCTGCTGCGCAGAGCCGGAGGCTACTCCGGTTATGAGAAACAGGAGCCCTCCAAGGGCCGTGATCTTTCGTGGCAAGTTCTGTCCCATTTTCGATTCCTCCCTTTGCGTTTACGGATGAGCTAAACGGCGTTTTGTTCGAACCGCTGCCCGTACACAAGGTACTTTCGCCGGCAGTGCGACGCTACGCCATCCCCCAGGAAGAGTATTTTTGATTTACGACTTTGTTGGATCACGACTTCTCGCGACAGGCGGACTCTACCGTCCCCAAGGGATGTGTCTACGGATTGTAGTCCGATAGAATAAACTCCTGAGGTTCGGTATTGCTTCGAGCAAGCAACGGAGAGATTTGAACTGCAATTGGCTGAAGATGGACCTCTCTCGCGAGGTTTCCGACCTAAGCAATATCCGAAACTGCGCGCAAACAAGGGCGCACTCAATCAGACGGGTACGGCATTTGAATCCTGGTCCCCACGACACCTTTCAGAAACCGTTCCTGTTCTTACCCGTCGTTCAGGACCGCGTTCTTGGATTTGATTGGCCCCTGGAGACGTGTGCCTGGCGAATTGTTATTTCTCCTCCGAGCCAGAGGGCATGTAGAACAATGTTTCATGCCTTGTCTTGCTAAAACTCTCGTCTCTCAGCTTCGAACTGGATGTTGCTGATTGTTAGGCTCCTCGCGGGCGATGACATTTTGGCGAGCCACAGGCGCGCGAGTTAGGTCAACTCCCTCCATGAGAAGACATAACATTTGCAACCGGCTCCCCTTTCAATTTTCGATGATATTATCGCGCCCGTTGGTCGGCATCTGGCGTAGAAGGCATGCCTGTACCCGATGAACCGGAACACGACCGGAGATAGGCGATGCGCAGCAAGTGTGGGTCATGCGGTCTTTGCGGGGACGATGATTGCCCTTGGAATCGTGGGCCTGATCAAAGGCGATTTCACCCCGGTATGGGATCCGGTACCCAAGAAGTGTGTCCGCACTGGCCTATCTCTGCGCCCTTGTCTCCCTGGTATTTGGCATTGGCCTGCTCTGGGAGCGCGCTGCCGCCGCACGCGTGCTACTCGCCTATCTCCTGCTTTGGTTTCTGCTGTTGAGAGTGCCAGGCATCTTCCTCTCGCCCAGTGTGGAATTTTGGTGGTCAGCCTGCAAAACCGCGGTGATGGTAGCGGGCGCTTGGGTACTGTATGCCTGGTTCGCCGCTGACTGGGACCGGCAGAGCCTCGTTTTCGCCACCGGCGACAAGGGTCTACGCATCGCGAGGGTGCTCTACGGCCTGGCCTTGATCCCCTTCGGCCTGGCCCTTTTCGTCTATCTCAAAAATACCGTCGCGCTGGTGCCTGGTTGGCTACCATGGCATGGATTCTGGGCGTATTTCACCGGCTGTGCCTCCATCGCGGCGGGCGTGGCGGGTCATCGATGTGTATGCGCGGCTGGCAGCCGCGCTCTCGGCGTTCGAGATCGGACTGGTCACGCTGCTGGTCTGGGTACCCGTCGTGGCGGCAGGATCCAAAGACAGCTTACAATGGAGCGAGACCGTCGTCTCTGCAGCGCTGACAGCCGGCGCCTGGGTGGTGGCGGATTCCTACCGTGTCATGCCCTCGTTCGCCGTGGACAAACTCTAGCACGGGCGATGCGGCCAGAATGGAGCCATAGCAGGACCGTCGCGTGGTAACACAGCATCAAACCTATCGAGCCGAACTGGCCAATGCGAGGCCCCAATCTTGACCGGAACTCGATAGCGTTTATAGTTGGTGTAGTGGTGCACATTGCAGAATTTTTGCTTGTCAATTCCGATGTACCCATCTCCGTCGCTGGGGGCCCTAATGGAACTCCCGTTTCCTCCGAGGCCGGGTCGGCGCCCAAGCATGCTTTCCCCAATTTCATCTGGGAATGCAGCGAGCAGCGTATTGGAGTGAACCCTTGAACTGACACACAAAAATAGGGCACAGTTTCCGGGAAAGGAACACAGTGAAGAGAAAGCGATACTCCCGGAAGTTTCAACGAAGGGCTGTCGAACGCATGGAGACTTGTGA
>Ga0210406_10001205_pt1 | contig 32748 bp, 33 predicted proteins | sample IncBWC30MmetaG_FD_155454 | JGI IMG/M metagenome (GOLD analysis project Ga0210406, IMG submission 155454) | Forest soil microbial communities from Barre Woods Harvard Forest LTER site, Petersham, Massachusetts, United States - Inc-BW-C-30-M | ecosystem: Environmental > Terrestrial > Soil >... | reverse complement strand
GACGCGGATATCGCTCGGCGATTTTCCGCTTCCGATCTACGACGGCGATCTGCAGGCGAAATCCGGCGTGCCAAAGAACGCAGTCAATCTCAAGCGCATGATCGGCGCACATCATGGCGCGCTGCTCGTGACCCCCGAATATAATTCCTCTGTGCCGCCGCTATTGAAGAACACCATCGATTGGATTACGCGCGTGCAGGACGCGCACGAGATGCGTGGACAGGTGTTTCGCCAACGGCCCTTCGCGATCGCGGCCGCCTCCGAAGGCCGGCTGGGCGGAACCCGCGCACTCTCGGCCTTGCGGCTCATCCTGTCCGCCTGCCACGCGACGGTCATTCCGAACCAACTTGCGCTCTCGTTTGCCGATCAGGCCTACGATGACATGGACAGATTGAGGAATCCGGCCGATATCGAGGCGCTGAAAGCGCTGGTGCGACAGTTGATCGATGTTTCCCAGCACATGATGTGAGGTGACCATGCCGCCGTTTAGCATCGCCCCGAGGGACCGATTGATTGTTGCCCTCGATCTGCCTGACGTCGAGGCCGCCGAAGCGATGGTCGCGCGGCTCGGCGACAGCGTCGCCTTCTACAAGATCGGCTATCAGCTCGCCTATGCAGGCGGGCTTCCGCTGGTGCGCCAACTCGCCGACAGGGGCAAGAAGGTCTTCCTCGATCTCAAGCTGCACGACATCGGCAACACCGTCGCGCGCGGCGTCGAGAGCATCGCCAAGCTCGGCGCCACCTTCCTCACCGTGCACGCCTATCCGCAGACGATGAGAGCGGCTGCGGAAGCGCGCGCCGGGACGGATCTGAAGATCCTAGCGGTCACCGTGCTGACCTCATATGACGACGGTGATCTCCACGCTGCCGGCTACCGGCTCGGCGTCTCCGATCTGGTCGAGGCACGCGCCCAGCAGGCGCAAGTGCTCGGTCTCGACGGCCTGGTATGTTCCGCGGAGGAGGCAGCCGCGTTGCGCAAGCTGGTCGGCCATCAGATGAGATTGGTGACGCCCGGCATCCGTCCAGCTGGGTCGGCGAGCGGCGACCAGAAGCGTATCATGACGCCGGCGCGTGCGCTGGCCGCGGGTGCCGACTATCTCGTGGTCGGCCGCCCGGTGCTGGAGGCCGCCGACCCCAAGGCCGCGGCGGAAGCCATCCAGGCCGAGATTGCGCCGGCGGCGGTTGTGTGAAGAGGAGGAGCGAGATGGCGAGGGGTTATTGGATCGGTCGCGTCGATGTTCATAACGAGGAAGGGTACAAGGCCTATGCGGCAGCCAATCCCGCGATTTTCAAGAAATTTGGCGGCCGCTATGTCGTGCGTGGCGGCCGGTTCACCGGCGTGGAAGGCGACAGCCGCTCGCGCAACGTTGTGATCGAATTTGCCGATTACGACGCCGCGCTGGCCTGCTACCGCTCGCCGGAGTACCAGGCAAACATCAAGGTGCGTCAGCCGCATTCGATTGCCGATCTGATCATCGTGGAGGGCTATGACGGGCCACAGCCCTGATCCCAAAGCCCGGTCGGTTGCCGGACCAGCCCGCCCCGGCTACAAGGGCCGGATGAGGATTTCACCATGACTGACATGCGGTTGATCGTTGCGGGCGCCGGCGGCCGAATGGGCCGGACGTTGACGCGTGTCATCTCTGAAACATCAGGAGCTGTCCTGACTGGGGCGCTGGAGGCGCCCGGCTCGGAGTTGCTGGGCAAGGATGCCGGCGTGCTGGCCGGACTGCCACCCAACGGTGTGATGCTCTCGGCCGATCTGTGGGCGTTGTCGGCGAATGCCGATGGCATTCTCGATTTCACCGTGCCTGCCGCCACCATCGCCAATGTCGCGATCGCGGCGCAACGTCGCCTCGTTCATGTCATCGGCACTACCGGTCTGTCCCACTCCGACGACGCTGTGATCCAGAGCGTCACCTCGCGCGCCACGGTGGTCAAGTCGGGTAATATGAGCTTGGGCGTCAATCTCCTGGCGGCGCTGGTCAAGCGCGTGGCGAACACGCTCGGCGAGAACTTCGACATCGAAATCCTGGAAATGCACCACAAGGCCAAGATCGATGCACCCTCCGGCACCGCGCTGATGCTTGGCGAAGCGGCCGCGACCGGCCGCGGCATCGTCCTCGGCGATCACTCGGCGCGGGGCCGCGACGGTGTCACCGGCGCGCGCCGAGATGGCGATATCGGCTTCGCATCCTTGCGCGGTGGCACCGCCGCCGGCGATCACAGCGTGGTCTTTGCCGGTCCTTATGAGCGCCTGACGCTCTCCCACCATGCAGAGGATCGGATGCTCTTCGCCCATGGCGCGCTGAAGGCGGCGTTGTGGGCGCACGGCAAGCCGCCGGGTTTCTACACAATGGCCGATGTGCTGGGCCTCGGCGAAATCTGAACGATTGGAACGGAAGTGGAAGTATGAGCGAGCGTCTTCTTGTGCTGGTGCGCCACGGCCAGAGCGAATGGAATTTGAAAAATCTCTTCACGGGTTGGAAAGACCCCGACCTCACCGAACTCGGGATCACTGAAGCCAAGGAAGCCGGGCGCAAGTTGAAGGCGGAGGGTCTGTCGTTCGATATCGCCTTCACCTCGGTCTTGAGACGTGCGCAACACACGCTCGACCTGATGCTCGCCGAAATCGGTCAGACCGGACTTCAGACCAAGAAGGACCTCGCGCTCAATGAACGCGACTATGGTGATCTCTCCGGGCTCAACAAGGACGATGCGCGCAAGAAATGGGGCGAGGATCAGGTCCTGATCTGGCGCCGCTCCTATGACGTGCCACCACCCGGCGGCGAGAGCTTGAAAGATACGCTGGCGCGCACGCTGCCTTATTATGTGCAGGAGATCTTGCCCTGTGTGCTGCGCGGCGAGCGAACGCTGGTCGCAGCTCACGGCAATTCGCTGCGCGCGCTGATCATGGTGCTGGAAAAGCTCTCGCCGGAAGGCATTTTGAAACGCGAACTCGCGACCGGCGTGCCGATCATTTATCGCCTGAACCCGGATGCGACGGTGGCCTCGAAGCTCGATCTGGCGACGTGAGCGTCGAAGCCGAGATTTGCATTCTTAACGCGCCCGTTCCGGAAGGCGCACTTGCCGAGCTCGCCGCCGTTCTGGTCGATTGCGTCGATGGCGGCGCCAGCGTCAGCTTCATGGCGCCATTCTCGCAGGGGGATGGGCTGACATTCTTTCGGAAAGTGGCGGCGGCTGTCGCTGCGGGTGAGACGGTGCTGCTGGCGGCGAAGCTCGACGACCGCATCGTCGGCACCGTGCAGCTCGGGCTCGATACGCCGCCCAACCAGCCGCATCGCGCCGATCTGAAGAAAATGCTGGTGCATCGGTCCGCGCGCGGACGCGGCATCGGCGCGGCACTGATGGCTGGAATCGAGGCGGAGGCGAAACGGCGTGGCCGCTGGCTTCTCGTGCTCGACACCGTGCCGGGCGACAACGGCTATCGGCTCTACAAACGCGCCGGTTGGACCGAGAGCGGCGTCATCCCGAACTATGCGCTTTTCCCGGACGGCCGGCTCTGCGACACCGCCGTGTTCTGGAAGCGGCTGGATTGCTAGTCTAGAGCATGATCTTTCCGGACAACCTCAGGCTGCCCGCGGCGCGGCGAGCTGGCCTGCTTCCCAGCCGAGCATCGCCTGCTTGCGGGTGATGCCCCAGTGGTAGCCGGTGAGCTTGCCGTCCTTGCCGAGCGCGCGGTGGCAAGGCACGACAAACGACACCGGATTCTTGCCGACGGCGGCGCCGACAGCGCGCGAAGCCTTGGGTGACCTGATCTTGCAGGCGATATCCGAATAGGAAACCGCCTTGCCCATCGGAATCTTCAACAGCGTCTCCCACACCCGCACCTCGAAATCGGTGCCGATCAGGACGACCCGCAGCGGCTGGTCCGAACGCCATAGCCGCGTGTCGAAGATGCGTTGGGCCAGCGCAGCCGTGCCGCTGCTATCTTCGACATAGCTGGCGTTCGGCCAACGGCGCGTCATGTCGGCGAAAGCAATCTGTTCCTCGCCGGGGTCGGCGAAGGCAAGCCCCGCCAGTCCGCGGCCGGTTGCGATCACGATCGCCGTTCCGAATGGCGACGGGTGGAAGCCGTAGCGCAGAGTGAGGCCGGCGCCGCCGTTCTTCCATTCGCCCGGCGACATCGCTTCATGGGTGACGAACAAGTCGTGCAGCCGTCCCGGACCCGAGAGCCCGGAGTCGAGCGCAGCGTCGAGCACGCTCGCGGAGTCCCTCAAGAGGCTCTTGGCGTGATCGAGTGTCAAAGCCTGCATGAAAGCCTTGGGCGTCAGAGAGGCCCAGCGGCGGAACAGATGGTGCAGCTCGTCCGGTGTCACGCCGGCCGCATCCGCCATCGCCTCGATGGTCGGCTGGCTGCGCCAGTGCTCGGAGATGAAGGCAATCGCCCGGCGCACCGAGTCATAGTCGCGCAGCGCGGCGTTGTTCTGGGGGCCCGGCCTGGCGAGCCGCTGATCATGTATCGCAAGTGTCATCATGGAGGTGGATGTAGGGCGTGCGGCCATGCGAAACCACCCGATTTCCGACCGGCTAGGCAATGGGATTATACGTGACCCCACGCCGGGCGGCCACGAGCGCCGCGTCCAAGGCCTTGGCAAAGCTGGCTTTTTCGTCGGGCGCCAAGAACCTGCCAATCGAGACGTGACGCCCCTTCGAGACCAGATAAAGCCGCTCGACACCATATTCCTCGTGCACCTCCTGGTCGAGCCGCACCCAAAGCGGATTGAGCACCCATTCGGCGACATGGCCGCGATGGCTGATCCTGCGCACGCGCAACTCGGATGACGTTACCGAAATCTCCTCGCGCGCCTGTGCGCTGCGGAAATTGATCTTGAACGCCCAGTAGATCACGAGCACGTCGAGCCCGAAAAACCCGAACACCGGCCACGCGCCCATCAGCAGAAACGCCACGCCGGCAACAAAGCTGACGACGCTCAGGAACACCATCAGCACGAAAAAGCCGGTGCGGTTGAGCGAGCGATGCGGCGTCAGCAGCGCCGAAAAGAGTTCGGGCTCGGCGGCGTTCGGATCAAAATGATTGCCTGTTGTCATCGTGTCTCAGTATATCCGCTTCATGGCGAAAATCATCCGCGTTCAACGCGCCAAAAAAGCCGGCGTTCGATCGGTGCCGAAAAAATCGGCAGCGAGCGCCAAAGCCAGTCCTGCCCGGACGAACAAGGCCCCGATAGCATCAAAAGCGAGAGCACCCAAGGCCAAAGCGGCAAAGCCCTGGACGGCCGAGGAGGTCCGCGAGGCGTTCCGCCGTTTCCAGAAAGCCAATCCCGAACCGAAAGGCGAGCTTGAGCACCTCAATCCCTTCACGCTTCTGGTCGCCGTCGTGCTCTCGGCGCAGGCGACCGATGCCGGAGTCAACAAGGCGACACGCCCGCTGTTTGCCGTTGCCGACACACCGCAGAAGATGCTCGCGCTCGGCGAGGAGAAGCTGCGCGACTACATCAAGACCGTCGGCCTCTATCGTACCAAGGCAAAGAATGTCATCGCGCTGTCCGAGAAATTGATCAGGGATTTCGGCGGCGAGGTGCCGCGCACCCGCGCCGAGATCGAGACGCTTCCGGGTGCGGGCCGCAAGACGGCCAATGTCGTGCTCAACATGGCTTATGGTGAGCACACTCTTGCGGTCGATACCCACGTGTTCCGCGTTGCCAATCGCACCGGGCTCGCGCCGGGACATACGCCGCTCGAAGTTGAACTTGGTCTCGAAAAAACTATTCCGCCGGAATTCATGCTGCATGCCCATCACTGGCTGATCCTGCATGGCCGCTACACCTGCCTCGCCCGCAAGCCGCGCTGTGAGGTATGCCTGATCAACGATCTCTGCCGCTGGCCGGAAAAGACGGTGTGAGGCATCATCATCACCACGCCTTGAGAGATGCAGGCTCCCCGTGCTTTGCGAGGGAGGCGTGAGTGGGAGAGCGTCGTGAGCCATCAGGAACAAGTCGTCCCGGCGCCAGTGAGCCAGACCGCGCCAACACAGGTGCCGGCGGCAGCATCGGCTGCTTCGTCGGCGAAACCATCAGTTCCGTCGACCGGTCTCTGGGGGCGGCTGGCGGTTCCGTTGTTCGCGGTGCTTGCCGCGCTTGCCTTCATCGCACTGGCGACGCTGCGCTGGGACGAATGGACCGGTCGCGCGACAATCCAGACCACCGACGATGCCTATGTTCGCGCCGATGTGACACGACTGAGCAGTCGAGTCGCCGGCGAGGTCCTGGCTGTTGCGGTGAACGATTTTCAGCACGTCAAAGCAGGCGATCTCTTGGTTCAGATCGATCCGGCGGACTATGAGGCCCAGGTTGCCCAGGCGGAGGCGGCGGTAGCGGCCGCGCAAGCCGCGCTCGACAATCTCGCCAATCAGGTCGAGCTGCAATATGCGACGATCGCGCAGGCCGAAGCCCAGCAGGTCGCCGCGGCTGCGCAGGAGGTGGAGGCGCGCCAGGAGCAAGAGCGGCAGCAATCGCTGTCGCAGACCGAAGCTGGGACTCGTCAAAAGCTCGAGCAGGCGACCGCCGCCTATGCGAAGGCAGGCGCGGATGCTCGCGCCAGCCGGGCTGTAATCGCCGCACAGCGTCATCAGCTCGAAGTGCTGTCCGGCACCAAGAAACAGCGCGCGGCCGATCTCGAGGGCGCCAAGGCGGCTCTGGCCGCAGCCAAGCTGAAGCTTGGTTACACCAAAATCGTGGCGCCGTTCGATGGCGTTGTCGGCGAGCGGCAGGTGCAGCCGGGCGACTATGTCAATATCGGCACCAATCTCATCAATGTGGTGCCGCTGCCGAATGTCTATGTGATCGCGAACTACAAGGAAACCCAGCTCACGCGGGTCAGGCCGGGTCAGTCCGTCGATCTCACGGTCGACAGCTTTCCCAACGAAACGTTGCGCGGCCGCGTGGAGCGGATTTCGCCGGCCAGCGGCTCGCAATTCGCGCTGCTGCCGCCGGATAACGCAACGGGCAATTTCACCAAGGTGGTTCAGCGTGTTCCGGTCCGCATCGCGCTCGACAAGGACCAGCCGCTTTTGCAGCGATTGCTGCCGGGAATGTCGGTCGTGACCAACATCCATACCGACGATGCGGGGGCACATGGCGGAAAATGACGCCGACCGCGGCCCTCTCTCGCGCGGCGGCATTGCGCCGCGACCGCTCTTCGCGGTCGGCGCGGTCCTGCTTGGTTCGTTTCTGGCCAACTTCGACAGCCGTCTGACCACGGTCGGACTGCCTGACCTGCGCGGCGCTTTTTCGCTCAGTTTCGATGAGGGCGCCTGGCTCAGCACGGCAGGCATCGGCTCGCAGATTTTCATTGCGCCGTCAGTCGCTTGGCTTGCGACCGCCTTCGGCCTGCGCCGTGTGCTCGGCATTCCAAGCCTCGTCTTCGCGCTGATCTCGTTGGTGCTTCCCTTCGTGCGCGACTACACAGCGCTGATCGCGCTCAGCATCATGCACGGCATGCTGCTCGGCGCCTTCGTGCCGGCGACGTTGATGATCATCTTCCGCAACCTGCCGATCCGATGGTGGTTGCCCGCGATCGCGCTCTACTCAATCAGGGTCGGGTTTGCCTTCGACACCAGCACGTCGCTTGTGGGCTTCTATGTCCAGCATTGGGGTTGGCAGTGGCTGTATTGGCAAGGCGCGCTGATCGCACCGATGATGGCGCTGATGGTCTATCTCGGTACGCCGCGCGAGCCGGTCAATCGGGATCTGGTGCGGGAGGCCGACTGGGGCGGAATGCTGCTGCTAGGCGCTTCCGTTTCTATGGTCTATGCGGGTCTCGACCAGGGCAATCGCCTGGACTGGCTCGGGTCGGGCACGGTGATGGCTTTGCTGCTCGGCGGCGGTGTGCTGCTCATCATTTTTCTTATCAACGAGTCCTACGCCCGCCAGCCGTGGGCCCACATCAACGTCCTGTTCAATCGCAATGTCGGGCTCTCGCTGGTTGTCATTCTGCTCTACACGCTGACAAGCTTGTCCAATTCATCGCTGGTGCCGAATTTTCTCGGCGTCGTCGGCCTGTTGCGGCCCGAGCAATCGGGCGTGCTGCTCTTCACCTTCGGCGCGCTGCCGATGTTGGTTCTGGTGCCGACCTCGATCTTTCTTCTCAGGCATTTCGACGCGCGCACCGTCCTGATCGTCGGATTATCGGCCTTTGCGGGCGCGAGCCTGCTCGGCACCCGGCTCACGCATGATTGGGTGCGTGAAGACTTCGTCACCATCGTGCTCCTGCTGTCGGTGGGGCAGGCATTTACCCTTCTGCCGACCATCATCGTGGCGGTGTCGAACTCCGATCCGTCGCGCGCGACCGCGTTCGCCGCCTACATCCAGATTATGCGGCTTGGCGGCGCGGAGATCGGCATTGCGTTGATGGGCACATGGCTGCGCGTGCGCGAGCAGGTTCACTCCAACTTTCTCGGGCAGCACGTCGAAAATGGCAGCGTCGAGGTGACGCGCGTGCTCAAGCAGCTTGCTGACGGCTTTGCGGGACATGGCGCGGCGACCGCCGCGGCGCGGGCGCTCGGAACGCTCTCGGCCGAGATTGCGCGTGAGGCGAATGTGCTGGCTTATATCGATGGCTTTTGGCTCTGCTTCTGGTTTGCGATCGCGGCCTTAGTTATTGTCAGCCTGATCACGCGAGCGCCACCCGGACCGTTCACGCCGGAGCCGTTCGGCGCCGCGAAAGCAGTGATGCGGAAGTGCGGACTGGCCGTGCGATAGTGAGAGACGTGCTGGCCGACCTTCATGGATCCGCTCGTCTCTTATTTCGCTTCGTTTTCGCTCTCTTGTTATTCGCTCCCCCTTTCGCTTCCTTCTGCGTACGCCCACGCCTTTGCTGAAGCGCATCCTTCAAGACGTCCTCCGATGGCATCCCCGTCTTGTCCGCGAACCACGGTCGGCCTACGCTTGCGCCCAAGGTCCGGATCAAGGATCAAGCAAATAGACGAACTGAATAGTTGGGAGGTACGCCAATGCGATTGCAGCTTGCGCTTATCTTTGCTCTCGCCGCGCTCGGAGGAACCAGCGCACGGGCGCAGGTCTCCAATAATGTCGTCAAGGTCGGCGTGCTCAACGATCAGTCCGGCCTTTACGCAGATCTCGGCGGCCCAGGTTCGGTCACAGCCGCTCAGATGGCGGCGGACGATGCTGGCGGTTCGGTGCTTGGCGCGCCGGTCGAGATCGTATTCGCGGATCATCAGAACAAGGCCGATATTGGTGTCTCCGTTGCGCGTCGCTGGTTCGAAAACGAAAATGTCGACATGGTCATCGGATTCGACAATTCGTCCGTGGCGCTTGGGGTCGAGCAGCTGGCCGCCGAGCACCATCGTATTGCGATCGCGGGCGCGGTCGGCACCACCGCTTTCACCGGCAAGAACTGCACGCCATACGAGGCATCCTGGATCTACGACAGTTACGCGCTGACCACGAGTCTTGCGAAATCAATTGTGGCGGAAGGTCGCGACACCTGGTTCTTCATCACGGTCGATTACGCTTTCGGCCATTCGCTCGAAGCAGATGCGACCGCCGCGGTTCAGGCCGCAGGCGGCAAGGTGCTCGGGAGCGTGCGTCATCCGCTCAACACGTCCGACTTCAGCTCTTACCTGCTGCAGGCGCAGGCCTCCGGCGCGAAGGTGGTGGCGTTCGCCAATGGTGGCGGCGACATGGTCAACGCCGTCAAGCAGGCGAACGAGTTCGGCTTGACGAAAAACCAGAGCATGGTCTCGCTGCTCGTCTTCATTTCTGATGTGCACAGCATGGAGCTTCAAGCTGCCCAGGACCTGAAGTTTGTCACGGCGTTCTACTGGGACCGCGACGACAACAGCCGCGTGTGGTCGAAGCGGTTTTTCGAGCAGCAAGGCCGGATGCCGACCATGGCGCAGGCGAGCATCTATTCGGCCGTGCGCCACTACCTCGCCGCGATCGCCGTAGCCGGGACGGACGAGGCCAAGGCCGTGATGGCGAAGATGCGTGAGATGCCGGTAAATGACTTTTATGTCAGAAATGGCCATTTGCGGGAGGACGGCCGGCTGGTTCACGATATGTATTTCGCTCAAGTGAAGAAGCCGTCGGAATCGGTCAGGCCGTGGGATTACTACAATATCCTTGCCACCATCCCCGGTGATCAGGCATTCCGTCCGCTCGCAGAGAGCGGCTGCACGCTGGCCGTGCATTGATTCCTTCACGGTCATCTTAGCGGCGCATCATGGCCGCATTCACCGCTTAGTGAATGATCCCCGCCGAAATATTCGCCTTATTGGGCGGTTCATAAGCAATGGTATCAGAGGCAGGGACAGAATATGCAACACACGGCTGCGCTCGTTTCGCTTGCGACCTCAGTCCCACCGCATCAATTGCCTCAAAAGCAGATTCTCGAAGCCGCGACTGGTTTGATGGCTGATCGCTATCCCGAATTCGGCACTCTTTCGAGCTTGTTCGCGAACACAGGCATTCTTCATCGCTACAGCGTCAAGCCGATCGAATGGTACCTCAAGCCCCGCGGCTGGCCGGAACGAACCGAAGCCTTCCTGGAAGGCGCCGAAAGGCTGTTTCTCGACGTTGCATGCAAGGCGATCGCGAGCGCGGATCTCGAGCCCAGCAATATCGACACGGTTGTCACGGTGTGCTCGACAGGAATCGCGACCCCGACGCTCGAAGCGCGTGTCGCGGGCAAGATTGGATTCCGCACCGACGTGTCGCGCGTGCCCGTGTTCGGGCTCGGCTGCGCGGGTGGCGTATCGGGCCTGTCCATCGCCTCAAGGCTCGCGCAGTCGCGGCCCGGCAGCAACGTGCTGCTGGTCGTACTCGAGCTCTGCACGCTTGCCGTCCGCCATGACGAGTTGACCAAAGCCAATGTCGTTGCCGCCAGCCTGTTCGGCGACGGCGCGGCTGCCGTCGTTTTGCGTGCTGGCGATGGCGGCGTCACGCGGATCGAAGCGACCGGCGAAAAACTCTGGCCGAATACGCTCGACATCATGGGCTGGAGCGTGGATCCGGAAGGTTTTGGCGTGATCTTCCAGCGCACGATTCCCGACTTCGTTCGGGACCACATGGGTCCGGCGATCGCCGAAATCCTCTCAAGGATGCAGCTTTCGATCGGCGAGATCGATCGCTTCATCTGCCATCCCGGTGGGTCGAAGGTCATCGCGGCTCTGGAACGCGCGTTGTCGCTCGACCAGGGCATGCTCGACCACGAGCGCGAAGTCATTGCCGACTACGGCAACATGTCGGCGGCGACGGTTCTCTTCGTACTTGAACGCGCCCGCGCGCAGGGCCTGCCGCCACGCTCGCTGCTGACTGCACTCGGGCCCGGCTTCACCGCGAGCTGCGTGGCGCTGCGGCACGCGGCATGACTTTCGCTGCAACCATCCTCACCCTGGTCACGCTGCAGCGGCTGAGCGAGCTCGTCATCGCCCGCCGCAATACCGAAAGGCTGTTGGCGCACGGCGCGATTGAGGTAGGCGCGAAGCACTATCCGCTGATGGTATCGATGCATAGCGCTTGGCTGATAACCTTGTGGGTTCTCGGCCGCGACCAGGATGTCAATCTGTCTTTGCTCGCGATTTTTGTCCTGCTGCAGGGCGTCCGCGTGTGGACTCTTGCAACGCTCGGGTCTCGCTGGACCACGCGAATCATCGTATTGCCGGGAGAGCCGTTGATTACCTCGGGGCCTTATCGTTATGTGTCTCATCCCAACTATGCCGTCGTGACCGGGGAGATCGCGGTGCTTCCGCTTGCGCTGCATTTGCCGGGGGTGGCGATCGTGTTCACGGTCTTGAACGCAGCGATGCTTGCCATTCGCATTCGTGCGGAGTCGCATGCGCTTTCCGCCGCCGGCCGACTTTCGCGCGCGAACACATGAGCGAATATCCGGCGATCCAAGCGGAAATTCCGGCTGCCGCGACCCCGGCGGCCACGTCGGGCGCGACCCGCGCCGCGACTTGGGCCCCCACTTGGGCTGCGACTTGGGCCCCGACTTGGGCCGCTTTCCTGTTGATGTGTCTTGGCATGTTCATGGCCATTCTCGACATCCAGGTCGTGGCGACGTCGCTACCGACAATCCAGGGCGCGCTCGGCATTTCCCAGGACGCGATGAGCTGGATTCAGACGGCCTATCTGATCGCCGAAGTCATCGCGATCCCCCTGACGGGCCTGCTGACGCGGGTCCTGACCCTGCGCTGGCTATTCGCGGCGGCGGTCAGTCTTTTCACCATCGCTTCGATCGGCTGCGCGTCGAGCGGCAGCTTTGCGGTGCTGCTGGTCTTCCGCATCGTTCAGGGTTTTTCCGGAGGCATGCTGATTCCCGCAGTATTTTCGGCGGTCTTTCTTTTGTTTCCGCCGCGGCTGCACGCGGTCGCGACCACTGTCGGCGGCGTCGTGGCCGTGCTGGCACCGACCATCGGGCCTGTTGTCGGCGGCTTTATCACCGAAACCTTTTCGTGGCCGTGGCTGTTTCTGATCAATGTCATCCCCGGGCTCCTCGCGGCTTCGATCACGCCGTTGCTGCTGCCGCGCCACGAGACCGATCTCGCCGAGCTCGCAAAACTGGATATTCGCGGGCTTGTGCTGATGGCCATCGCGCTGGCGTGCCTTGAGATCGGGCTGAAGCAGGCGCCGCAGCACGGCTGGCTGTCACCGCTGAGCGCGGGCCTATTGCTCGTAAGTGCCACGGGCATCGGCGTTGCGATCTGGCGAACTCTGGGTGCCACCCATCCGGTGGTGCGGCTTTCGGCGCTCAGGCGCCGTTCGTTCGCAGTTGGCTGTGCCTTGAGTTTTTGCCTTGGTGTTGGCTTGTTCGGCTCCGTCTATCTGATGCCGGTGTTTCTCGCTTTCGTGCGCGGTCATGACGCCTTCGAGATCGGCACCATCATGCTGGTGACCGGCATTGCGCAGCTCGTTGCTGCGCCGCTCGCGGCTACTCTTGAAAGCCGGATTGGCGCGCGATGGCTGACGGCCACCGGCTTCGCCCTGTTTGCATTCGGGCTAGGCTTGAGTGCGTTTCAGCCGCGCGTCGCTGATTTCAACGAAATGTTCTGGCCGCAGGTCGTGCGCGGCGTCGCCATCATGTTCTGCTTGCTGCCGCCGACGCGCTTCGCGCTGGGTTCCTTGCCGGAATCCGAGGTCGCCGACGCCAGCGGGCTCTTCAACTTGATGCGCAATCTCGGTGGCGCCATCGGCATCGCCCTGATCGATACGATTCTGTACGGCCGGATCGTCGGCTATGCCGAGAATTTTCGCGATCGTCTGCTGGCGGGAGACGTCACCGCGGCGCAGGCGATCGGGCTCAGCACAAAGCTGTTCCTGAACAGGCCGGCCGGTCCGCCCGATGAAGCCACCGTCGCCTTCGTGCGACCAATGGTCGAGAAGGCCTCGCTCGCGCTGTGCGTCAACGAGGCCTGGGCAATGCTCGCCGGCGTGGCCGTGATCGGACTGTTGCTGGTGCCGTTCGCGCGCGATTCGGCCGAAGCCAGAGCACGTTCAAGCGAAAGCCTGCCTCGCACTGGATGCGGCGGCGGCACCGGCTCGCATGAGGGAAGCGCGCCAGCACAAGAGACCAGAGGATCGGTTCCGACTTAATCGGAACGGAAAAGCTCTAGACCATAGGTACGCCGCTTCGTCGCACGCGCTCGATCAGCTCGGGCCGCGGGCCGGAGAGGCGTTTGTGCATGTGGACCATCAAGGCCATGCCGAACAGCGGTGTCGCCAGATTGACGATCGGGATCGAGACGAATGCCGCGATGATCAGTCCCGCCGTGAAGATCGTCGCGGCATTGTCTCTCCGCATTGCCTTGGCCTCGGCCGGCGGGCGGAAGCGCATCGCCGCAAGTTCGAAATATTCCCGACCCAGCAGCCATGCGGTCGCGATGAAGAACACCAGGAACCCCGCTCCCGCAACGAACACGAAGGGCAGCGCGATCAGATAGACCAGAATCGTAAGCGCGGCCGTCTTGGCGCCCTCCGTCAAGGCAAGGCCGAACGGCAGCGCGACGCCGGGAAGTTCCGTGGGATAATGTTCTTGCTCGACGTGTTCGGCGACTTCGTCGACGAACAAGCTCGCGACCAGAGAGGTGATCGCCGGCATCAAGAAAATTCCGCCGAGCACGACACCGAGGCCCGCGGTGATCGAGACGATCCAGGCGAGCACGTTGAGCGGCGCGTGGAAGCTGGAGCCGAGCATCGTTTCGGCCCAGCCTTCGCCATAGGTCGCAAACCAGCTCAACAGGCGCTGCAGGCCGACCGCCAGCACCGTAATCAGCACGAGCGCGAGCCCGATCGATCGCCACAGGATCGAACGCATCGGTGGCGATAGAATCTGCGAAAGCGCCTTGACGGCGGCGTCCAACATGGCGGACTTACCTCTCTCTGTTTGGCCACCGACAGTTAGAGATGCTCCGGTGGTTCGGCAAGGGTTCCCTGGAGCACGATGGGATTGGGTTGAATCGTCATCGCGCTTCTCAGTTTTTGGTTGCGCATGATCTCCGCGCAAACGCGTTCCGCGCTTGTCGCGAGGGAAAACCGCTACATGCCCATCGGGTCTTCTCCCGAGGGCATGCTTTTCCGGATCATGCTCTTAAAAGCCTATGAGTCGAGCGGCCGGCCGCGCACATTCGGGCCGAAGATCGAGAGTGTCACGATCACGATGACCATCGCCATGGTGATGACGCCAAAGACGCCACCGACGCCGACTTCGCGCAGCATATAGGCGACGATGAAGCCGGAGAAGGTCGCGCTCACGCGGCTCATCGAATAGACGAGCCCGGCGGCGCGGGCGCGGATCGCGGTCGGGAACACTTCCGTCTGATAGGCGTGGTAGGCATAGGACATCGTCATGTTCGACGCCGTCAGCAACACGCCGCAGATGATCAACAGCGCGGGGCCTGTGAGTTGGGAGAAGGCGAGTCCGAACACGATGATCGCAAGGCTCGCGCCGCTGATGATCCACTTGCGCTCGAAACGGTCAGCAAAGCTTGCCGCGAGCAGCGGCGCGATCGGATAGGCGAACGCGACGATGAAGGAATATTGCAGGCTCTTGGTGACGGCGATGCCCTTTTCGACCAGGAGCGTCGGCACCCAATTGGCGAAGCCGTAGAAGCCGAAGGCCTGGCAGAAATTGAACACAATGAACAGCACGACAAGGGAGGTATAGGGCGGCCTGAATAATTCGGCGAAGCCTATCTTTCTGACGGCGACCAAAGGTCGCGCCTCGGCCATGCGCTCGGGCCGAATGACGGTGCCGCTCGCGGCTTCCAGGCTGCGGACAATGTCGATGGCCTCCTTGGCGCGGCCGTGGCGCGCGAGCCAGAGCGGGCTTTCCGGCAGATAGAGCCGCAGGATCCAGATCACCATGCTGGCGGCGGCGCCGATCAACACCACCCAGCGCCAACCGTCGATGCCGTATGGCGACAGCGGTACCAGCCACCATGCCAGCAGCGCGATGACAGGGACGGCCATGAACATCACGGCCTGGTTGACGGCGAAGGCGCGGCCGCGCATCCGGCTCGGCACGAGCTCGGTGATGTACGCGTCGATGGTGATGACCTCGACGCCGATGCCGATACCGGCCATGAACCGCCATAGCAGCACGCCGGCGGACGTCGTCTGGCAGGCCATGATCACGGACGCTGCGGTGTAGCCGAGTAGGGCAAAGGTGAAGATCGACCGCCGCCCGAATCGGTCGGCCAGGAAGCCGAGAAAGAAGGTGCCCGCGAACAAGCCGGCAAAGGTCGCCGCGACGAAGGCGCCGATTCCGGAAAAGCCGAAAAACGCCTGCGTGGTCGTGGTCAGCAATCCGCTGCGGTTGAGGCCTGGCGCGATGTAGCCGGTGAGAAACAGATCGTAGATTTCGAAGCAGCCGCCGAGCGACAGCAGGATCACGAGCCGCCACAGATAGGAGGAAGCGGGAAGGGCTTCGAGCCGGAGCGAGATGTCGTCCGCGCCGCCGGAAGTGTCGGTGAAATTGAGGCTGGAGTCGATGCCGACGGCACTCATGCTGTTCTCTCCCGGAAGCGCGGCTCTGTCCCGCGCGATTGTTGATTCTGCGGCTATCGCGCTATCGAGCGCGCCGGTTGAGCGGTATTTGAGGCGTATTCGCCGGAAATTGTAAACGCCGATTCGAGAAGGCCGGCGTTCGAGCAGATCGATCGACGTTGGCCCCGCGCGTGCTCCAGCCGCTTCGATGTGAGATCCCGCAATTTCTGCAGTGCAGCAGACAGCGTAAATCCGCGGCGACCGGCTGTGCCTGCCGTTCGCACAGCAATGAATGGGTATAGCGCCGGCCATTCATCTGTGAATTACGTTCTGGAGGTACGAATGCAGCCTTCGTCGGATTATATTTTCCAGGCGGTTCGGGAGGGCCTAGAGCATGATCCGGAAAAAGCATTGCCCCGCATTTGGATAGCGGGGCGGAGACCGGTTTTCCGAGATTATCTTGCTCAAACAATAGACTGGAGCGCAAGGTCGATTCGACCTAATCCCATCGCGCTCTAGGGCAGCGAGCAAGGAAGACCGGCACGAACAGCAGGAGAGCGCGTGATGACCGGAGCCGGACTACCGTTGGAGGGGGTGAGGGTTGTAGAGATGACCCATATGGTGATGGGCCCATCCTGCGGCATGATTCTGGCCCAGCTCGGAGCAGAGGTCATCAAGGTCGAGCCGCCCGCCGGAGACAAGACGCGCAGCCTCGGCGGCATGGGCACCTCGTTCTTTCCGTTGTTCAATCGGGGAAAGCGCAGCGTCGTGCTCGATCTTGCAATAGCCGAGGACCGCGAGACCATGCATCGGCTGCTTGCGACCGCCGACGTGTTTCTTGAGAATTTCCGCGATGGTCAGCTTGAAAACCAGGGGCTCGGAGCGGACGAACTGCGTCGGCGGCATCCGCACCTGATCATCGCCGGACACAAGGGCTTTCTCTCGGGTCCCTATCAGCATCGTCCCGCGCTCGACGAGGTCGTGCAGATGATGTCGGGGCTCGCCGCGATGACCGGCACCCGCGAGAAGCCGCAGCGCGTCGGCTCGTCCGCCAACGATATCATGGGTGGCATGTTCGGCGTGATCTCGATTCTGGCCGCGCTCTACCAGAAGCGTCATGGTCGCACCGAGGGTGCCGACATTCGCATCGGGTTGTTCGAGAACTGCCTGTTCCTGGTCGCTCAGCACATGGTCGAATATGAGATGACCGGCAACAGTCCCCGCTCGATGCCCGAGCGCGAGCATGCCTGGCCGATCTACGACATCTTCGAAACAAAGGGTGGCGAGCGCATCTTCATCGGCGTCGTCACCGAAGGCCACTGGCAGAGCTTTTGCCGGGAATTCGGTCTTGCGGAATTCCTGGACGATCCGACGTTGGGCACCACGACCGATCGCATTCTGGCGCGCGGACGGATCATCCCGCGTGCATCCGAAGAGATCAAACGCTGGGATGTCTCCGAGCTTTCGGCAAGGTTCGACCGGCTCAACATCTGCTTCTCGCCGATCAATCGCCCGGAGGATCTGTTCGACGATCCGCATGTGCTGAGGCCCGGCGGCCTCGTGAACAATACCAATGCCGATGGCGCATCCTTCCGTGTCCCGGCGCTGCCAATTCAATGGAATGGTGCCAATATCGGTGAGGACCTGAAGGTGCCTCCGCTCGGCGCCGATACTGCGGATATTCGTGCCGAGCTTGAACAAGAACAAAACATCTCGCCAACAATCAAAGCCACAGGGAGGCGCACATGAGTTCCATTCGAGGCATCTATCACAGCAGCCGGGTGACTTTGCGCGAAGTCGGCCTGCGCGACGGCTTGCAACTGGTGAAGACCTTCCCGTCGACCGGAGCCAAGCAGCGCTGGATCCGCGACGAATATGCCGCGGGCGTGCGGCATTTCGAGGTCGGCTCGTTCCTGCCAGCCAAAACCTTCCCGCAATTCGCCGATGTGCGCGAGATGGTCCAGACCGTGACGTCGCTGCCGGGCGCGCATGGCATTGCGCTGGCGCTGAATGAGCGCGGCGTCAACGAGGCGCTGGCGTCCTGTGTTCCGGAAATTGCGTCGGTTGTGTCGGCGACAGAGGCGCACAGCCAGGCCAATGCCAACCGCTCACGGGACTCCGCGATCGCCAATGTCAGGCGGCTGTGCGACTTACGGGACGCGAGCGATCACAAGCCAATCGTGCATTCGGCGATCTCGGTGGCGCTCGGGTGTTCGATTTCAGGTCCGGTCGATCCGAACGAGGTGCTGCGGCTGGTCGAGAAATGCTTCGACGCGGGCGTCGACGTCGTCGGCATCGCCGACACGGTCGGTTACGCCGGTCCGAAGCAGGTCGGCGATTTGACCTGGGCCGCCGTCAGGCTCGCCGGCTGCAAGCCGATCTGCGTTCATCTCCACGACACAAGGGGCATGGGCATCGCCAACGCGTCGGCTGCGCTCGATGCCGGTGCGCGCATTCTCGACGGTTCGCTCGGCGGTCTCGGCGGCTGTCCATTCGCGCCGGGCGCGACGGGAAATGTCGTGTTCGAGGACCTCGTGTTCCTGTGCGAGAGCAAGGGTTTTTCGACAGGCATCGACATCGAGAAGCTGATCGCCGTGCGCCAGATCCTGCGCGAAGAAATGCCGGACGAGCCGCTCTATGGCGGGATCGCCCGCGCAGGCCTTCCGCGCGCGACGGCGGTCAAGGCAGCGTAGTTTTGCGTGCTGTGGCGCGAAATGTGCGGCCGGCGAGAAGCTCTGCTCCGAATTCGGATGCCTGAGAGTATCGGCCTGTCGCGTGCCACCATTGCCGACTGACAGAGCAAGATTGGCTGGCTGCCTCATGCAGGCCTGTCGGCTACACCCTGGCTTATCGTCCGCGTCCCCTAGCGCGACGCTCGGGCAGCCGCGCGGGTATGTATTCAACGCGCAGGAAATGCTCTTCCACGGTGAAGCGCTCGACCAGCGCATCGGCTTCAGCGGCCGGCATCACTTCCTCAACTGGAAGCGGCGCTTCCTGGTCAAGCGCTTCAGGAACAAGCGGCGGCGAACGGACCGCTTCTGGAAACACACCAAATTCGCCCGCTACCTCCCCGAGCGGCTTCTGCTTGTCGGCCCAATGCAGCGCGGTGTAGTCGAAGCCTCGCACGATGGTGGGCTTGACGATTTCGAAAGAGGGCGAGATGTCGAAATCGCGCGGCATGTAGAGGGAGGAGTCGCGGATATGCAGGATCTCGCGACGAGCCTGCCTGCTTCCGGCGCGCGTGATCTTCGGCAGAATGGGATAGCGGACAGCATCGAAGGCCTGTGCGATCAGGGCCGAACAGATCATCTTGGTCGGATCGCCCGAGCCAAAGGCAATCAACCGCCGCCGCCAACGCTGTGGAATCGGCAGCGGAAAGAGAAAGCGCATCAAATCGACGATATTCTTCGTGTCGTAACCGAAGCCGATCCGGTTGATAGCATAGCGGCACACGGTGTTGCGGTCCTCGTAGGACAGGCCGACCGGCCGGCAGATCCGTGTGTGATAGCTAAAATATTTCGATAGCGGCGCCGACGTGACGCCTTCGCCGACATTGGCTTCGATCAGCACATGCGGCTCGCCACCCTCCTCCGTTGCCCCGTCCACGGGGCCGACATAGAGCGCGGCGTGCGACCAGGTCGATTGTGTCAGATATTTGATGATGCCGGAGATGCGGTTATTGCCTTCGACGAGCAGGACGTCGCCGGGTTCGATGATACTGCGCAGATGTTCCGGATCACTCGGCGTGAACGGCTCATAGCCCGGCACCTCCTTCTCTAGGTAGCCGGCAATCAGCTTGCCGATCGTATCGAGCACGACGCCCATGATGGATTGCCCCGAGCGGCCTTCGTGGCCGCTTTTTTCCCTTTCTCTATCATGGTCGAAAGCCGTTGCCATTTGGTTCATGGATAAAGCGGCATCAATCATGATTGATTCACCATGAGTGTTGCTCATCACACTTCTATGCGGCAAAGTTCGCGGGCTGTTCTTGATTTCTGATCGTTCCGCAAAACTCCGGAAACCTTGATATGAGGATGACGCGCCGTGGCTTTTTTTCGGCGTCCGCGGCACTCGCCGCACTGCCTGCCTTGGTGCCTGCCTTCGTGTCTCCCTTGGGCCGGAAGGCCTGGGGCGCGCCGTTGCCACGCGACGCCGCCGACATCGTCGTGATCGGTGCAGGCGCGGCCGGCATTGCCGCAGCGCGGCGAATCGTGGCGGCCAATCGCAAGGTGGTCGTGGTCGAGGCGTCGAGCCAGGTCGGCGGCCGCTGTCTCACCGATCTCTCTACTTTCGACGTGCCGTTCGACCGCGGCGCACGCTGGATGCACAATCCTGATACAAGCTCATTGGTCAAGCTCGCGCGCAGCGCAGGACTGGATCTTTCGCCGGCATTGGTGGGCCGGAAAATTCGTATCGGCCGCCGTTACGCGCGGGCCGGCGAGACCGAGGAATTCCTCGCAGCGCTGGTGCGCGCCAATCGAGCGATTGATGATGCATCGCGCGGCAGGGTGGATCTTGCATGCGCCTCGGCCTTGCCCAAAGACCTCGGCGACTGGGCGGGGACGGTGGATTTCGTGCTTGGCGCCAGCGCGACCGGCAAGGATCTGAAAGATCTCTCGGTCGTCGACAGAGCGCGCGCGCAGGATCGCAGCGCGGCAATCGCTTGCCGGCAAGGACTGGGAACCCTCGTCTCCAAGCTCGGCGAGCAAATTCCGGTTTCGCTCTCCACGCCCGCCAGCCGTGTCGTCTGGAGCAACCGTGATGTCACGGTGGAGACGCAGGCCGGCAAGATCGCTGCGCGCGCTGCCATCATCACCGTATCGAGCAACGTGCTTGCGGCAGGCTCGATCAAGTTCGCGCCCGACCTTCCGAAACGCCATCTTGACGCGGCGTCAAAATTGACGCTCGGCAGCTACGATCACATCGCGCTGCAAATGGCCGGCAATCCGCTCGGCCTGTCGCGTGACGACGTGCTGATCGAGCAAAGCAATTCGACGCGGACGGCGCTTTTGTTTGCCAATATCAGCGGTTCGACACTGTGCGCGATCGACGTCGCCGGTGCGTTTGGCCAAGACCTGTCGGCGCAGGGTGAGCGTGCCATGGTGGCGTTTGCGGTCGAATGGTTGACGAAACTATACGGCAGCGATGTCGCCGCCGCGGTGAAGAAATCAAGTGCGACACAGTGGAATGCTGCGCCCTATGTGCTCGGCGCGATGTCGGCGGCGACGCCCGGCGGGGGGCCATCACGAAAAATCCTGACCGAGCCGATCGGCTGCATGTTTCTCGCGGGCGAAGCGACCCATGAGACGCTGTGGGGTACGGTCGATGGGGCCTGGGACAGCGGTGAGCGGGCAGCCGAGGCAGCGCTCCGCAGGATCGGCGCGCTGAGGGATATCGAGGCGCCAGAGGCCCCACGGCCGTCAAAATCTCGCCGACGTAGGTAATCGGCGCGATAAGCTTCTAGCTTCGTTGCGAACGCGTTGAAAATTTCGGTAAATCTTCTAGCTTAGCTAGAGCGTTTTTGAGCGAAGCATGCCCTCGGACTTGATCCGGGGGTGGGTACCGGTTCACGTGAAGAAAACGCGTCAAAACAAGAAACTAGAGCCTCCGTTCCGATTCAATCGGAACGGAAAAGGCTCTAGCGCAGCGTGCCATCAAGCAGCGGAAGGCCGATGATCACGGCAAGCGCGATCATCGCGTAGCAGATCGTGCGGAACAGCTTGTCACTGGCGCGTCCGAAGAGTGAGGCGCCAAAACCGACGCCTAGGCCGTAGACCGGGCCAACCAAGAGCGAGAAGCGGATCGATTCCAGCGTGATCAGCCCGGTCACTGCGTAGCTCACCAGCGAGAAGAAATCCGACGCGCCGAAGAACAAGAGGATATTGGCGCGCGCGATGCGCGAGGCGATTGGTCGTCCGAGCCAGTAGCCGACAATCGGCGGCCCGCCGGTTTGCGCGAGCCCGGAGCAGAACCCCGACAAGCCGCCGACGCCGATCGAAATTGCCGCATGCTCCTTGCCGCGATAGCGCCAGCCCGACAGCAGCAGCATCAACAGCGCGATCACGAATCCGGAGATGATCCAGCGCGTCGTCACGGGATCGAGCCGGGTGAGCAACCATGTTCCGACCGGCACGCCGATTAGCGCGCCAAGCACCATGATCGCGGTGGCCTTGCGGTCCGCGTGCCTCCAGGCGTTCGGAACAAGCGGCGCGGCGGCGACGAAATCGATCACCAGCAACAGCGCTGCGACAAGGCGCGGCGCCGCCAGGCTGCTCGCGAGCGGCATGAAGATCAGCGCTGCGCCGAAGCCTGAGAACCCGCGCGCGGTTCCCGCGATGAAACCGATCGCGCAGATGGCAAGCGCCGTGCAGAGGCCAACGTCCGACGGGATCAAGTCCCAAAGCGTCATCCGCGCAAGACGCCGCCGGTTTTTTTGGTCACCTCGGCAACGATCTTCGCGCCGACCGCGTCGATTTCCTCGTCCGTCATCGTCTTTTCGCGCGGCTGCATGGTCACGGCGATGGCGATCGATTTCTTGGCCGGATCGATGCCCTTGCCCTCGTAGACATCGAACACCGTGACATCCGTGATCAGCCTCTTGTCGATGCCCTGCGCCGCGCGCACGACATCGCCGGCTTTCACGGTGCGATCGACGATGAAGGCGAAATCACGCGACACCGGCTGAAACGCCGAGAGATCCAAGAGCGGCTTGGCGCGAGTCGGCTTCTGCTTGGCTGACGGAATCCGATCGAGGATCACCTCGAACGCCATCAACGCACCATCGGCGCGCAACGCTTCCACTATTCGCGGATGCAGTTCGCCGAAATGTCCCAGCACGTTCTGCGGACCCATCTGGATGGTGCCGGAACGGCCGGGATGCAGCCAGGGGGGGCCGCCGGAGACGATCTGCAGCGCCTGCATCGGCGCGCCGGCCGCCGCGAGCACGGCCAGCGTGTCGGCCTTGGCGTCGAAGGCATCGGCGGTCGCCGAGCCCGACCAATGGCGGCCCAAACCCTTCGATGATGCAAAGCCGCGGCGAACGCCGGAGGCCGCGATGAGTTGATCCTCCGGCCGGTCGCCCCTGAAGATCTGCCCGACCTCGAAGAGTGCGACATCGGAGAGGCCGCGATCGCCATTGGCCTGCGCCGCCGCGACCAGCCCGGGCAACAGGCTCGGCCGCATGTCCGACAGGTCCGAGGCGATCGGGTTGGCGAGCGTCAGTTCGCTCTTTCCGCCGCCGAACAGATCGGCCGCTTGCTTCGAGATGAACGACCAGGTCACCGCTTCCACCATGCCTCGCGTGGCCAGCGCGCGCTTGGCGCGGCGGGTGCGGAGCTGTATCGGCGTCAGCACCGGCTTGCGCGCGTCCTCGCCGCGCTCGAACGGCGTCATCGGCACCTGATCAACGCCGACAACGCGCACGATCTCCTCCACGATGTCGGCCTTGCCATGGACGTCGGAGCGCCACGAGGGAACGGCAACCTTCACCACCGGGCCGTTGCCCGCCATGATGAAACCGAGATGGGTCAGGATGCGCCGCACCTGGGCGAAAGGCACCTCGATGCCCGCGAGCCGCTTGACCTCGGACAGCGGGAAATCGATCACGCGGTCGTCGGCGAACGGTTTGCCGACCACGACATTCTCCGACGGCGTGCCGCCACAGAGCTCCATGACAAGCTTGGTCGCAAGCTCGAGGCCCGGCACCATGAAGGCCGGATCGACGCCGCGCTCGAAGCGATAGCGCGCGTCCGAATTGATGCCGAGCTTGCGCCCGGTCTGCGCAATGTTGATCTCGTTCCATAGCGCCGACTCGATCAGCACATCCGTGGTGCTCTCGTCGCAGCCGGAGGCTTCGCCGCCCATGATACCGGCGAGCGACTCGACGCCGTGATCATCCGCGATCACGCAGATTCCGCTGTCCAGCGCATAAATACGGCCGTCGAGCGCGAGCAGCGTCTCACCGTCGCGGGCGCGGCGGATGGTGAGATTGCCCTCCACCTTCTTGGCGTCGAACACATGCAGCGGCCGGGCGCGGTCGTAGGTCATGAAGTTCGTGATATCGACCAGCGCGTTGATCGGCCGCAATCCGATCGATATCAGCCGCCGCTGCAGCCATGGCGGCGACGACCCGTTTCTCACGCCGCGCACCAGTCGCACTGCGAAACCGGGACAGAGCGTCTCGTCCTCGATCGTCACTTTCACCGGGCAGGGGAATTCGCCCTTCACCGGCTTGATAGCAGGGTCCTTGAACTTACCCATCTCGGCCGCGGCGAGGTCGCGCGCGATGCCGTGAACGCCGGCACAGTCCTGCCTGTTCGGCGTCAGGTTGATCTCGAACACGGGATCGCCGAGGCCAGCCCATTCGGCATAGCCCTTGCCGACCGGCGCGTCGGCCGACAGCTCGATGATCCCGTCGTGATCCTCGGAGATTTGCAGTTCTGCGGCCGAGCACAGCATGCCGCGACTCTCGACGCCGCGGATGGTGCCGACGCCGAGCGTGATGTTCTTGCCGGGAATATAGGTGCCGGGCGGTGAGAACACGCCGATCAACCCCTCCCGCGCATTCGGCGCGCCGCAAACCACCTGCACGGGAGCTGCGCCATTGCCCGTATCGACCATGCAAACGCGCAGCTTGTCGGCGTTCGGATGTTTCTCGGCGGAGATCACGCGCGCAATGGTGAAAGGCGCAAGCAGTTTCGCCTTGTCGTCGAGGCTTTCGACCTCAAGCCCGATCATGGTGAGCTTGTCGGCGAGCTTCTCGACCGGCTCATCCGTGTCGAGATGATCCTTCAGCCAGGAGAGCGTGAATTTCATGATGCAACCCTGCGATCCCTGAAGACCTCGACCAGCCGAAAGCGTTCGCACATCAGCATCATGTCTTCGCTGAATTTGCCCTGCCGGGCGAAATAAGCCCGATGCGCCTTGCGCCAATAGTCGAGGCTACGGTCGCCCTCGCCCTCATCGAAGGCGAAAGTTGCATCGACCTCGTCAAAACGGCGATAGCTGACTTCCGTCGATTCGATCACACAGCACGGCTCGCCGTGTCCGTCGAGCACGATCCAGCGCTCGCGGGGCGTCGAGGTGTTGGGTTCGTCCTCGGTGCTGCAGGTCGCGGTCTTGATGCCTCTGATGACGAGGTCGAGCAATTCGTCCGCGAGTTCAGGGCCATCCCCAAACGCGAACGCTCGCAGGCTGCGATACTTTTCGGGAACGGTGTCCAGATTCACGAGCTCAGGCCCCCCGCCAGCGTCGGGACGTCGAGCGGCTTGAAGCCATAATGCGAGAGCCAGCGCACGTCACTGTCGAACAATTGTCTGAGATCATGCATGCCATATTTCAGCATCGCGATACGATCGATCCCCATGCCCCAGGCAAAGCCCTGATACTCATCGGGATCGATGCCGCAGGCGTGCAGCACATTCGGGTGCACCATGCCGCAGCCCAGAATCTCCAGCCAGTCCTCGCCTTCGCCGAAGCGGATTTCGCCCTTGTCGCGGCGGCACTGAATATCGACCTCGAGCGACGGCTCAGTGAACGGAAAGAACGACGGCCGAAACCGCATGTTGATGTGGTCGACCTCGAAGAACGCCTTGCAGAACTCGTGCAGGATCCATTTGAGGTGTCCAAGATGCGAACCCTTGTCGATGACCAGCCCTTCGACCTGATGAAATTGCGGCGTGTGGGTTGCATCCGAATCGATACGATAGGTGCGGCCGGGACAGATCACGCGGATCGGCGGCTTCTGGCTCAGCATGGTGCGCACCTGCACCGGTGACGTGTGTGTCCGCAACAGCATGCGCGAGCCACCTGCCCCGGGCGCCGACCCGGGGTCTTGCTTCGGATGGAAGAAGAAGGTGTCGTGCATTTCACGCGCGGGATGGCCTTCCGGGAAGTTCAGCTTGGTGAAATTGTAGTCGTCGGTCTCGATGTCGGGCCCTTCGGCGACCGAAAAGCCCATGTCGGCGAAAATCGTCGTCAGTTCGTCCATCACCTGGCTGAGCGGATGGATGCGGCCGGCTTCGGCTGGCGTGTCGCGCAGCGGCAGCGTCACGTCGATCGTTTCCGTTGCCAGCCGCGCGTCGAGCGCCGCCGATTTCAACACCTCGCGCCGTGCCGCAAGCGCCTCGGTCACCCGGTCCTTGGCGAGGTTGATCGCGGCACCCTGCGTCTTGCGCTCGTCCGGCGCCATCCTGCCGAGCGTTGCGAGCAGCGCCGAGATCGAGCCCTTCTTGCCGAGGGCCGCGACGCGGACCGCCTCAAGCGCGGCCTCGTCGCCGGCCGCGGCGATGTCCCCTAGGATGGTCTGTTCGAGCGTTGCGAGGTCGGACACGGTTAAATCTCTCCGCAAAGGGCTGCTGGTTGTGGCCACCGCAAGGCCTTGACGTCAAGGCCCAAACGCCAAGCTGAAGGCATGGAATAATGCCTCCCGAGCCAGCCGGCTTGAACTCTTTCGCGACGGAGCGCACCAACTTTGGGCGCGCACGAGCGTGATCGAGGAGAAGAGGGCGATGATTTCCAGATGCGGTCTGGCCGGGCTTGCCGTGGTCTTGACCTTGGGGACGTGCCCGGCATTGGCCGAAGATTGCCCGGCGAAGTCGACCCAGATGGATGACGTCATCGAAGCGATCAAAATGTCGCCGGGGTGTAACGCGGCGATGAAGGTTTTCGAAGCCTGCGAATACGGCGCGAGCGCCGACGTCCAGTTCGGTGCTGCCGTCAAAGAAAAATGCGAAGCCGATTTTCTCAGCCGCCTCAAGCCACCGCAGAAGCGGGCCTATCAGCGCGAGATGCGTGTCTGCGACCGAAAATACCGGAACCAGTCCGGCACTATGTATTTGTCGTTCACAGCGTTCTGCCGAGCGCAGGTCGCCGAGAACTACGCGCATAAGCAGCAGAAATAGGCTGGCCCGCGCGCTTACGCAGCCAGGGCCGCCTTGGCTTTTTCCGCGATGGCCTGGAATGCCGCCGGCTCGTGGATCGCAAGATCCGACAGCACCTTGCGGTCGACCGTGATGCCCGACTTGGAGAGTCCGTCGATAAAGCGGCTGTAGGTCAGGCCGAACGGGCGCACCGCGGCGTTGAGGCGCTGGATCCAGAGCGCGCGGAAGGTGCGCTTCTTGCGCTTTCGGTCGCGGAAGGCGTATTGACCGGCCTTCTCGACCGCCTGTTTGGCGATGCGGATCGTGTTCTTCCGCCGGCCGTAATAGCCCTTGGCGGCCTTGTAGACTTTCTTGTGCTTGGCGTGAGCGGTCACACCGCGTTTGACGCGAGACATGACGGTTATCCTTCGAACGAATAAGGTGATGGGATCGCCGCGCGAAGGCGGCTCGGGCTGACGAGATGCGGCGAATGCGATCAGGCGTTCGGCAAGAAATACTTCTTGACGTTGTCGCCGTCGGTCTTGAACAGCACGCGAGTCCCGCGGAGCTGACGGATCTGCTTCTTCGTCCGCTTGATCATGCCGTGACGCTTGCCCCGCTGGGCGTGCATCACTTTGCCGGTGGCAGTCACCTTGAAGCGCTTCTTGGCGCCCGACTTGGTCTTCAGCTTGGGCATTTGGCTCTCCTATGGCCGCAACACGAAACCGCCCGGAACAGGCGGTCGTTCGGCAAGATGCTCGTTAGAGCGTTGAAAGTGCAGAGGTTCTCCAAAAAGGAGGCAACCTGCACAGGCATCGCCACGGCAGCCCTTGATCAGCCGGGCGATTTAAGGCTTGCGCTTATGACAGAGCGAGCGACGATTGGCAATGATGAACGACCGAGCGGGCCGGTCCGGCGTTTGGACGGTCGCTCCCGATCCCCAACAGGACATGACTGACATGATCCGTTCAATCAATCCGTTTAACCCTGGGCGACGGATTTCGCCTGGGGTCCTGGCCGCCATCGCCGTCGCCACAATGGTCGCGCCGGTCGCTGCCGAGGCGAGAATCGTGAGAGGCGGGGCCTATGACGGCATCTGGAACGTCGTCTTCGCAACCACGCAGGGCACCTGCAGTTCGGGTTATCGCGTTCCCTTCACCGTCCATGGCGGCCGCGTGTCGTCCGCGGGCGGAGGCCGGGTTTCGGGTGCAGTCAACCGCGGCGGCGGCGTCGCGGTCAGCGTCTCGGTCGGGGCTTCTCGGGCGAGCGGCGGCGGCCGCCTTGCCGGCAATTTCGGTGCCGGCTACTGGCGCGGGATCATTTCCGGCGACCGTTGCAGCGGCACTTGGCAGGCAAGCCGCGGCTAAGGCCGGATCGGCGCACCGATAAACTACCATGGTACCTTGTCGTCGAAGACAACTCCAGAGTGCGGCGTCAAAGTCTTGTAAAGAATAGGCCACCGCAAAACCAAGCGGCCCGCCAACTCGGCTGACGGGCCGCTCGATCCCTTCGATCCGAGCCGTGCGATCTTAACGCGGTGCCAGGACCATCACGACCTGACGGCCCTCGAACCTGGCGTCCTGTTCGACTTTGGCGAACTCGGCAACGTCGGCTTTGACCTTGTCCAGCAGCTTGGTCCCGATCTCCTGGTGCGCCATTTCACGGCCGCGGTAACGCAGGGTGATCTTGACCTTGTCGCCTTCCTCGAAGAAGCGCTGCATCGCGCGCATTTTGACGTCGTAATCGTGGTCGTCGATCATCGGCCGTAGCTTGATCTCCTTGATCTCCACGACCTTCTGCTTCTTGCGGGCTTCCGCGGCTTTCTTCTGCGCCGAATATTTGTACTTCCCGTAGTCCATGATCTTGCAAACGGGAGGATTGTTGTTCGGCGAAATCTCCACCAGGTCCATGCCCGCTTCGAGGGCCATCTTTACCGCAAGCACGGTCTCGACGACGCCGTGATTCGTACCGTTCTGATCGATTAGCTGGATCTGCGCATTGCGAATATCATCATTGGTGCGCGGCCCGTCTTTGGTGGCAGCGGGCGGGGCTCTATTGGGACGGCGAATGGGTAGTTCTCCAAAGCTGTGAAAACGAAGGGCGACATTCTGAAGCAATACACCGAAGCGAGCAAGCGAAGTCGCAACTTGTGCATGAAAACCGACAAATGCGAGGCATTTCGGTCACGCGGGCGAGATAGACACTAATCTTCTGTTCCGCAAGCGTGGAGAATGACTTAGGTCGATATCTGTTTTCCGTTGGGGCCGTGCGGGCAAATCGACGCGGCAGTGAGCTGGAGTGACGTTCTATGGCTGATCCCCTCGGTCCCGGGCCTGAGCCTGTTTTCATTGACGTTGGTATGGGTGACGCTTTGCGCAGGATTGCTGTGCGTGCGCGCTCCGGCGGCTCGCCCGGCCTGTTCTGGCTCAGTGGATTCAACTCGGACATGAAAGGCACCAAGGCGTTGGCGCTCGATGCGTGGGCAGCGGACCACGGCCGCGCCTGTGTGCGATTCGACTATTCCGGGCACGGCGAGTCTGGGGGAAGGTTCGTCGACGGCACCATCGGACGGTGGTTGGAGGACAGCCTTGCAGTATTCGAGCAATTTTGCGCCGGCCCACAGGTTGTGATCGGGTCGTCGATGGGCGGTTGGATCGCGCTTCTGCTCGCACGGGAGGTCGCAAAACACCGGCGCGCGACGCTCGCCGGGCTGGTGCTGATCGCCCCAGCTCCCGACTTCACCGAGGAACTGATGTGGAAGGCGTTTTCGCCCGAGATCCGCCGGGAGATCGAGACCAGCGGACATTGGCTCAGGCCCTCGCAATATGGTGATGGCACGCCCTATCCGATCACCCGCGCGCTGATCCAGGAAGGCCGCAACCATCTTCTGCTCGGCGGTTCCATCGATGTCGGCTGCCCCGTGCGCATCCTGCAGGGCGGGCAGGATCCGGATGTCCCGTGGCAGCACGCTTTCGCGCTGGCGCACCGGCTGCCGGCCGACGACGTGGTGCTGACCATGATCCAGGACGGCGATCATCGCCTGTCCCGTCCGCAGGACATCGCGCGGATCACGGCCGCGGTCGCGGAGATGGGGTGAGCCGGCTAGAGCCTTTTCCGTTCCGATTGAATCGGAACTGAAGCTCTAGTCTTTTGTTTTGACGCGCTTTCTTCACGCGAACCGGTACCCACCCCCGGATCAAGTCCGAGGGCATGCTTCGCTCGAAAACGCTCTAATCGGGAGCAAACGCCATGACTATCTCAGCCATGCTTCGCACCTTCTGCGAGGCCGTCGAACGGCGTGAGGGCAAGCGGTTCGCCGAATTGTTTACGGAGGATGGCGTCTACCACGACGTGTTCTATGGCGCGTTCGAAGGCCGCGCGAAGATCGCCGAAATGATCGACGATCATTTCTATCGCACGGCGACCGATTTTCGCTGGGATATGCACGCACCGGTCTCGGACGGCGAGACACTCTATGCACGCTACACGTTCAGCTATCGCTCGCTGCTGCCGGAAGCGAAGGGCGCGCGTGCCATGTTCGAAGGCGTCGCGATCATGACCCTGCGCAATGGTCTTATCGCGGAATATCGCGAGGTCGCCAACACTGCGCCGGGTTTTGTCGACATGAACTTTGCGCCCGAGCGCATCGCCAAGATCGCAGCCCGGCAGGGCGCGGGGTTGAAGGCGCGGCCAGAAATGCAGCGGCATTTGAAGGAGTGAATTCCGACAGTCAAGCCAGGCCGTCGAGATCCGGACGTGAAGCTCGATTGGTTCCTAGGTTCGCGGCCATCACGGATTTCATGTAATCAAGAGCGGGTGACGTGTTCCATCGATGCTGCGCGCCCATTCAGCCCGGACGTTCTCATCCATCTCCAGGGCAAGGTTCCGCGCGCCGAGTGTCGCGAACTCGTCCGGCGCGATCAGTTGTGACAGCGCCCAGATGGCGGCCCCGCGCACCAGGGGGCTCTTATCGTCGAGCAGGGCCTTCGCAACTTCCGCCAACGTGCCGCTACCCGAATTGCCGATCGCGATCAGCACGTTGCGGACAAATCGATCGCGGCCGATGCGCTTGACCGGTGATTTGGAGAAGTATGTGCGGAATGCCGGATCGTCGAGTTTCGCAAGTTCGGCGAGTTCAGGCGCGCGCAATACGTCGCGTGCCGCGAGCTTGGCCTCGCGGCCTTTTTGCGCGAACTTGTTCCACGGGCAGACCGCAAGACAATCGTCGCAGCCATAGATGCGGTTGCCGATCGCCTTCCGAAATTCGTAAGGGATCGGTCCCTTGTTCTCGATCGTGAGGTAGGAGATGCAGCGCCGCGCGTCGAGCTTGTAGGGAGCCGGAAACGCAGCCGTCGGGCAGATGTCGAGGCAGGCTTGGCAGGAACCGCAATGGTCTGTCTCAGATTCGTCGCGCGGCAGATCAAGCGTGGTGTAGATCGCCCCGAGGAAAAGCCATGAACCGAAGGCGCGCGACACGAGGTTGGTATGCTTGCCCTGCCAGCCGAGGCCTGCCGCCTGCGCCAGCGGCTTTTCCATCACCGCCGCCGTATCGACGAACACCCTGACCTGGCAAGGTGCGGCGGCGACCAGCCAGCGCGCCAGAGTTTTCAGCCGCTTCTTGATCAGATCATGATAGTCGTCGCCCTGGGCGTAGACCGAAATCGCCCCGCGTGTGCGTTGCTTCAGGATCGCGAGCGGATCGTCGTCGGGACCGTAATTCACGCCCAGCATGATCACCGAGTGCACGTCAGGCCACAACGCGCGCGGGTCCGTGCGGCGTTCGGGGCTTCGCGCAAGCCAATCCATGTCGCCATGTGCGCCGGACGCGACAAATTCGTGGAAGTGCCGGCCGGCATCGACGATGGCGTCGGGTGCGGCAATGCCGACACCGTCGAAGCCGAGCGCACGCGCTGCGCCCTCAAGCGCGGTCTTCAGATCGGACAGGGTCAGAAATCGAGGTCCACGTAGGTCCGCGACGCCGGCACGCCTGCCAGCCATTCGCTTAGCAGCGGGCGGAACGACGGGCGGCACTTGATCCGCGCGTACCACACCTTTGCCGCGTCGTCCTCGATCCATGGCACGTCGCCCAGATAATCGATCGCCGAGAGATGCGCCGCGGCAGCGAGGTCCGCATAGGTCAGCCGCTCACCGCCGAGAAAATTGCGCCGCTGCGCCAGCCAGCCGATATAGGCCAGATGATAGCGCACATTCGTCTTGGCCGCGCGGATCACATCTGCCGCCGGCGAGCCGCCGCCATACTCCTCGCTCATGAAGCGCTTGTAGATGCGCTCGTTGACCAGAGGTTGGCTGGCTTCCTCGTAGAACTTCTCGTTGAACCAGGCCATCAGCCGGCGCACTTCGATGCGCTCGGCCATTGTGGTTGGCAATAGCCGCTTTTGTGTCATTTCTGTGCCGCAGGTCTCGTCGATATATTCGGCGATGATCGCAGCTCCCGGAATCGGCGGATGTCCCTCGGCATATAGCACCGGCGTGGTGCCCGCGGGGTTCAGCGCAAGAAACTCCTCGCGGCGTTCCCAGACCCGCTCCTCCACCAATTGCACGTCCAGGCCGTATTCGCCCAGGACCAGACGAATGAAGCGAGAATGCGGACAGAACGGATGATGAAACAGCGTGAGCATGAAGACTTTGATTATTTCGCGAGTGCTTAAGAAACCATCAACCGGCGGGCCCGACGGTTCATCACATATCCTTTCCGCGGCGCCGGTCGAGAACACGAATCATCGTCAAACGCGGAACTCAAATCGTCGCTTTTCCAGCATCGCTCGTGTCCGAATTCTCGCAAGGAGTACCTTTTGCGACGAAGTTCGGGGCGCAGGCGCCGGAAAGGCTCGTGAAGGACCTGAGTTCATCGGAGAGGTAACCCGTGTTTCCGTTATTTATCG
>Ga0210406_10001204_pt1 | contig 32758 bp, 33 predicted proteins | sample IncBWC30MmetaG_FD_155454 | JGI IMG/M metagenome (GOLD analysis project Ga0210406, IMG submission 155454) | Forest soil microbial communities from Barre Woods Harvard Forest LTER site, Petersham, Massachusetts, United States - Inc-BW-C-30-M | ecosystem: Environmental > Terrestrial > Soil >... | reverse complement strand
TCGCCATCTATCCGATTGCAGTCTGGTTTATGGGTGAGTACAAAAGGGGTATGAGCAGCGACCGACGGATTCTTGAAAGCCGCCAATACAGCACGAGGGTCAGCCATTGGACGCAGTATCTATGCATCCGCCACGTACTGCCCGGCCTCGCGGCCGTGGAGATATGCAAATATGAAGTTCTTTGCGACTTCAGTCCGTACGATGAAGACGACAATCCCGTTGAAATCCCGAGGGAAATGGACGGCAAGAAAGTGATTGGCTTTGAAGACGGCTTTCTCGTGGGAGGGGAGTTGGGCCCTGAAGACGACGATAGTACTTACGAATACACGCTGGCCGATTTGAACAGTACCCTAGAGTGGATTGAGGAGAATCACTTTCATCTGAATGACATATCTCGGGCGACGGTGAAGAGGGCCCTCCAGGGACCTGTCTAGCGAGCGCAGCACGTTGAAGGCAGCGCGGCAAAGGTTGGCGAGGTCCTGGAGTTGTCCGCAAGGGCATGCGCTAACGAATGTAGGGAACGCCGCGCGGAGCCTGAGGACATGTGGGTCGGTGTTCGCCTAACGGACGCCGATTGCGCGGACGCCAGCCAAACGGACAGGCTCCTCCTTGTGCGCCTGCCGTCCCCTCGGGTCTTGCAATCATTCGAGATGCGCGCACGAGCGACGTCGGCAGGCGCAGGGTTCGCGGGATCGCGCTTCAAGAGGATGTCGCCGCGGAGGCGGTGAAGATACGGGTCGGAGAACCGCTCACTGGTTTCCTCAGAGAACCCCAACCCTTCGTCTATAAGTGTTAGGGCGGCGTCAAGGCCATTCGTCTCGGCCTCGAGCGCCCGCTCGCCCTGGCCGATCGCGCGCATGCAATTGGTGGACGCGTCCCAGCGCAGGCGGCCCGGCAGAGATAGCCGCCAACATCTGCTCTGCCATGAGCGGCCAGGGGCGAAGGTGGTACAGTGATCTGAGCAACTGCAGCGGATAGCGGCCTTGGAGCCGAAAAGAGCGAGTTCGGCCGTCGCATGAGTGCCCGCCGCATCCTCTCGCGTAGCGGGCGAGGACGATGAAATGCGGAGCGCGGCCCCGGAAAAGTCCCGCCGCTGCTTCCCATACGCTTCCCAATCAGGTTTCTGGGAAGCAATAAGCTCGCTCTGACCAGCTAAGCCGTTGAAATGACTGGTACCGCCACCCCGGCTCGAACGGGGGACCTCTAGATCCACAATCTAGCGCTCTAACCAACTGAGCTATGGCGGCCCGACCGGCTCGGCCGGAAAACTAGTGACAAAGCCCAACTCGCGCAAGGTTTGCATTGAGGCAATCGATCGCCCCCACGAGGCTAAACGAAAGAACGCCGCCCGCGACTGCGGACGGCGTCCATTGGCGGCGCGCGGGAGGGAACGCCCCGCCAAAAGGCGAACCCGAAATCAGACCGCGAGCTTGAACGACCGGGCCACTTGCTCCTTGATCGGCTCGACGGCGTCCGCCATCGCCTTTTGAGCGAGCGCGCCGAAGTCCTTGCTCTGGCCGGTTATCGTCTCGACCTGCTTGCGAGCGAACTCGGTCTGCAGCGTGATGAGATCGGGGAGCGACTTCACGGCGAAGACAGCCTTCAAGAAATCGAAGTTGGCGTCCGCATTGACGCGCAGCGCTTCGAAAGCCTTGGTGTTGATGGCGAGCGCGCCGTCCTTAGCAGCCGCGAAGCTCACCTCGAAGGCGCTGGCGGTTTCATCCGCCGCGGTCTTGGCTTTGGCGAATGCGGCGCGCGACTCGACCACACCCTTTTCAAGCGCGCTACGGAAGCTCTGTTGAATCTCCGCGGCTGGCGCAGCGGCGAGTCGGGCTTCGCTCGGCAGGACTGCGTTGACCGTTGCAACGGCGGCCTCGACGGGAGCCGAGGCGGGAATTACCGGGGCGACAGCGCTCTTCCTGGGTGCGTTGGCCATGAACTAACCTCGATGTTGGCGTTGACGATTGTGCGTTGATGATGAAACGGGCGAAACGGCGCCGATGCTCAGCTTGAACCAGGCGTCATGCTCTTTTGCAGGACGGAGCCGAGCTCCTTGGCCTGCTCCTGCAACACAGCGAGCTGGGTTCTCAGATACTCGCTCTGAAGCGCCAGAGCCTCTTGCGGGTCCTTCGCCTTGACCAGCTTTTGAGCCAGGTCGAACGCCGCGTTCACGTTGCGCTCGGTATAGGACAGCACGTGAGCGCCGACGGATTTCGCGCCGCCCTGTGACGTTGCGGTCGCTTCCCCAGCGACGCCGCTCGCGCGCTGAGCGACCGTGAGAAAGCCCTCAAACGCCTTGCGCGCCTGCTCGACGCTGCGCTCGGCGAAATCGCGCATTTCGTTTGGAACCTCAAAGGGCGAATTGGGCATGCTATTTCCTCTCGCCGGCCGCCACGAATCAGCGCCCGTTGTTTGAGGCCCTATAACCGGCTTTTTGTTGCAGTGCAACATATTTTGCTGCGCCAGAGATTTTAACCCTGAAACCAATGAGGGACGCCGACGCCGTGGCGAAAATTCAACGACCGCGTTAAGCTTTCGCTAACGATAAAGCCCGAATCGTCGGTACGCGACTGCGCCGATCCGATGTCCATTCACGAGCGCCGATTTTGACCCACTCGCCGCCATCATCCGCCGTCGACCTCACGCCGCTGTCGCGCGAACAAGCGGCCGCGGCCTTCGACCGAGAGGACGCGCCAGAAGATTGGCTGAAAGACAAGGCGCGGCTCGCGATCCTATCCCCCCCGGGCTTACTTGTGAGCGCGAGCCCGGCCATGCTGGCTCTGTTCGGCGCCAAGGACCGCAAGGCGCTTGAAGCGCGGCTGGTGCAGGGCGATGGACCGTCGGCGCGCCGCTTGCGGCGCCTGGCGGCGACTCTTGCTTTTGACGAGGCGCCGCGTCTCGAGCAGATGCGCCTTATGGTCGACCGGCGGCTGGCCAGCGTCAACTTGCACTGCGCCCGCATGGCCGGCCCGGGAGGCGCGAACTGGCTTTTGGTGACGGCTCCGGCTCTGGGCGCCGCAAGCGATGAGCCGCTTGCGCCCGCAAAGGACCGCGAAGCTCCGCAGCCGGAAGATATTTCGGCGCCGGATTTGGGCGAAAAGCGGGCGCCGCGTGTGGCGAGTCCACCGTCACCGAACGCGCGCTTCCTCTGGACTCTCGACGAGGAGGGCCGCTTTGGCGCGCCGCATCCTGTGCTCGTCGCCGCGGTGGGGACCAATTCGCCCGACCGCGGAGAGTCGCTTGAGGCTTTCTTCCGCCGCGTCGGATTGGATCGCGGCGACGAACTGGTCCGCGTGGTGGGCGAGCGGGAAACGTTTTCCCGCGTCACTCTGGAGTGGCCCCTGTCGGGGCTTGATCGGCGCCGGCTGATCGCGCTGTCCGCCGCGCCGATGTTCGGCCGTCAGCGCGAATTTTTGGGCTATCGCGGCTTTGGCGTGTTGGGCGAGGAGAGCGACGCCGTCGCTATGCCGGAAGGCAATATGTCGGCAGAGCTCGCCGGAGATGATCGATCCGCGCTGCCTGAGACGTTCGAACCCGAGCCCCAGGCGTCCGAAAGCGCTGCGAGGCCGGTCGAATCGAGTCCGGAATTTGCCCGCACGGATGGCCCCGACGCGCCTCCGTCTTTCCTCGATGCGGATGGAATTCGCGCCGCCCGCACCGAGGCGTTCGAACCCGAACCCTCGTGGCCGAGAAGCGAGCCTGAAGCTGAGGTCCAGTCGCCCGAAAACGCCGGAGAGCCGGTCGAACGGAATCTTGAGCTTCCAGCGGCCGATGCTACCGACGCCCAACCCCCTGGGGCTTCACTTGAGGCGGAAGGACCTAAGTCCGCGTCGGCCCTCATCGAGGCGACCGACTCCGACGCGCCCGCAGTGGAGACTGCGCAGCCGGATCTTGCCGAGCGCTCCGCGGCGAGCGATCCTCAGCCGTCGCCGCCTGAGCGCACCGCCGCGATTTACGTCCTGCGCCACCCGTCGCCGGCCGCCTCGTCCAACATCGTTCCGATCCGCCCGGGCGCGCTTGACGCGCTGGCCCGGGAAACCGCGCCAAGCTTTCCCGCCGAGAGCGTGGAGCTCAGCCACAGCGAGCGCGACGCGTTCCGCGAAATCGCGCGCGCTCTGGTCGGCCGCGCGCCGGCTTCGCGCGACGATTCCTCGGACGAACCGGCAGGCGCCGATACCCGGCGGGAAGTTCAAAACGATACAAGCGCAGAGCAGCCGACGGACCGGCGAGGCGACGCTGGGGCGGCGCGCGGCGCCGCCGACGATGAAGTTCGGCGCAACGCCGGCGCCGTTCTGGACCGTCTCCCGGTTGGCGCTCTCGTCGCCCGCGACGGGCAGGCGCTCTACGCCAATCGGACGCTGCTTGAGCTCATTGGCTATCGTGATTTCGCAGAATTTCAGGCGGCGAATGCCCTCTCCAGAATGTTCCGCGACCGCGATCCGCAAGCGATGACGACTGAAGACATCGGCGCGGTCGCGATCGTGAGGGCGGACGGGCAGATCTTGTCCGTCGACGGCCACGCGCAGGTGATCAGCTGGGACGGCGCGCCGGCGACGCTGATCGCCCTGCGCCGCTCGCTGGAAGCCGAACTCCGTGCGAGAATGCGCGTCGCCGAGAACGAAGCGGCGACTCCCAGCGGCTTGGCGAGCAGCGACCTTCAGGCCATGCTCGACCGGGCAAGCGACGGCGCCGTGACGCTCGATCTGGCCGGCCGCATCCTGTCGCTGAACGCGCCCGCCGAGCGCCTGTTCGGCTACCATCAAAACGAGATCGCGGGCGAGAGCCTGTTGATGCTGCTCGCGCCGCAGAGCCATCCCGAGGCGACCGCGAGGCTCGAGTCCTTAAGTCACGGCGGCGAGGCCGAAGCGGTCTTTCGTCCGCTGCAGGTCGTGGGGCGCGATCGCAGCGGCGCTTCGATTCCTTTGGCCCTGACCCTGGCGCGGATCGGCCCCAGCGAGGCTCCGCAATTTTGCGCTCTCGTGCGCGACCTCAGCCGCGAGCGCGACACAGAACGGCGCCTCATCGCCGCCCGCGAGGCCGCCGAAGCCGCCAGCGCCGCCAAGACCGATTTTCTCGCCCAGGTCAGCCATGAGATCCGCACGCCCTTGCACGCCATTCTGGGCTTTTCCGAAGTGATGCTGGAGGAGCGTTTCGGTCCGGTCGGCAACGAGCGTTACAAGGACTATATCAAGGACATCCACGCTTCCGGCAGCCACGTGATGAGCCTCGCCGACGATTTGCTCGATCTCAGCAAGATCGAAGCGGGCAAGCTCGAACTCGCTTTCGCCTCCGTCGACGCCAACAGCGTCATCCGCGAGTGCGTGTCGCTGATGCAGCCGCAGGCCGCGCGCGAGCGGGTCATCATGCGCGTCTCGCTCCACGACCGCCTCCCCCGCGTGATGGTCGACGAACGCTCGCTCAAGCAGATCATGCTGAACCTGATGTCGAATGCGGTGAAGTTCAACGAGCCGGGCGGACAGGTGATCGTCTCGACCGCGATCGATGGTGCTGGCCAAGCGGTGATTCGCGTGCGCGACACCGGCGTTGGCATGAACGAGAATGAAGTGGGTCTCGCGCTCACGCCGTTCAGCCAGGTCGGCAAGGGCGCGGCGAAGGGCGGGGCTGGCCTGGGCCTGCCATTGACCAAGGCGCTGGTCGAAGCCAACAAGGCTGAGTTTTCGATCAAGAGTCGTCGCGAGCAAGGCACGCTGATCGAGATCGCCTTCCCCAACATCCAGGCGGCGCAATAGGGCGATCAGAGCGATTTGGCTTCGAGCCGCGCTTCGACAGCGCCGCTTGTGGCTGCGACAAATGCGAATCCGCCCTTGTAATCACCTGCAGCATTGATATCATTGATATCATTGGTCGTGGAGCGACAAAATATGCCCGATCTGCTGGTGCGCGGAGTCGATGACGAGATCGTCCGGGCGCTCAAGGAGCGTGCCGGGGCGCATGGCCGAAGCGCTGAAGCGGAACATCGCGCAATCCTAACCGCGGCGCTCGCGCGTCCTCGCCGGCGCACCTTCGCGCAGGTTCTGGCGTCAATGCCTGACGTGGGCCTAGACGCGGATTTCGAGCGTGTCGACTCTGTCGAGCGTTCTGCGCATGTATTTGATTGATACCAACGTGATCAGTGAAGCGCGAAAGCGGGCCAAAGCGAATCGCGGTGTCATGGCCTTTTTCGAGACTGTCGTCGCCTCAAGCGAGCCAGTGTTTCTTTCCGCTATCTCTGTGGGCGAATTGCGCTGTGGCGTCGAACTCGTCCGCCGCCGTGGCGATGCTGACCAGGCGCGACGTCTCGAGGCCTGGTTGACGAGCGTCGTCGAATCATTCGGTCAGCGCATTCTCGCTTTTGATGCGGATGCGGCGCAGGTCTGGGGCTATTTGCGAGTCCCTGACCCAGGCCACGCGATCGACAAGCAAATCGCCGCCATCGCGCTCGCCAACGACCTCACGCTCGTGACTCGCAACGTTGCTGATTTTGAGGGCTCGGGCGTCAAGTTGGCGAACCCTTTTCAGTAAGCTGAATCGCTACAGGCCCTCATCCGGCGCTACGCGCCACCTTCTCCCTGAGGGAGAAGGGAACAGCGGCGCCGTCGCGCCCCCTCTCCCCACAGGGCGTCCGGGAGGACGCCCTGTGGGGAGAGGGCCGGGGCGAGGGCAAACCAGATCGACCAAAATTCATCAGGCTCTACGCAAGCCTCGCCCTCAACCGGGGCGCGGCGAAATCCAGAGCCATGCGCACTTTGAGCGGCGTCAATCCCTGAGAGCGATGGAGGAGGCTGACCGGCGCGGGCGCAGTCTCATATTCGGTAAGGACAATCTGAATTCGACCGTCCGCGACGGCTTGGGCGACCTGATAGGAGAGGACGCGCGTGACGCCGAGACCGGCGGCCGCTCCATCGATCGCCGCTTCCGCAGTGTTGACCGTGAGGCGCGAGCGCACGACCGCGCGCAGTTCGCGCTTCGACTTGGGGTCGCGGAAGATCCAATGCTCCGACGGTGAGAACGGATCAAACGTCACTGCGGCGAGCGCCGACAGGTCTCCCGGCCTTTCCGGCACGCCGTGCGCGGCGAAATAGCCGGGACTACCGCAAACGACGCTGCGCACCGCACCGACCCGTGTCGAAACCAACGCGCTATCCGCAAGCGCGCCGATCCGCACGGCAATGTCGACGTGATCGTCGATGAGGTCGAGATTGCGGTCGGCCAGGACAAGCCGGACATCGATCTCCGGCCATTGGGCGAGAAACTCGGCGATGACCGGCAGGACGTGCAGCCGGCCAAAGACCACCGGCGCGGTGATGACCAGGTCGCCTCGCGGCGCGGCATTTTCCCCCGACGCCGCGCGCTCGGCCTCGCTCACCTCGTCGAGGATGCGCCTAGCCGCGGCGACATAGGCCGCGCCCGAGTCGGTGAGAGCCAGCTTTCGGGTCGAGCGGGTCAGGAGGCGCGTGTTCAGATGCGCTTCCAGATCGGAAATCTTTCGACTGACCGTGGGCAGCGGGACCCCCAGCTTGCGGCTGGCGGCGGACAGGCTGCCCGCCTCAACGACCGAGAGCAAAAGCGACATGGCTTCGAGGCGGTCCATATTCCAGTAACTGAGAGAGTGCCTTTCAATGATGCCAGATTGTTAGATAGAATGAAACCAACTATTTGTGCCTTTGGGGGCCGAAAACCCGCCGAACCAAGCAGGGCTCACCATGTCCTACGGATTTCTCGACATCGCCTCGACGCCCGGCGTGCGCGCCGCGCAGGAAGCCAATGGCAGCGGCGAATACTGGACCAACTTCGAGGGCGATCGCGCCTTTGATCGCTTCGCCCCGGCCGAGGCGGCGTTCATCGCCGAGCGCGACAGCTTCTATATGGCGACCGTCTCCGAGAGCGGCTGGCCGTATGTGCAGCATCGCGGCGGCCCGCCGGGCTTCATCCGCGTTCTCGACGAGACGACGCTGGCGATCCCCGACTTTCGCGGCAATCGGCAGTATATCAGCACCGGCAATCTCGCCACAGATGACCGCGCTGCGCTGATCCTGATGGACTATCCCCACCGGCGGCGCCTCAAGATCTATGCGCATGTTGAGGCAAAAGATCTGGCGGCCGATCCGAAACTGGCCGCCGAACTGGCGCTGCCAGGCTACCGGGTGAAGGTCGAGCGCGGGCTTATCATCCATCTCGCCGCCTTCGACTGGAACTGCCCGCAGCATATCGTTCCGCGATTCAGCGAAGCCGAGCTCGCTCCCGCCCTCGCGCCGCTGCGCGCGCGGCTCGAAGCGCTGGAGGCTGAAAATCAGGCGTTACGCGCCAAGCTGGCCGCGAGCTCAGCCGCCCCGCAGGCCGGGTAAGCTGACGCCGAACGCCTGAAGCAAAAGAACGGCGTTCAAAATTAGGATGACCAGCGCCGCGAGGGACGCGGCGACATTGGTCAGGCGACTGTTGGCGAAAGCGCCCATGATGTCCTTCCGGCTCGTGAATATGAGGAGCGCGATAACCGGAGCGGGCAGGGCGATGCTGAGCACCACTTGGCTCATGATGAGCGCGCTGGTCGAATTGACCCCGAGCCAGACCACGACGAATGCCGGAATCATCGTCACCAGGCGGCGGACGATGATGGGCACTCGGACGCGAAGGAAGCCCTGCATGATCATCTGGCCAGCCATGGTGCCGACGGTCGAACTCGCCAGTCCCGAGGCCAGAAGCGCTGTCAGAAAGGCGCCCGCTGCGGCCGGGCCGAGCAGCGGCGTGAGCGTCTTATAGGCGGTCTCGATCTCGGCGACGTCGCTGTGGCCGGCGTGAAACGCGCTCGAGGCCATGATGACCATCGCCATATTGACGAGGCCCGCGACCCCGAGGGCGACGAGAACCTCGATATTCGAGAACCGCAGCACGAGCCGGCGCTCGCGGTCGTTGCCCGCGGGCGCCCGGTTCTGGGTGAGCCCGGAATGCAGGAAGATCGCATGCGGCATGATGGTCGCGCCGACGATCCCAACTGCGATGGTCACCGCGCCAGCGTCGGGCAAGCTTGGAACCACGCTGCCCAGCCCCGCCGCGGCCCAATCGACCGGAGCGATGACCATCTCGACGAGATAGCAAAGCGCGATCGCGGCGACGAGCATGCCGATGATGAGTTCGGTCGGGCGGAATCCGCGGCCCTCGAACATGAGGATGCCGTAAGTGAGGACGCCCGTGACGCCCATGCCGGCGAGCAGCGGGATATGCAGCAAGAGCGAAAGACCAATCGCGCCGCCGAGGAATTCGGCCAGGTCGGTCGCCATCGCCGCGACCTCGCTAACGATCCACAGCGCCCATACCACCGGTTTGGGAAAATGCTCGCGGCACATTTCGGCCAGGTTGCGCCCGGTGACGATGCCGAGTTTCGCTGAGAGCGACTGGAACAGCATGGCCGCGAGGCTGGCCGTGAGCACCACCCAGAGCAGCGCGTAACCGTATTTGGCGCCGGCCTGGATGTTGGTGGCGAAATTGCCGGGATCCATATAGGCGATCGAGGCGACCACCCCGGGCCCCGCGAACAGAAGTGGGCTGCGCCAACGCCTGCCGCCGCCCAACACCTCGCGAATGCCCGCGACAGTTCGGTCCGTCATCCCAATGGGCGCGGCTGTCAGGCCCACGCGCGCGACCGCGTCGCTCACAGCTTCGTCTCCGGTGTTTCTTGCCTCACCTCAATAATGTACCCTTAGCTACGTCATAGTCAATAGGCTGCAAATAAGCGCAAAGGCTGGATGAAACGCGCGGATGCCGAAGCCGGGTTGCATTTTGCAGCCAAGGCTGCACAATGAAACAAGGGGCGACACCAGCTGCGGCGGGGCGAGCGAGGGCGATTTGGCGATCACGAAGCGCGGCAAAGAGCCGCCGTCCGCCAATGCGGGACTGGCGGCCGAGCCCGCGCAAGCCGACCGGTTCAGCAGGGCGCGCTCGGCCCGCTCAGCCTCGCTGCTCGAGGACTACACCGAACTGATCGCGGACCTGATCGCCGCCAACGGCGAAGCGCGCACGACCGACATCGCGCGGCGCATGGGCGTCGCCCACCCCACCGCGAGCAAGACCATCGCTCGCCTGAAGCGCGAGGGGCTGGCGCGCGCCAAGCCCTATCGCGGGATCTTCCTGACCGAGACCGGCGCAGCGATGGCGAAAAGCGCGCGCGAGCGGCATCGGCTGGTGGTCGACCTGCTCATCGCCGTTGGCGCGCCGCGCGAAGCGGCGGAGGCCGACGCCGAGGGCATCGAGCATTACGTCTCCGCTACGACGCTCAGCGCCTTCGAGGCGTTCCTGCACGGCCGCGGCGAATCATAGCGCAGCACAATTTTCAGCTCGACCTGGACGGTTGCGGGGCCCTCACGGGGCCCGGGTCCAGTCGAACGACTTGCAGATGAGCCCGCCGAACACGCAGCCGGCGGTGACGAGACGGTCGCCCGAGAGCCTTAGCTTCGCCGTGTAGTGCTTGCCGTCTTCGGGATTGAACGCGGTCCCGGCCCAGGAGTCTTTGCCATTCGGCTTCATGCCGGAGAACAGTTGTTGACCGATTCTGGCCGGGCCGTCTGGGCCCTTTTTCCAGGCCAGAAAGCCGCATATCGCATCGCCTCCGCAAGCTGAGAAGCGAAGCTTGGCGGACCCGTCGTCCCGCATCCATATTCCGGTAACGTCGCTGGCGATCGCCGGCGGCGCAGACGCCGCCAAGACTGCCAGAGCGACGAGCATAGCGCGCGTCATCTATCTATCCTTTGGAAACCATTTTTGCTGGGGAGCAGGCAGATTAAGCCACGGGCGAGGAGCGGTCAACGCGAGATAATCGCCTCCGGCCAGAGGGGCCGATACCCGCCCTTGAGCGCGGCGACGGTCGAGGGCGGGGTCAAGACATCGGCGATCGCGTTGGGCTCGAGCGGCTCCGGCTCGCCGTAGCCGGCGAAGCTCCACGGCAAAAGGGCGCCCGAACGCACGGCGTAGGGTCGGCGATCACGCGCGATCATCGCCCCGTCCGGCAGCTCGCCGAGCCGCGCCCGCCACAAGCGTTTGCGCCGGTCCTCGACCCGTTCGCGGTGGAGCGCTTCGTCCATCGCCCCCACGCCGCTCGGGGTGCCGGGAAAAGCGGCGATAAAGGCCTTCGCTGCTTGCCTCCGGCATTCGAAGCAGGGACGATGCCCGGCGGCGAGCGCGGTCGGCTCGTCGAGGAAAAAGAGCTCCGTGTAGTATCGGCCCCAGACCTCGCGATGGCGGTCTTTGAATTCGCACACGCAGATGAGCCAGTGCTTCGTCTTCCAGCGGCTGCGGCTCAACGTCTGATGGTCGCGATGGAGGTGCCCGCTGCCGCGATTACCCATCATGCCGCCGCGCTCGGCGACCGCGTGCAATTCGCCGAACGGATCGACGCGATTTTGCAATGGTCGGGGCGCTTTTGACGCGTCGGGCGGCGACAGTTTGCGTTCCACGAGAGGCAGGTCCACGCTTCAAGGCCTTGGCGTCTTTGGGAGAGGAGACATGGCGCTCGAACTTCGGCCGAATTGCGAATATTGCGACAAGGACCTGCCGCCTGACGCGAGCGAAGCGCGCATCTGCACTTACGAATGCACCTTCTGCGCTGATTGCGTCGAGCGGCATCTGAGCAATGTCTGCCCCAATTGCGGTGGCGGCTTCGTCCCGCGACCGATCCGGCCAGCGCGGGAATGGCGGCCTGGGGCGTCGCTGGCCAACCGGCCCGCCTCAACAAAGCGCGTGGGGCTGTCCTACAGCCGCGAGGCGATCGCCCGATTCGTTAACGAGGTCATGGGCGTTCCGCCCGAGAGCCGCTGACTGGCCTATCGCACCGGCGCAGCTTGCGCGCTCACCTGCGCTTCGCCGACATTGTCGACATTGTAGACGTCGTCGCGGAAATTGGCCGGCCCACCGCCGTTCGACCAGCCGGTCAGATAGACCCAGATCACCGGCACCGCCTTGGTGAGGTTGATGTCGTAGCGCGCGCCTTCCTTGATTTTGCTTTGCAGCGCCGCCTTGTCCCAGCCGCCAGAAGGTCCTCCGGGCGTCCCTTGCAACAACCACGCCGCGTAATCGTAAACGCCCTGCACTCTGACGCAGCCGTGGCTGAGGAACCGGTAGTCGGCGCCGAACAGGCCCTTCGAGGGCGTGTCGTGCATATAGACGGCGAGCTTGTTGGGCATGCCAATGCGGATCGAGCCGAGCGAATTGCCCGCGCCCGAATCCTGCCGCAGCGTGTAATTGGCCGCCCGTTCGGTGCTCCAATTCACCGACTTCGGATTGATCTCCTTGCCCGAGCCGTCGAGAATCCGGATCTTGGCGCGCGTGAGGTAACCCGGATCGCGCTGCATCCGGGGAATGATTTCCTTCTTGATGATCGACGTCGGGACCGTCCAGGTCGGGTTGAGGTTGACGACCTGGATATGGGCGGAGATTTCGGGCGAAGGATGCTCCGGATCGCCGACGATCGCGACGTAGCGATGGGCGACGCGGCCGTTCTCGACCGCCTCGACCGAGGTCGAGGGCAGGTTGACCACCACATAGCGTTCATCGAAGGAGAAATTGAGCCCCGCCAGGCGATTGGCGCTCGAGGCAAGCTGGTTGAAGCGCACCCTCGCCGGAATGTTGATGGCTTTCAGCGTCGCGCCGGAGACGATTCCGGTCTGCCGGAGCCCCATGCGCGCCTGGAAGCGCTTGACCCCCGCCGTGAGCCCGCTGTCCCAGGCGAGCCCGCTCGCCTCTCCCCCCGACAGGTCGCCTTCGATCGCCAGGCGCTTACGTAACTTTGCAACCGCCGGGCCCTTCGTTCCGGGACCTATCGCAGCAATGTCAGTTGGCCAGCCGCCCGCGTCCACGATCGCCGAATAGCGCTCGGACGCCTTGGCGGTCGCAAAGAAGGTGTCGGGCTGAAGGGTTGGGCGAGGATCGGCGCTGAGCGCGGTCTCGCGCGGCGGCGCAGGCGGCGCAACTTTCTTCGGCTTGGGCGCCGCCGCGGCCTGCGCGGGAGCAGGCGCCGCCGTAGACGGTGAAGCGCTGGGCGCCGCATCAGTCCCCGCCGTCGGCGCCGGCATGGGCATGAACGGGCTTACGAGGCCTTGAGTCGGCGCCGGCGGATTCGCCGGAGTGGACGGCGGCGTTGATGTGGCCGTCGCGGCAGGCTGATTCGCCGGGATCTGCGCAGACGGCGTCGGAGAGGTCGTGGTGGCGGCGGGGCTCCCCGAATTAGTCGACGGCGCCGGGGAGGTCGCGGCGGCGGGCGGAGTCGCTGGGGTCTGCGCCAGCGCGCCCGAAACGAGAAGAGGCAGCGCGGCGAGCGCGCCTGCAAACAAAACCCGCAGCGTCATGCGACAGGACCCGACACAGAAGAAACGCGCTTCATGCGCGCCCCGGAGCGATTCACTACGCATATTAAGGTTATTAAGGTTACCAATTTGTCGCCGCGGCCAATATCGCGGCGTTGGCGCTAGCTTTTCGCCCATTACGACGCTTGCGTCACAAAAGCAAAGGCCGCCCCGAGGGGCGGCCTTTGGGAGGCGCGAATGCGCTTTTTGGCTTTCACTCGATGCCGGGTGAGAGCCGGTTACTGCGGGACCGCCGGAAGCCGGCGACCCCAAGTCCGCACACACAGAGCGCCATAAGCGCCCACGCAGACGATTCAGAGGACGCATAAGTAGCCGCCCCGTAGGGCAACCCGATTGCGAGAGCACCGTAGCCGGCCGCGACCGCAATCCGTCGCGGATTACCTGAGCTGATGGACATGTTACCCCCAAGTCCAAACGAGGCCAGTGACGCAGAGTTAAGGGTCAACCGTGACAGCACTATGGCGTTTGCTGCAATTGCGAATAAAAAATTTCGCGTTGCGGTAAGACGCCCACAGCAATTAACATGCCGTTAATCTGGGGCAGTCGTCGTTGCCGGTTGCGAGCTAAGCTCAGCCGATCACGACAATGTGCAGTCGACGGGGACCATGCGCGCCGAGCAGCAGGGTCTGTTCGATGTCGGCCGACCGGGACGGGCCGGTGATGAAGTTGAGCGTGCGCGGCGCGCCGCCTTTGCCATAGACGCTCCGCAGCTTGGCGAACACGCTCTCGTAATCGGCCTCGATCGCCTCGCGCGGCAAAACGACGATATGATTGTCAGGCAGAAAATTGAGCGTCGTCGGATTATCCGGGCCTGAGACGAGGGCGAGCGTCCCGGTTTCGGCGATCCCGGCGAAGGCGGCCGAGACGGCGTTGAGGTCGTGGCCGTCGGAGGGGCCACGCAGGATTTCGAGCGTGGTCTCGCTCCACGGCATTCCGGTCAGACGCGGATCGTCGCCCATGCGCAGCGTCGCCGGGCAATTGCTTTCGCGCAAGTAACGGGCGATTTCCGCCGGCGCGTCCGCCCATTCCCGCACCTCAGTCACGCTCGCCTGGGCGCGCTCCGCCTCGGCCTTGAAAGTCGCGAGCCGAGCCGAGACGTCGCCCTGACCGCGTTTCGGCACGACGCCGGGCGGCGCTTGCTTCAGCCGCGTTTCGACCTCGAACCGGCGCGTCGCTTCGTCGCCGGTTACGCCAAGCGAGCGCCGAATGCTGGCGAAGACCGCCGCGCGGGAACTCATCGAACCGCTCCGCTCCGCGCTCGCCATTGGCTCTGGAACGTGGCCCCTTCCGGCGCAGCAAGGTCGCGATAGCGCGTCCACCCGCCGGCGAAGGGCAGCGAGGCGAAGCGGCCCTTCTTACGGCCGGCGAGATGCATGGCGCGCGCGGCGAGACCCGTCGCCATCCGGTAGAGCGCCGGACGGCTGGCGAAGAACGCCCAGAACCCCAAGCCGTAGCGCATCGGCGCGGGCGACAGGCGGCGCTCGAACTCGCGCTCCCGCCAGTGTCGCATCATACCGGGCAACGGGATTCGGACCGGGCATACCTCTTCGCAGCGGCCGCAGAAAGTCGAGGCGTTGGGCAATTGGCCGCCCTCGGCGACGCCGATGAGCGAAGGCGTCAGCACCGCGCCCATTGGTCCCGGATAGACCCAGCCGTAAGCATGGCCGCCGACCGCCTGATAGACCGGGCAATGGTTCATGCAGGCGCCGCAGCGTATGCAGCGCAGCATATCCTCGAACTCGCCGCCGAGCATCGTTGAGCGACCATTGTCGAGAATCACCACATGATAGGCCCTCGGACCGTCCGGATCGCCCGGCCGGCGCGGTCCGGTCGACAGCGTCGTATAGACCGAGGCGTCCTGGCCGGTCGCTGAGCGCGCCAGCACGCGCAAGAGCTGGGCAGCGTCCTCGAGCGTTGGCACAATTTTTTCGAGCGACGCGATGACGATGTGCGCTCTCGGCAGGATTTGCGTCAGGTCGCCGTTGCCTTCGTTGGTGACGATGATCGAGGTGCCAGTTTCGGCGACCAGGAAGTTCGCGCCCGTTATGCCGACGTCGGCGGCCAGGAACTTGGCCCGCAGCACCTGGCGTGCCTCGGCCAGCAATTGTTCGGGTTCGGCAAGACTGCGCTCCGGCAAGAGATCGCCATGCGCCTTGCGGAATTCCTGCTCGATGTCTTTTGCCGTGAGGTGGATCGCCGGCGCGATGATGTGGGAAGGGCCTTCGCCGCGCAGCTGAATGATGTACTCGCCAAGGTCGGTCTCGATAGGCTCGATCCCCGCCCCCTCGAGGGCATGGTTGAGATTGATCTCCTCGGCGATCATCGACTTGCCCTTGGTGACGCTCTTCGCGCCCATGGACTTGCAAAGGTCGATGATGATCTTGCGTGCTTCGTCAGCGTCCTGCGCGAAGTGGACTTCGCCGCCGCTCGCGCGGACTTTCTGCTCGTAGGCATCGAGATAAAGATCGATGTGCGCGAGCGTGTGATCCTTGATCGCCCGGGCGCTGTCGCGCAGCGCTTCGAACTCGGGCAATCTCGCGGCCGCAGCCGCGCGACGCCCGACGAAATTGCGCGAAAACGCCATCGCGCCCTGCAATCGGGCGTCGGTCAGCGCCTCGTGCGCGTTGTCCTTGAATTTGGCCGAGGTCGCGACGACGCTCATCGGGCGGCCTCCGGCTTGCCTTCGCCGATCGCCGGTCCGTCCGCCATTCCCGCCAGAATCTCGGCGACGTGACGCGCCTTGATTGGCGATCCGTCGCGCTGAAGTTTGCCGGCCATGTTCATGAGACACCCGAGATCGCCCGCGAGCACCGTATCGGGTTCGACGCTGCGGATGTCGTCGGCTTTGCGCGCGACGATCGCGTTCGAGAGTTCGCCGTATTTGGTCGCGAACAATCCGCCAAAGCCGCAACAGACCTCCGCATCGGTCAGTTCGACCAGCTTCAGGCCCTCGACTCCGGCCAGAAGCCGCCGCGGCTGCGTCTTGACCCCGAGCTCGCGCAGACCGGCGCACGAATCGTGATAGGCGACGGTTCCCTCATAGCGCGCCGCGACCTTCTTGACGCCCATGACGTCGACCAGGAAACTGATGAGTTCGTGTGTCTTTTCCGCGAACCGCCCTGCCCGTTGCGCGAGATCCGGCTCGCCAGCGAAAAGTTCGGGATAATGCTTGATCAGCATGCCGCCGCATGAGCCGCTCGGGGCGACGACGTAGTCGCAGTCCTCGAACGCGTCGATCGCCTGCCGCGCCAGCGTTTTCGCGCTGTCGCGGTCTCCCGCATTGTAGGCCGGCTGACCACAGCAGGTCTGACTTGGCACGACGACCTTGCAGCCGGCGTCCTCGAGCAGTTTGACGGCCGCGAATCCGACGCTCGGCCGGATGATGTCGACGAGGCAGGTGACGAACAGTCCGACGCGAGGCTGAGATTTCGGGCCCGAGGGGGCCCCCGTCATATCCATCTGTTCATCGATCCTTGGCCCAAGAGGAGCGCCGCGCTCTTGTCGCTCGGGCTTTGCCTCCTTAAGCTCGCATAATGGCCACGGATATCGCAACCCGCGTCTATAATCACACGTTTCGCATCGATCCAGCGGTGCGGACGCTGCTCGACACCGATTTCTACAAGCTTCTGATGCTCCAGATGATCTGGAAGATGCATCCGAAGCGCGAGGTTGCTTTTCAGCTCATCAACCGGACGACCTCGGTCAGGCTCGCGGACATCGTGGACGAGCGCGAGCTGATCGACCAGCTCGATCATGCGCGCAGCCTGCGATTCGCCAAGAACGAGCTGATTTGGCTCGCAGGCAACACGTTTTATGGCACGCGCCACATTTTCGAGCCTGAATTCATGGAGTGGCTGGCGACGTTCCAGCTGCCCGAATACGAACTGACCAAGCGCGACGGGCAGTATGAGCTGCGCTTCGCCGGCCCGTGGACGGGTACGACGATGTGGGAGATTCCCGCTCTCGCCATCATCAGCGAACTGAGGGCCCGCGCAGCGATGCGCCGCATGAGCCGCTTCGATCTCGACGTGCTCTACGCCCGCGCCAAGGCCAAGCTGTGGTCGAAAGTCGAGCGGCTGCGCATTCTCGAGCGTGAGGGAGGGCCTGTCAGAGTGTCGGATTTCGGCACCCGGCGGCGCCACAGCTTTCTCTGGCATCGCTGGTGCGTCGAGGCGATGCAAGAGGGGCTTGGCGCCAGTTTTATCGGCACTTCGAATGTCAAACACGCGATGGACACCGGGCTCGAAGCGATCGGCACCAACGCCCACGAATTGCCGATGGTCTATGCGGCGCTCGCGGAGGACGACGAGGCGTTGCTCGAGGCGCCCTATCAAGTGCTGAAGGACTGGGCCAAGATGTACGGAGGCAATCTGCTGGTCGTCCTGCCTGATTGCTTTGGCACGACATCGTTCCTCAACAACGCGCCGGATTGGGTGGCGGACTGGAAGGGCGCTCGGCCGGACTCCAAACAGCCGATCGCGGCGGCGCGGGAGCTCATCGACTGGTGGAAGGAACGGGGCCGCGATCCGAGGGAAAAGCTTGTCGTGCTGTCCGACGCCATGGACATCGATTCGATCGAAGAGGCCGTGCGCGCGCTCCGCGGGCAGGTCAACGTGTCGATTGGTTGGGGCACCAACCTGACCAATGATTTCGTCGGCTGCGCCCCGGCCGGCGTGGACGGGCAGCTCAAGGCGATCTCGTTTGTCTGCAAGGTCGTCGAGGCGGACGGGCTGCCCGCGGTCAAACTCTCGGACAACCCGAATAAGGTCATGGGCCCTCCGGAGGAGGTCGAGCGCTATCGGCGGGTGTTTGGCTTGGCCGGAATGAGAGCCGCGCCTGTGACCGTCTAATAGGGCGCGGTAGTGAGGTCGTCTGCGCCCACCGTCGTTTTCGGGTGGGCGCTGGTCTCCGGAGCGGCTAAATCACCGTCATCGACTCTGGCAAATCTCAGCCGCCGAAAGGATTCTACGGACGACATGCTCGACATTCTCAGCGCTCCGCCCGCCGGCGCGGATTACGCCACCGTCAAGCGCGCGATCGAGTTCATCTCCAAGCGCTATCGCGATCAGCCGTCGATCGAGGCGATTGCCGAGCATGTCGGCCTGTCGGCTTCGCACTTCCAGCATGTTTTCAAGCGCTGGGCTGGGCTGACACCGAAAGCGTTTCTGCAGGCGGTCACCATCGAGCGGGCGCGCGAACTTCTGCGCGATTCGGCGAGCGTGCTCGACGCGGCCTACGACGTCGGCCTTTCCGGCCCAAGTCGGCTGCATGACCTGTTCGTCGCCCACGAGGCGCTGACCCCCGGCGACTACCGGCGCGACGATCTGAGGCTGGCTTACGGCTTCCATCCCTCGCCCTTCGGCGAGGCGATCGTGGTCGCAGCGCCGCGCGGCATGGCAGGTCTTGGCTTCGTCGACGAGGGAAACCGCGAAGCCGCGCTCGCCGACATGGCGCGGCGCTGGCCGCGAGCGCGCCTGGTCGAGGATGAGCGCGCGACGGCCCCTTATGCCGAGCGCGCCTTCGATCCCGCCCTCTGGCGCTCCGACGCGCCTTTGCGCATCGTCCTGATCGGCACGGATTTCGAGCTTCGGGTCTGGGAGACGCTGCTCAGCGTGCCGATGGGCCGCGCGACAACCTATTCGGACATCGCTTGCAAAATCGGCAAGCCAACGGCCGCGCGCGCTGTCGGCGCGGCGGTCGGGAAAAATCCGATCTCGTTCGTCGTGCCCTGTCACCGGGTGTTGGGGCGCTCGGGAGCGCTCACCGGCTACCATTGGGGGCTCGCGCGCAAGCAGGCGATCATCGGCTGGGAGGCGGGGCGGATCGGCTCCGGCGGGTGAGGACGATCAACGCGCCTCGCCAGATTGCATTTGGGCCGACCCGGCCCTTGTAGCCGCGCTCGATAGCCCGTCGTGAGACGGGCGTTCTTACGAACGCCCCTCGGAGCGCGGCCGGCGCGGTCAGCGACCGCGCCTACAGCGTCCCATTCGACGGAATTGCAATCTGCTCTAAGAGGCCGACCCCGCGGCGCGTAGTGGCCTACTTTCGCAGCGCCTGAACGGTCGGCGCCGGCTTCGTCTCCGGCTCGAATCTCGACGGGACGTCCGCCGGCGGGGGCGCGGGATAGGCAATGCGCAGGCCGGCCTCCCGCATCCGGCGCAAAACCTCGAAATTGATGTCGCTTCGAGTCCGCTCGGCCTGCTCGATGTCGTCGACGAAGCAGATCAGATTGAACTTGAGCGACCAATCGCCGAACTCGGCGAACAGCACGGATGGCCCGGGAATGGCCAGCACCTGCTCTTGCGCCTTGGCCGCGGCGATCATGAGGTCGCGCACCTGATCGACGTCGCTTTCGTAAGTGACGTTGACCGAGATGATGATGCGTCCGACGCGATCATTGTGGACCCAGTTCTTGACGACGCCGCTGACGAAGTTGGAGTTGGGAACGATCAAACTGCCGCGGTCGAAGGTCTCGATCTCGGTCGCGCGCGCCTTGATCGCGCGAACGAACCCCTGATCGGACCCCACCACCACCAAGTCGCCGACGCGGATGGTGCGTTCCCACAGGAGGATGAGGCCGGAGACGAAATTGTTGGCGATTGTTTGCAGGCCGAAGCCGATACCGACCGACAACCCGCCGGCGATCAGGGCGAGTTTCTGCACGTCGAGGCCGATTTGGGCTCCGGCCAGCAGCGCGGCGACGATGACGCCGATATAGCCACAAATCGTCTGAACTGAATTTCGCACGCCAGCGTCAAGGCGTGTCTGCGGCAAGAGTCGCGACCGGAGCCAATTCTGGATAAGCCGGGTGAAGAACACGGCGATGGCAAAGACGATCGCCGCGCCGATCAACGACGACAAGGACAGGGTGACGCCGCCGAACGAGAAGCCGAAATAGGCCGAGCGCAGCGCGCCGAACATGTCCTGCGACTGCACGCCCCATGGCTTCAGCACCGCCGCGACCGCAACCACAAGCACCACCACGCGGGCGACGCCTTGCAGGATGACGGAGATCTGCGCGAGCGCGTTGCGGCGCAGGCCCGCCATCGCCAAGAGACGCGCGCCAATCGGCCCATCCGGCTTAAAGACGGTTTCGGTTCCGTCCTGGGCGATGATATCGGCGATGTAGAGGGCGGCGCCGACGATGCTGAGGTAAATCGCCTGATTGACGAGGAAAGTGGCGAAGGCGACGTAGCCGGTCACAGCGGCCAGGAAAATGATCAACGCGGCCGCCCAGCCGAGTGTTCTTAAGGGGGCCCAGGCCACGCTTTGCGGCGATCCCTGCGCGCCCGCCGGCTGCGCCCCGAGCTGGCGCATCGCGTAGGCGATCGCGATCGCGGCGATAATCGCGCCGACGCCCCGTGTGGCGACTGCAATATTGAGTGAGGCGGCGGCGTCGGCCGCAGGCTCGACCAACCGCTCGACGGCCCAGATCGCGGCAAACGTCATTGCGAGGCGATAGAGGATTCCTGCCGACCGATCGCTGATCGGAACGAGCCTCCAGGCCGGGCGCCCCGGCGCGAGCATGCCGCGGCCAAGCGCATTGACGGCGATCAGCACGCGCGCTGCCTCGAACGCGGCGTCGATGACCCCCTGCATGCTCGGATCGGAGAGATCAAAGGAGTCGAGCCCGCCCGCCAGGACGCCGAGAGCGGCGAGCGGCAGCACGGCGAAGATCACAAATGTCCAGGCGGCTGCGAGCGCACGGCGCAATCGGCTTGGGGTCTTCTCGCCGGGATTCCGGTAGACAAATCGACGCGCAATCCAGCCAAGCGGAGCGGCTGCCAGCGCAAGCGCGATCACGATCGCAGCCATGCCGATCTTGGCCAGCAACGGCCGTTCGCCGATGGCGCCGAGCCAATTGTCGACCAGACTACGGACCACCGCGGCGTCTACGGGGAGTTCGTCTCTGACAGCGGCCCAAAGCTGCGGATTGAGAACGCTGGATGAGCGAGCGAACGTTCGTTCCGCAAACAACTGACGCCGCGTCGCACTGATGCGCGTGCTGACGTCGTTGGCCTCCAGCAACATGGCCCGCGCGGCCCGCAGATTGGCGTCGAGCCTGTCGTGCCTCTGCTTCTCGTTCTCGAGATCCTTGGCGGCGACGTCCGTCGCGGGCGCCGGCTGGCCCGATTTGGGCGTGAGCTCGTCGAGGCGCTTCGCCGAGTCCGCGAGGCGAGGGGTCAGCTCGGCGATCGCTCCCTGCAACGCGAGGGCGGTCGCATCGCTCTGGGCGCGCAGGGTCTGCAAGCCCGCGTCGTCGAGGTTCTTGTCCCGAAGCGTGGTTTCAATCGCGGTCAGCGTCGCCCGCGTCTGGTCGAGGTTGAGCCGATGGGTCTCTTGCGCGCCGGCGCGCCCAAGCGCCGTGAGGAGCAGGGCAAGAACAATCCAGCGCAACAGGCGCAAGGCGGATGCAGGCTTCATTACAGGCTAGATGGCCCCCGGCATGATTCGGCAGCGCTCCCTTTGTCATCCGACCATGGCGGGCCTGCGGCGGCAACCGGACGCTGACGGAGCGTTCACCTTGGGCAGAGGTTAGGGGCTGCGCACCCGGCCCGGCTTTGTTAAAGGGACGAAAGACCCATGAGGGCCATCTGGTGACCCAAACGATTCTGGTCGATTCCGTGAGCCAAGCGCCGCGAACCGGCGACCCTGCCGGCCACACGCTGGGCGGCGCCGGCGAACGCGCGCTCGATTGTCTGCTTGCGGCCGGTTTCGGGCGCACGGAGCCGCCGATCCTGCACCCGGCGGCAATCTTTCTCGATGTGTCCGGCGAGGAGGTCCGCCGCCGCCTGTTCCTCACCGCCGACGCGGCGGGTGAAGAGCTGTGCCTCAGGCCCGAATATACGATCCCCGTCTGTCGCGCCTATCTCAGCTCGGACAAGGCCGGCAAAATCACGGAATATTCCTATCTCGGCCCGGTTTTCCGCGCTCGCGCAGGCCAAGTCGGCGAGCAGACGCAGACCGGACTCGAGAGTTTCGGGCGCCGGGACGCCGAAGCGGCCGACGCCGAGGTGTTCTCGCTCGCCATGGAGGCGGCGACGGCGGCCGGGGGCGGCGCGCTGGTTGCTCGGCTCGGCGACGCCGGCCTGTTCGACGCCATGCTGGATTCGCTGAAAATTCCGGAGGCGTGGCGAAGGCGTCTGCGTCGCGGCGTCGCCCGTGGGCGCAGCCTAGAAGCCATTTTCAGCCGCCCGAGCCAGAGCGCGCTCGCTCAGCCTGGGGTGCTGGCGGCGCTGGAAAGCGCCGATCACGCCGGCGCCAAGGCGCTGGTCGAGGATCTGCTCGCGATCGCCGGTATCGACGCGGTCGGCGGACGTAGCGCGAGCGAAATTGCCGACCGCTTTCTGGAACAGGCGTCGCTCAGGTCGGGTCAGCCGATCGAAGCGGAGAAGCGGGCGGTGCTCGACGCTTTCTTGGCGATTTCCGGCGATCCCGATCAGGCCGCGGTCGAGCTTCGGCGCTTGATTCAGTCCGCCGGCCTCGACCTGGGCGCGGCGCTCGACGCGTTCGAGCGGCGCAACGGCTTCATCGCCGCCCGCGGCGTGGCGATCGAGGCGACCCGGTTCAGCGCCGCCTTCGTGCGCGATTTCGACTATTACACCGGCTTCGTGTTCGAGGCTCACGATCCCCATGTGCCGGCTGCGAAGATCGCGCTTGCCGGCGGGCGTTACGACGGACTCGCGAGACGCCTCGGCGCGAATGAGGACATTCCCGCTGTTGGCGCGGCGATCAATCTCGACCGGCTCATGAATGGGGGCGAGCGCTGATGGCCGCCCACCCCGGCAATGGCGCCGAAGGGCCGTTCGTTCTCGCCGTTCCTTCCAAGGGGCGATTGCAGGAGGCCGCCGCGGCGTTCTTCGCTCGCGCCGGGCTCGAACTCGTCCAGGGGCGGGGCGCGCGCGACTATCGCGGCGCAATCGCCGGGCTGCCGGGCGTCGAGGTCGCCTATGTCTCGTCGGCCGAGATCGTCGGCCAGCTTGCCGCTGGGGCCGCGCATTTCGGGGTCGCCGGCGAGGATCTGGTGCGTGAGAAAGTGGCCGACGTCGAAGCGCGGCTCGAGCTTCTAAGTCCGCTCGGCTTCGGCCACGCCAATGTCGTGGTCGCAGCGCCCAAGGCCTGGATCGACGTGCGCACCATGGCCGATCTCGACGATGTTGCTTCGGCCTATCGCGCCAAGCGCGGCGAGCGGATGCGGGTCGCGACAAAGTATGTCAATCTCACCCGCCGCTATTTTGCCGAGCATGGAATCGCCGACTACCGCATTGTCGAGAGCCTCGGTGCAACCGAGGGGGCGCCCGCATCGGGCGCGGCGGAGCTCATCGTCGACATTACCACGACCGGCGCGACGCTCGAAGCCAATGCGCTGAAAACCCTCGACGACGGAACGATTCTACGCTCGCAAGCGACGTTGATCGCGTCGCTCACGGCCCCTTGGGGGGCAAATGCGAGGCAAGCCGCGCGCAGTATCCTCGCCCGCATCGCGGCAAGCGAGGAAGCGCTGAAATCGCGCGAGGTCCGGGCGCGGCTGCCGAGTCCGGCGCATGTCGTGGTCGAGACGGCCGCCGAGCGCTTCGGCGCAGTCTCGGCCACCGGCGAGGACGTCGATCCGCACGGGTTCGTCGCGTTGCATTGCGCACGCGACAAAGTGGCGGAACTCGCCGGCTGGCTGCTCACGCAGGGCGCCGAGCGGGTCAGCGTCGCGGCGCTCGAACAGACCTTCGCCGCCCGCAACGCGCTCTATGAAACGCTGGAAAGGCGGATCGGCGCCGGCGAGCACTGAGCCCGCTGCCGCAGTCGGTTCCTTTCGCCGCCAAAACTTTCGGTCACAAATAAACTTCTGCGACGGCCCGACGCCGCGCCAAAAAGAGAGCGCGCGTGACGCCTCGCGTCATGGGCTCAGGCCGGGAAACGATCGCCGAACATCGGGAGGCCGCTCCGCGACTGCTCGCGCGTGGCCTCGTCCTGGATGACGTCCCAGTGCTCGGCCAGTTGGCCGTTCTCGAGCCGCAGATATCCACCACGATCCAATTCGCCGGCAGGCCTAAGCCGCTGAACCGGCCGTGGAGGAGCACATAGTCGCCATTGGCAACGGTAAGCCCGTTCTCGTAGTGCAAAGCTTCAGGGGTCCCTTTGATCAAGGCGAAAAGTCCCTCGCGTCCAGGCGGAATGTGCGCACTGTGCTGAATGTAGTTCGGAGACCAGAAACGCTCCGTAGTCCCGCTTGTTGAAAAGGGTTTCGAAGGCGTTCAGGACGATCTGCGCGTTGTCGACCATGGCTGTGCTTCCTCGATAAGCTTGATGATTGACAATGCTGGAAGAGACCTCTCGACGGCCTCAGCTCTGGTAGCCTGGAGGGAGCGAGAAGATCACTCTCTCCGGACCGGGCAGGTCCTTGACGCCGCCGGGTAGGAGGGCCTGGGCCGCGGCGACCACGTTCAGAGACTCCCGCACCAGTTTGATCAGGCCGTTCTCGGCCATGAGACGGGCGGCGAACATGTGATGGAGGGTGCGCCCGGTCGCCTTCGCCCTTGTGTGGGCCATGTATTCGGCGAATACCTGCTCCGGGGTGTCGATCAGGACGAGGGTGTCCTCGGGCAGGAAGCCGATGTCCACGTAGAGCCCGGCGAGTTGGCCTTGGAGCTCCCTGATCGCCTGGCGACCCCGGTGGCGCCACGGGATGCCAAGCGAATGCAGGAACGGCAGTTCGAGCGCCCCATCCTCGGCGAACAGGGCGCCGGCGTCTTCGCCGTGCGTGACGGCGGCGAGAAACTCGAGCAGCAGGGTCTTGGCGTCTTTCATTGTGATGGCCTTTCGAAATCGCGCGTTCGCTGTGTCCCGGGACTCATACCCCTTGCCTCTCATGGCTAAAATGTCATACTTGCCACTTTTCTCGCCATGAGGAGCGAACGCATGCGCCGTATCGGTTTCGTCGTTTTCCCCGGCTTCCAGTTGATCGGCTTTACAGCCTCTTCCGTCTTCGAACTCGCCAACCTGTTGAGCGACCCGCCGGCCTATGAACTCTCGGTGCTGTCGGAGGCCGGGGGCCTGGTGCGCGGCTCGGCGTCCGTCTCGGTCGAAACCCAGCGGCTGGACGATGTGAGCGGCTACGACACGCTAATTATCTGCGTCAGTATGGACCTGGCGCAGACCTCGCCGGCGATGCTCGACCTGCTGCGCGCCGCCGCTCCCGCCACGCGTCGCATCGGCGCGATCTGCACTGGCGCCTTCGTCCTGGCCGAGGCCGGCCTGCTACGGGGCCGCCGCGCCACCACCCACTGGATGGCGGCGCGCGAACTCGCCAGGCGCTTCCCGGACACCCTCGTCGATGAGGACCGCATCTTCGTGGCCGACCAGGGGATCTGGACTTCGGCGGGCATGACCGCCGGCCTCGACCTCGCCCTGGCCATGGTGGAGGAGGACCTGGGGCGCGAGCTCGCCCGCTCGGCTGCCCGCGCCATGGTGCTCTACCACCGCCGCTCCGGCGGTCAGTCGCAGCATTCCGCGCTGATCGAGCTGGAGCCCAAGTCGGACCGCATCCAGTCCGCCCTGACCTACGCCAGATCCAACCTCAAGAACCCCTTGACCCTGGACGAGCTCGCCGAGGCGGCCCGGCTCAGCTCGCGCCAGTTCAGCCGCGCCTTCCGCGAGGAGACCGGTCAGACGCCGGCCAAGGCGGTGGAGCGCCTGCGGGTCGAGGCCGCCCGTCTGATGCTGGAGGAGGGGCGCCACACGGTGGAGACCGTCGCCTACGAGATCGGCTTCGGCGACCGCGAGCGGATGCGTCGAGCGTTCCTGCGCAATTTCGGGCTTCCGCCGCAGGCCGTCCGCCGCACCGCCCAGCTCTAGGCAGAGCCATGAAGAGAGAGCTGAGGCGATAACTGCTCAAGTTTCCGCAAAACCGCTCATTGTTGAAGAACGGCCTCCGGCATTGCTGCAGTCGTGCGCATTGTTCGGATCGAGAGCAGAAGCGATGCGAGTACGCAAAGGCCGCCGACCCAGCCGAGCGCGGAAGGCGCCGCATATGTCAGCGTCAGGGAGCCGAGCGCAGCGCCGAGCGAGAAGCCTAGGAACATGAAGGAGGCATTGAGCGAGAGCACGATCGGCGCGACGCTGATCCCGGCGATGCCGATCAGCCGAGTCTGCTGAGCGGGAAAGAAGGCCCAAGCCGACAGGCCCCAGATGACAATCGCGACGAGCACCGGTCCGATTGCGAGGGCCTTGGTGAGGAGCGTCGCGCTGATCGAGAGGCTTGCGAAGGCCAGCGCAAGAAAGAGCAGAGCAAGAGCGATCACGGGCCCGGGGCCGTGCTTGTCGGTCAGGGTTCCTCCGGCAAACACCCCCGCTGCGGCGGACAGCCCCCACACGAACAGGACGGCGCTGAGATAAGGACCTTCGATCCCAGCCGTCGCGTACAGAAGCGAGGCGATATAGGTGTAGACCGTATAGGCGCCGGTCGCCCACAGCGTGGTGACGAGCAAGGTCCTCAAGATGGCCGGCTGGCCGATAACGCCGAGGCGCTCGCTAAGCCCCGTGACCGGCAATTTGGAGCCGACATCTCGGGCGAGTCCGGCCAAGAGGCCAAGCGTCGCGATCAGGGCAAGGACACCGACGCCGGCGAACATCGCGCGCCAACCGAAGTTGGCGCCGATGATTGACCCAAGAGGCACGCCGAGCGCGACCGCTATGGTGGTCCCGCCGCTGACGATGGCGAGAGCGGCGCCTCTCCGTTCCGGCCCGACCAGAGCGCCGGCAAGCGCGTTGGCGTTCGGGACATAGAGTCCGGCCGCGACGGCCAGGAGGAGCCGCGCAGCCATGAGCGTCCAATAATCCTTCGCGACGAAGGCAAAGACGTTGGCGAGCGCGAATCCGATCATCGAGAGGACCAGCAAACGGCGCCGGTTGAGGGCGCCCGTGAGCGCCGTCAGGATCGGCGAACTCACGGCATAGGTCAGCGCGAACACAGTCACCAATTGGCCGGCCGCGGCCACGCTGACCGAGAGATCGCCGGCCAGGCGCGGGAGCAGCGGCGCGATCATGAAACCTTCAGTTCCGATGGCGAAGGTCCCGAGCGCCATCCAGTAGATCGGCGTCATCGTGTGAGCGGAAGGGTTGGTAGGCATCGCGGCCACTCCTTGGATTTAAAACGAACGTTCGTCTTATAGCGAAGCGCAAACCGCCTGCGCTCTGAGACGATCAGGCGAGTAGGCGGGCAAAGGCGACCTCGATGAAGCGGTCGAGCGGCGCGCCGGACTTCTCGACCCGGGCGCGCAGCAGGGCGCCCTCATAGGCGTCGAGCAGAAACGCGGCGAGGTCGGCCGGATTGGACTTGGTCGATACGGAACCGTCCGCCTGGGCGTCGCCCACCGCGTTCTCGATATCCTTGGTCCACGAGGCGGAAAGCGCCGCCAGCCGTTCGCGAATGAGCGGGCTGTGATCGGCAAGCTCAGCGCTGAAATTGCCGAGCAGGCAGCCACGTCCATATTCGAGATCGGCGTACATTTGGTTCAGCCCGGCGAAATGACGCCGGAGCCTTTCCAAGGGGGCGAGGGTCGTGTCCCGCAGGGCTTCGCGCCGCGAATTGTCTCGCGCATAGCGCTCGACGATTTCGGCGCCGAGCGCCTCCTTGCTTGCGAAATGGTTGTAGAAGGAGCCCGTCGGCACGCCGGCGGCGTCCGTGATGTCCCTTACGCCACAGGCGTTGAAGCCCTTCTCCAGCAAGGTTTTCAGCCCCGCCTCGACGATCTGTTCACGAACGTTATGTCTGGCCATAGCGCACCAATGCGAACGACCGTCTTGGCTCAATACGAACGTTCGTCTTAAATGTCAAGAGCCACCCAAAAAACGCTTCGACCCTCGCACGGGTTCGTCGCGCTGCATTGCGCACGCGACAAGGTGGCGGAGCTCGCCGGTTGGCTGCTCACGCAGGGCGCCGAGCGGGTCAGCGTCGCGGCGCTCGAACAAACCTTCGTCGCCCGCAACGCGCTTTCCGAAGCGCTGGAGAGGCGAATCGGGCAAGGCGAGCAATGACTCGTCTGCGTCGGGCGGCCCGCCGACCCATGCGGGACCGTCTACCACTCTCTCTCTCGCGAAGGTTTAGCGATCAGATCGGCGTCAGGTCCGTAGCTGGCTCGACCCGGAAGGAGCCTTCCTTGAGACCCGTGTGAAGAATCTCGGCGATCGCCTTCGGGCTCTTGCCATTGTCAGGTGCGACCACATGCCGCTCCGCCGCGGCGAAGAGCGCGTAGAAGCCCCGGTCGTAATTCGTGATCTTCCCCTCGGCGCGATCGCGGGCGCGGGCCGCGCAGACTTCGAGCGGCGGACGCTGCACAATGTAGTCGAGCGGCGCGTCCCTCAGGATTTTTTGCGCGGTGGGCAGGAAAGCCGGGGGGATCGAGAAGTCCAACACTACGTCGTAGCCCGTGCGCGCCAGCGATCCGGCGGCCGAGGTCATGGCGCGCATGATCACGCGGAAGTCTTCGCGCCGGTCGCCCTCGGCTCGCTTGACCAGGAACGGTCAGAATTGATCGCCCTCGATAGTGGCGAGCGGCCCGACCAGAGCGCGATCAGTTCTTTCGAGACGGCGGTCTTACCCGCGCCGATCGGTCCGGAAAGGATGGTCACTCCGGCCACGTTGTGTCCCCGTCTTGATGATGCGCGGACGTCGTCGTGTTCACCGCCAACCGCCCGCCGCAAGGTACTGCGATCGCCAGCGGTCGCGCGTTCACGATCGCGAGAGGGGCTTTCCGCGGGAAGTTCTTCACGCGGGCCGGAACCGTTGGAGCGGAAACGGCGTTCGCCGCTAGCGGATGAACTCAATAGGGAGCGGGCCCATGAGCGGCGTCAAGCTGGAACCCGGACCATGTCGAGGTGCGCTATGCCGGCGAGCACGAGGATCTCGGCGATATGCTCGAGGCCAATGACGCGCACAAAGATCGCGCCCGGCAATTGGAACGCCTGCGCGCCGAGATTCGGCGACGAGCTTGCCGGGAGCCGAACATGCAAGTGTCGCCGTGTCCCTGACGCGCTAAGCTGATCCTTGGGTGTCCAGGGGCGGAGAATAGGCAAAAGGTGAGCAAGTCAGAACTGAAGTGGAGCGAGAAGGAGGAAGACGCGGATTTCGACGCCGCATTCAAATATCTCTCCCTTCTGTGTTCCGATAGGAAAGCCCACGCGCTCGTCAAGAGCCTTCGCGGTTCCAAGCTCCTCGAACATGCCGCGAAGGATTTGTTGCGCGCCGCGGAGCTCCCGCTTCTGCCGCGTGACGATCCGCACGTGGACGAAGACCTGAAGCGAATTCAAAAAGCAAAGCCCCTTGCGCCGGTGCTCCTCGTCCGCGGAGATATGGCGAATCGACTCCCTCTCATTGTCGCGGACGGCTATCATCGGATCTGCGCGGTCGTCTATTTCGATGAAAGCGCGCCGGTGCGCTGCAGGATCGCCGACCTGAGCGCGTGATGGACTTTCGATCGCTCATAGGCGAGCCCATGGGTAGAGCTGGATCCAGCTCGCCGAACTCGCGCTCGCGTTCATCTTGTCCGCGTCGATCGGCCTCGAGCGCGAAATTCGCCAGAAGAGCGCCGGCCTGCGCACCTACACGCTCGTCGGCTTCTCGTCCGCGCTCGTGATGTTGGTCTCCAAATACCGCTTCGCCAATATCCTCGAATCTGGCCGGGTGGTGCTCGATCCTTCGCGTATCGCGGCGCAGATCGTGTCTGGGATCGGCTTCATCGACGGCGGCCTCATTTTTGTTCGCAAGGATATCGTTCGGGGTCTGACGACGGCGGCGACCGTCTGGTTGACCGCCGCGGTCGGCATGGCCTGTGGTGCCGGACTTCCGATCCTGGCCATCGCGGTCACCTTTGGCCATTTCGTCGTGGTCTTCGTGTTTCCCTCCATCGAGCGTCGGCTGCCAAAATCCCGTTGGGCCCCGTCGTCGCTGCAGATTTCCTATCAGGACGGCCGCGGCGTCCTGCGTGAGGTGCTTGCGTGTTGCACCGGTAGCGAGTTCGCGGTCAGTCGCGTGCAGGTCGAGCGGGATCCTGCCCAGGAGGTCGGCGCCGCGCGCGGGCTCGACAGGGATATTTCGACTCCTGAAGAGGCCGTCGGCGGCAATTGGACTGCGCCAAAGGGCATCGTCACGCTGCGTGTGGAAGTTCGCGGCGCGAAGTCGGTCGCCCGGCTCGCCGAGCGCTTGAGCGAAATCGACGGCGTGACTTCCGTTCAAATCGCCGACGGCAATTTCGCCACCGATTGAGCGCCCGTCAGTAGATGAGTTTGCTCGCCGCGATAGACGCTCGTTTTACAAACTTCGCCACGATCGCCTTCAGCTCCGGCTCTCGGATAAGCGAAATCGCCTTCTCCGGATCGACCCACTGAACCACGCGCTGCCCGTGTTCGGGCCAGGTCGCGCTTTGCCTTCGGACCAGGAGGGGGAAAATCTTGACCTCGTAGTTCGCGTCGTCGACGGTCTCACCGGCGGTCTTTTTATAGGTGAAATTGCCGATCGCCCGGGCGCCGATCTTTCCCCTCACGCCGGCCTCCTCGAAGGCCTCGCGCGCAGCCGACTTCGATGGCGTCAGCCGCTTGATCGGCCAACGCTTGGGCACGATCCATCGCCGCGATTGTCGCGTTGTAACGACGAGGATTTCAAGCGCCGCCATGGGCGTGAACCGATAGGGCAACGCGGCATATTGGACGCGGACCACTGGCCTCGTCCTTCGCTTCTTCGGCTTCTGAGGGATAATCGCATCTCCGGGGAGTCTTGGTTTAACGCATCGCAAGTCGGATAGGTGCGAAGCGGCGAAAAGAAAAGCCCACGCTTTGCGTGGTGACGCAAGATGAGTGAGCGGACGCATCGAATGCGATCACGGAAAAGTGTTCGGTGTCTCGAACGGGAGATGCAGAGTGCACAAGTGACGCACCGGCGCCTCCCTCTTGATGGTGTGAAAGTCGGCGGATCGCGACGAGGGATTGGGGGATTCTATCATGACGATTTCACGCGCATTTCCGCGCGCAGGCGCCGCTATGGCTGCACTCTTACTGGCGAGTGGCTTGTTTCAGGCGGTCCCGGCGCGCGCCGACGTGGTCTTCGACTTCAGTGGGACTTGCAAGACAAATTGCGCCGGAACGTCGACCGGTGTCCTGACCCTCGCCGACTCTTATGTTTTTTGAGGTTTCATTACCGACGCCAGTTTCATCTCGTTCGACTATTCGTCTTCGAGCCGCAGCTTCGATATTACCAGCGCCGATGATCCGGGGTTTATCGGCGGTCTGAATGCTGACGGTTCGTTCTTCACGGGCGAAGTCGTCTTCTCCGCCGCGGGCGGTATTCCTGCCTTCGAAACGACCGGAAACGGATTCGTGGCTATCACGGAGCAGGACCCCGTCACGAATGATATTGGCTCTTCAGGCGCATTCACTCTTGTCAGCGGCGCGGCGCCCGAACCATCCACCTGGGCGATGATGGTTCTTGGCTTTGCTGGGCTCGGCTTCGCCGGTTGGCGCAGGGTGAGGCAGACGGCAGTCGCCCGCGTCTAGCTTGGTCGGCGCGCCGCATTCCTGTTCACGGGTGAACACCGACGAGGATAAATCGGCGCATTATCGTGATAAATTCATCTGTATTCGTGCGCGCAGCCGTCGCGGGCACTGTGGCGGCGCTGTCAGCCGCCGTCTTTCAGGCGGCTCGTGCGCGCGCCGACGTGGTCTTCGACGGCAGCGGGATTTGCGATCTTCTGGGTTGCAGCGGAATTGCGACCGGCGTCCTAACCCTTGCCGACTTTTTTGACGATGACAACCGGATGTTAACGGACGACGTTTTCGTCTCGTTCGAATATTCGTCCTCAAGCCGAAGCTTCGTCATCACCCTCGCGGATGGCGGGTCTGCTGGCGGCACTCTAGTGCGTTGACAAAAGTTGAAGGCTCACCTAAGCGTCGGCCCGTTGTCGTTTCCTTACTGTTCTGGCAATGTTGACGGCGTTGATCGCCGTCGCCGAATGCTGTGCGCGACTTCAACGACGAAGGGGGAATGCTCATGATGCGCTTATCCCGCTCGCGGTCCAGGCGCCGCTCTTTCTTGTTCTCGCGGGAGCGGCCGCTGCCACTCCGGTTACCATTGATTTTACCCTGACCGCGACGGAAAGGGAGCCAATTCGGTGTTACTGCTCCGGCGGACATCACCGGTACCTTTGTGGTCGATTCCTCCTTTTTGGCCCAAGCCAATGGGGGCTACGACGGCAGCGCCATTTCTGACTTCTTCATGCAGATCGGCACTCAGGTCTACGATCAGACAACGGCGTTCTCGCCGGACCTTCAGGGGATCGAATTGCAAAACCACGAGGTCGTCGGGGTGGCGATGAATTGGGAGCAAACTTCTGCGGGGCTATTAGGACCCTTTACCCAGTGGGCTG
>Ga0210406_10001203_pt1 | contig 32760 bp, 34 predicted proteins | sample IncBWC30MmetaG_FD_155454 | JGI IMG/M metagenome (GOLD analysis project Ga0210406, IMG submission 155454) | Forest soil microbial communities from Barre Woods Harvard Forest LTER site, Petersham, Massachusetts, United States - Inc-BW-C-30-M | ecosystem: Environmental > Terrestrial > Soil >... | reverse complement strand
CGGTTCAGTAACCGCACCCCGAGACGCGCCTCCAGCTGCCGCATCGAATGGCTGAGCGCCGACGGCGTGACGTCAAGTCGCGACGCGGCAGCTCGAAAGCTCCGATGATCGGCAACAGTGACGAATGCGGACAGATTGGCCAGGTCGCTGCGATCCATTGCTGAGTTTCTCTCAATGCCGAATGCAATGGATATAGGATTTTCTTTTCCGACTTACATCAACATCTTGGCAGGGCGCGAGCCCGCCGAATGAAAAGAAGAAACTGTGACGAGCATTCAGAATATTCCGGATCGCAAACGCGTCGAGGCCATCACAATCAGCCGCCAGACGCGGTCAAAGATGCCGCCGACCGGATTGGGCGCGCAATGCGGCGCCGGTCATAACAAAACGGCGCCGCAGTCGCCGGCCGATGACGCCCCGCCAGTTCAACTTCATGCGCCGCTTCTACATGCGCCTTCCGCCGACGGGTCAGGGCCCGCCACCCGGCTCGTGCGCACTCCTCATCGAACCGACGGTGACCAGGATGGCCAAATCTTCTGGATCGGCGGCGCCTCCCCGCCACCCAACCGCGATGCACAAGGCGTTCATCGCCGCATTGAAGCAGGTCAAGACGGGCAAATTCGACGCAGATGGAGACGAACTATGATGACCTTCGCCGCGCTTGTCGTCACCGCGATCCTGGTTGCATCGATCCTCTACGCCATGTTTTCGAGGACGCGATGAGTGACGTGCTCCCTCTCCGCCGCACTCGATTTTTGATGCGTGCGGCAGGCGCCTGACCTCGAGGAACCATCGCCCTGTCGACCCGTCGCCGAGGATCGAGAACCTCATATGATCAATCGATGAATTCAGCTCATTACCGAATGCAATAGGCATGGCATTTTCATTTTCGCCAGGAGCCCACAGTTAGAGATGTAGGGATTCGGAATGCTGAAGGAGGTTCCATGCCCGCCGCCACAAAATTGAGTTCCGCGCCCAAGGAAACGAAGTCTCCCACACCTGACCGGACAGACGAAACGACCGTCCGCCGTCTGCTGCAACAAACCTCGGCCGCGCAACCGGCGTCGCGGGCCAAAGATGATCCGCACGCGGATGATCCAAATATGATTGTGAGGCTGCTGCTCGAGACAGCCCGGCTGGCTTGCCGTCGCTACGACCGCGCGTTGCGCGCCCACCTCCCAGGCATGACTCTCGGACGATGCGCTGTCCTCATACAACTGGCGCAGCACGAAAGGCCCAATCAAGCCGCCCTCGCTCAAATTCTCGACATCAGGCCAATTACGCTCGTTCGCCTGCTTGACCGGCTGGAGGTGGGCGGCTTCGTCGAGCGCATACCTGATCCTGATGATCGCCGCGCTCATGTCCTGGCGCTCACCGCTAAGGCCCTGCCGATCATCGAGAGTATCCATGACCTGAACAGGAAGACCTGTAACGACCTGCATCTTGGAATCTCCGAGGCGGAGGCGACCCAACTGCGCGTACTGCTCTCCCGAATCCGATCTGAGCTGACGGCTGCACGCCTGAATGACGATCCGCCCAGCCGCCCTCAGGCGCCGGCAACCCGCAGTCGGGAGCTTGCCGATTGTGACGATCGTCATGCCGGCGATCCCGCCAAAGGGGGCAAAGAACCAGCTTAGGCGCGAAACGGCGTACCGGCCCTACCCCTCTATTTGCGGAATGGACGGAGAAGGGAAGAGCCGGCGTTGGCCCAATAGTGGCGGGTGTTACTCGTCGCCGCTCCAGCGAAAGCCGCTTATTTTCGTCGCCTGGGCGGCCCGGCCAAACCACGACGCCCCACTGGCCGGGCCGCTTTTTCTCTAACCTTGAGGCTTAGATCGAAATTCACAAGCCGCCCAACTTCAAGGTCATCGATGAGATTTGGGTTGGTTCGCTGGCTCTTCATCGCCGCTGTCGCCTCGAACGGCAGGATTCGGCCAACTGCAACGCAACGTCCGCGGTTGCTGCAACGGCCGCTTTACGTCGATTTCGTTGAAAAACGTCCTTCGCTCGCGTTCGCTGGTGGGCGTCGGAGTGCTGCGAGCAGGGCAAAGCTGGGCCTCTGCGCCTTATGTGGCGAAGACCGGCGTCGGAAGGGGGATGAGCTTTGCCAGTTTCCTCAGGTTTTGGGCGGTGGCGGCCAATAGAAACTCGTCTTTGGCTCCGCTTGGGCCGCGGAGGCGCAATCGACCGAGCCTGAGGATGCGCTTCAGATGACCGAAGAGCATCTCGACCTTCTTTCGTTCGCGACATGAGACGGCGTAGGCCTCGGTCTTTGCGATCGCACGGACCTTGTCACGAGCGGCTTCATAAACGGAGCGCGCGATTTTGCGCGCAGGACCGTTCGGGCAGCACTTGGGTTTGAGCGCGCAGGCCTCGCAGTCATGCTTGCGCGCGAAGTAGATCATCGTACCGTCTTTCGTCAGCCCGTTGCGTGGCTTGGAGAAAGCGCGGTGGTATTTCCTCAGCTCTTTTGCCTCTCCGAGCGGATCTCTATACCCGTCTTCGGCGAGGCGCTTGACGGTCGCATCGATCTGAATGTCTAAACGCGCATTGCTGTCGCGCATTTCCGTGATTCCCTTGAGATGATAATCACGGACGGTTCACGAGGACCCGCTTGGTGCGGCATTCTTGACATCTCTGTATGCCGCACCAAGCGGGTCCTCGTGCCCCTGGGCGGCATATTGGGCCTCTGTGTCATCAATTCTCCAGGCTAGGCCAGCATATTTTTTGGATGGGAATCAGCCTATGTACCGGGCCTCCTCGTTCCCTCGACGTCAGAAGGTCGAGAAGCTTGGCTGCGCTTAATTGATCGGCGGGACCGGCGAGCCCCGTTTTCAGTTCCGCAATCAATTTGTCGCGGAGCGATTTGACGACATGTTTCCAGAATTCGTCGAGCGGCTCATCGACACGCCGTCGCATGAAGAATCCTCGACGATCTGCTCGTTCTTGCGCGCTTCATTTGAGCACACCGCGCCCAAACCCGGCCGCGAGCTCGGCCGCGCCGCGCCGTCTCTTGTCTGACGAGTGAAGATAGTCAGCCGTCGTCGCCAAGTCCGCATGGCCAAGCAGCGCCTGGACGGCGCGAACGTCGGCTCCAGCCGCAAGCGCGCCAGTCGCCGCAGAGTGGCGAAGATCATAGGGGCGAAAGCGCTCGATTCCCGCACGCGTCTGCACTGCCGTCAGCATCTTGTGAACCGCGGCGATTGGTTTTCCAAAGCGCCGCCCTGCGAAGACGAACTCGCAATTTTGCACGCGCGGCGTCGATTCGAGAATCGCCACCGCCGCATCGGCCAAGTCGACCTCTCGAGCGCCGGTCTTGCCTACGACTATTATCTTACCCCGCGGCAGATTCACGCGAGACCATTGGAGTGTGCGGACTTCGCCTGGCCTGAGGCCACAGACAAGCGCCAAGCGCAGCAGATTGGCGAGCCGGCCTCCATAGCCGCCAGCGCGGCCCCAAAGCGCGCCACTTCCTCAATTTTGAGCGCCCTGCCCTTTTTTGCCGAACGCTTCACAGCGACGTCGGCGGCAGGATTGCGATGGTCGTCCGGTAGGAGGCGGACCCGTTTCGCGTGATTGATCGTTTTCTTAATCGGCGTCGCGACATAGGCTCGGTTGCGGTTTCCAGTCGCTGCCGCTAGCGCCTTGTCGACGTCGGCCGCCGTCACGTCCCCGATGCGCTTCGGACCGATGCGCGGAAGAATCAACCGCTTGGCGCGGTCCTCATAGTCCGCGATCGTCTCCGGCGAAAGCTTAGGCTTGTCGACCTCGTCAATCATGGTCCGCCAAACCTCGGCGAAGGTCGCCTCACCTCTTCGCGGATTGACTGTCAGATCCTCGCCCCGGCGAGCCCCGACAAGGATCTCCTGAGCGCGGTCACGGGCCGCAGCCAGCGTCGATTGTGAGATGGGGTCGAGCGCGACGCGCCGACGTTTCGCGCCGAGTCGAAAATCGACGACATAGGAAGCCGAGCCTTCAGTGATCCGAACCCCAAATCCCGGCAAGGCGTCATCCCAAATGAAACGGCGCGCTGCCCATCGGCGTCATCGCGGGTACGCTCAATGTCACGGCTTACCGCGGCCAATGGGCTTTCGCGCCTGAGCTGTGAGAGATTGACTCGACGGCAGGTTTTTCCGTCGAAAGTCCGGCGACGCCAGCAACGAACGCACGTGTGACGAAGGCCTGCGGGCGGAATCCGAAAATAACGCTGTCTCCGGTCGCAGGTTTCGTTGGCCCCGTAGCGTCAATCATGCCGTAATAATCGATGGCCTCGGGCGGGGGAATCTCGACGGCGCGGAGCGCCGCGTCGTCCGTTCTTGGCTCTCGGGCGACGATCGCTTTGACCTGATAATTGGGAAAGACCGGGTCGATGTAGAGGCCGCCGCCGAAGCAGAAGGCTTCGCCTCCCGAGAGGTGCGAAACCTCCGTCAGATAGACAACCGCCGGCGCCTCAGGCAGGTCGTCGCTCACATGCAACGGGGTCGTTCCTGTCAGCCCGTGTCCGGGCTCGACCTGGGTAGCGCCGGCTTCTGCGAGCGCTTTCAGGGTCACGCTCGAGGTTGTGCCTGGAGCGTTGATTTCGATGTCCTTGTATCCGAAGCGCGCCAAAGTCTCCGACGCCTGTCGCAGAGTCTGGAGATTTGGCGTCGGCTTGAACGTGCGGTTCGCGGCGTCGAAGAGCAATGCCGGGAAAGTCGTAATCCCAGCGAAGCGGCCGCCCGGAAGCTTATCCAGAGCCGTCGCGACCGCGACGATTTCGGAAGCGGAAAACCCGCCTTCGTGCCCGCGATAGAATTGATCATTCTCGCCGCGAATGCGGGCGAGGAGCGGCTGCTCTCGTCCCAGTCTCCCTGACGCTGCCGCTGCTTCAGCCACTTTCTCGCCATTGAAGACCGTCCACCAGATTGGAGAGAGCCGAGCCGCGCTGTCCGCCTCCCATCTCGGAATCTGGACCAGGTGGCCAACATGCCCAAGCTCCATGCCGGCACGCGTCGTAGCCAACGCGCATTCCAGGTCGACCGCCACGCTGCGCGCGATCCCTCCCCGCATCACCGCACGGCAGAAGGACTCGTTGCGCCCCATCTGTTTGGTCATCGCCATCACGGTGAGGCCGAGCGAGTCCGCCTTCACCGAGATCGCGCGAGCGTTGTCCTCGACGGCGTCAAGGTCGATGACGTAGGTGTTAGCCGGGACTTCGCCGCGTTGATGCAGCGCAATCGCGGCCTCGATCAGTCGCGGGTTGCGCCGCCGGATCAAGTCGAGAAACATGGCGATCTCCCTCTACTGCCGCCCGTCATCAACCGCGCAGGCTGGCTCAGGATAGTCGGCTCCCGACAGAAACGCAGCGAGGGCGACGATGCTATCGTAATAGTCCTGGAGGCTGACGTTCTCTTCCGTCGTGTGGCAGATGCGGATATCGCCCGGCGCGAAATAGACTCCCGGAACGCCGAGCGCCGAGAGAATCGGCAACTCCGACCAATAGGGAGCGGCTTCAATATTCCCGCGCTCAGCTCGAACGGCGCGAACAGCCGAGATAAGGCGCCTCAAGCGAGACTCGTCGAGGCGGCTCTCGAAAGGGTGGCCGCCGATCGAATGATCGCGAGGCGCCGGGTAGAAAAACTGTAGTTCGATGCGGCTATCGATTGAAGCCGCCCTCGCCGCCGATTCAAGACCGGCGCGCACGTCATCCAGAAGAACACCCGGCGGAATCTTCGCGATCAGGCTGACTGTGCATTCGCCTGGAACCGCGATGTAGCCGCCGCCCTGAATGCCAGTCGGCAGAACGAACCCGGATCCGACCAGCGCATGTTTCGTGCTGGCGCTAAGTTCCGCGGAATATCGCCAAAGGGCTTCGAGAACAGCGTGCGCGCCTTTAAGCGCATCGACGCCAAGTTCTGGCACGCCAAAATAGGCAGATTTGCCTATGACTCGGATGTCACAAAGAAAGAAGCCCATGTGCGCGACATAGACGTCGAGCATTGTTGGCTCGACGTAGATCGCCATGTTCGGTCGCGGCACAGCTCCTCTCGCAATGAGCGCGCTGAAGGCGCGGGCTCCCGCGCTGACGCCGCTGCCGGGCGCGCCGCTTTCTTCGTCTCCGACAAAGGCAAAGAGCAGAGTGGGATCGACTTCGATTCCCGCACGATCGAGGGTGCGGACAGCCTCGAGCGTCATGCATAAGCCCGCCTTCAGATCGCTCGCGCCGCGGCCCCAAACGGCGCCGTCCGCCACCGCGCCCGAAAACGGGCTTTCCCGCTCGCTCCCTGCCCACCGCTCCTTCCAACCCCGGGTGTGCACGGTGTCGGTGTGACCGATCAGCAAGAGCGTATCGGCGCCGCTCCTCCCCTGGCGAAGGCCCCACACGTTCGGGCGCCCTTCCGCAAACTCGACGGATGAGGCCCCGATCCCGAGCGCTGCGAGCTCTCCCTTGAGCCATCCTGCAAACTTGGCCTCATCTCCTGTCACGCTCGGGATCGAGATGGCTTTCTGGAGCAGGCCGAGAGCGTGGCCGGCGTCGAAGGCCTCCCTGATCCTAGCGATGATGGTCGATGAATGGGACATGCCTTGGGCCGCCGGAGATCGAGCGCGTCAATCTGCGTGAGAGTGAACAGTTCTACGGACTCTCATATCGGGTCTCCGCGAGCACGCGCTGCAGCCGCGCCTGACGAGCGGCAAGGCTCGGCTGTTCCGTTTCGAGCGCTCCGCAGGCTTCGACAACATAGGACGCCGACACGGTCCCCATCGCAGCGCATTCGGCAAGTGGCCGGCCGGCGGCGAGGCCCGCGACGAATCCCCCGCAGTAGCCATCGCCGGCGCCTGTCGTGTCAATGACCTTGACGCGGTGCGCCGGCGTATGGATCAGGACGCCGCTCTCGGCGTCGCAGACGAGAGATCCACGCTCGCCGAGCTTCGCGACCATGTGGCATTTCAGGCGTGACGCAGTCTCCCTCAGCCATAGGCCGATGTCCGACGGCCCCCAGATTCGCGCGATCTCCTGCTCGCTTGGAAGGAAAGCGGACGCGCCGTGCAGGAAACCGAGATCGGCGTACAGGCGGCGGTCGATCAGTTCATCGGAAAGAATATCCACTGTCACCACAGGTCGGTGCGGCAGCTCTGACAGCGTGCGCGCATTTTCGACCGTGCCTGCCGGCGTCTGGGGCGCAACGTGAAAGCCGCACGCTCCCCGATAGGCCTCAGGCAGCGGACCTCGGTCGCGATCCATGTCTTCGGCGGTCGCCGAATTAAGCTTGGGCACTTGTCGCTTGAACGTCTCGCTCTCGTGCAGCAGCCAGAGTTGCAGTCCCGCGCCATCGATGGCGCCGACGCCTTCGCCGTCGAGCCCCCGCGCGGCGATGCGAGCCCGAACGTCCTCGTAGACGTCGCGACCCGTAACAGAATGAACGCCTACGCTTTCGGACCAGATCTGCGCGCCGATGGCGGAATAAAGCGCGCCGCCGCCCAGCACGCCGGGTCGACAGGAATGATCGAGGAGGACAATGTCGTCGATCGTGAGCCAGCCGACGGTCGCGATGTCGATCATCACGAGTCCCGAAGCATCGCGACGCGCCGGTGCTCGAAAACCGAGCCTAGGACCGAGGCGTAAACCACGGCTTTCGCAAGATTCACCACATCGTCGAGATGCGCGCGCGGCAAACCCCGATCGAAATGTCGGTTGAACCCGGGATAGCCGAGAAGCAGGACGTTCGGCGTCCTCATCATCACGCTCACGTCGTCGCTGCGCGAGGAATAGGCGTTGTTCGATTCCTGCACCCGCACGCCAAATTCGGCGATCACATCAGCCATGCGCCGGGCTAAGCCGTAGAGACCGAGAGGCGTGACGGCGCCTCGGGCAAGGCTGGAGAATTCGGAGAGAACGGCCCCGCCGCCCAGCCGTGTTGAGTTCTCGACGCCTCCCCTCGTGTCGGCGTCCGGGTCGCCCCCGCCCTGCTGGACATCCGCGATAATCGCGAGCTTAGGCGGCGGAAGAAGGCCTGCGATGCGGCTGCTGCCCCGGCACATCGTCTGGTTCCCCGCTCCCACCGGCCCCTCCTCCTCGTCGGGAAAGGCCAGCATGGCTTCGACGCCCGCTTCCGCGAGAACCGGCGCGGCGACGGCCAGCGCCGCAACGCCGCCCGCGTTATCAATGAGGCCGGTAAAGAGGCCGCCCTGCCCCAGGTCGGCAAAGGGAGACAAGGGCGCGATCCGATCGCCAGGCCGAAGCTGGACGCGCGGGGTCATGGGCCGAAAGACAGGCGAGCCGCCAGATGATTCAATCTTGCCCTCGGCGACCACGCGATAGCGGTTCGATTCAAAATCATAGCGGTAAGCGTTGGCGGGGCATTCGCCGTCATGCATGAGATGCACGCAATACGGGACAAGCGGAACACGCCCGCTCTGGTCTGGCTGCATAAGGTAGCTGATCGTGTCGAGATGCGCGAAGACCCAGAACGGCTTCTCGGTTCCCCCGCCGCCGGTGAAGATGACTGGACTTCCGACGCTGCCAAAATCCGGATCGAGGCGAAGGCGCCCAGTGTCGAAAGCGCCGTCCGCCGCGAGCAGCCGATTCAACACGGGGACGCGCATGGCGCCAGCGGCGGTCGACGGCGCAGGCGTGTCCACAAGCGCCGACAGATATCTTCGCACGCGGTCGCGGGTGACGTAACGGTCCACCTGAGGACGCAGGGCGCTCAGCGCCGCCTCGAGGTTCATAGCGTCGCTCATCATCTCTTCGTTCGGCTCATGATGAAGACCGCCGCCACGATGAGCGCTCCCTTGAAAAGCTGTTGAACGAAGGGATCGACGCCGGTCAGATTGAGAATGTTCGCGAGCACGCCAATGATCAGCGTGCCAAGGAAGGTGCCGGCCACCGACCCCTTGCCGCCGAACAGCGACGTGCCGCCAACGACAACCGCCGCAATCGCGTCCAATTCGTAGCCCTGGCCTGCGATGGGCGTGCCGATGCTGAGCTGCGACGCGTATACGAGGCCCGCGAGCCCCGCTAGAAAGCCAGAGATGACATAGACCAGCGTCGTGTAGGCTTTGACGGGAACGCCTGAAAGCCGCGCGGCTTCATCGTTGGAGCCGATGGCGTAGACAGACCGCCCGAACGGCGTCAGTTGAAGGACGAAGCCGCTGACGATGAGAGTGGCAATCAGAATAAGGGACGGGATTGGAACTCCAGCAAAATAACCATTGCCGAAGGCGTAGAAGCTCTCGTTGTTGATCGGTATCGGCGTCCCGCCGGTGTAGATGAAGGCGAGCCCGCGCGCGAAAGACAGCATGCCCAGCGTCATGATGAAGGGCGGCAGTCCCCCATAGGCGACGCCGACGCCATTGACGAGACCCGCAAGCGCCGCCGCGCCCATTCCGAGCGGAATGGATACAAGCATCCCCCGGCTGTCCATCGAACCTGCGAACAGAACCACCGCGATGCCAAGGATCGATCCGACGGAGAGATCGATGCCGCGCGCGAGGATGACGAACGTCATTCCGATCGCGAGAATGCCCACGATCGACACCTGCCGCAGCACGTTCATGAGATTGGGAACCGTGAGGAAGCGATGCGACAGCAATGACGCGGCAATGACAAGCAGCACCAGCGCGGCGAGCACGCCCAGGCGCTGCCATGTCCGCGCGATGGACGTTGCGCCCAGCGCGATGCGCGACTTAGGCGGCAAGAGCCGCGGCCCGCATAATCGCAGACTCTGAGGCTTCGGCTCGAGAGAGCGTCGCGGCGACCCGCCCCCGGCGGAGGACCACGATTCGATCCGAAAGGCGGAGAACTTCCTCCAGGTCAGAGGAGATCAACATGACTGCCATCCCATCCGCGACAAGGCGTTCGATCGCCGCGTAAATCTCCTGCTTCGCGCCGATGTCAACGCCGCGAGTGGGCTCATCCAAAAGCAGGATCCGCGGCTCGATGGCGAGCGCCCGGCCGATCAGCACCTTCTGCTGGTTGCCGCCGCTCAGCGTGCGTATCTCCACGCCCGGGCTTGCGAGCCTCACGTCCAATCGCTTCACCATCTCTCGCGCGTAACGGGCCTCGGTGGCCAAACGGAGAATTCCCCAACGGGCGAACCGACGCAAATTCGCGATTGTGGCGTTCTCGCGGACCGAGCGATTGGGGAGCAGCCCTTGCGCCTTCCGGTCCTCCGTCACATAGGCAATGCCGAGTCGGGCGGCGGCGTTTGGGCTCCTTATTCTCACGGTCCGGCCGAACACCTCGATCGCTCCTGATACAGGACCGCTGAGCCCGATGACCGAGCGCGCCAGCTCCGTGCGTCCCGCCCCCACCAGACCGGCCAGGCCGACAATCTCGCCCTCGCTCACTGTAAGGGTAATATCGGACACTTCTCCCGGAACCGACAGGTTCCGGATTGCGAGAGCCGGCTGCCGGACTCTCCGCGCGTGCGGTTCGTGGGCCACGAAACTGCGCCCGATCATTCTGGCAACAAGCCAATCCTGATTGACTTCCGCGACCTTCGCGGACCCGGTCACGCGGCCGTCTCTAAGCACTGTCACCTTGTCTGCTATGCGGAAGATTTCCTCGAGGTGGTGCGAAATAAAGACGATTCCGATCCCCTTTGCCCGCAACCGTTCAATCGTTGCGAAGAGGATGTCGACCCGGTTCTCATCGAGCACGGCGGTCGGCTCGTCGAGGACGAGAATGCGCGCATCAGCTAGGATCGCTTTGGCGATCTCCACCATCTGTTGCTGAGCGATGCTGAGAGTTGCGACAATGTCTTGCGGCGCGACCGTGATGCCCAGCTGCTCGAACACTTGCCGCGTGTGAGCTCGCATCAAGCCGCGATCGATGACGCCGAAAGCGTTCCGGGGAAATCGGCCAAGGAAAATATTTTCTTCCGCCGAGAGACTCGGAGCGAGTGACAATTCCTGGTGGATGACGACGACGCCCGCTGAGAGCGCTTCGCGCGGCGAACGAAAGCGGCGCGCTTCGCCGTCGACCACGAGCTGGCCGTCGTCTGGCTGATAAACCCCGCCCAGGATCTTTATGAGCGTCGACTTCCCGGCGCCATTCTCCCCGACGATGGCGTGCACTTCGCCGGGCATGACATCGAGGTCAACGCCATCGAGAACGCGGTTGCCGACGAACGCTTTGCCAACCCCCACCGCACGGAGCAGCGGCCGGAAGCGTTCGCGGACTTCTCCCGTCTCTTCAGGCACGACTCGGAGAGCTTGCTACTTCTTGCAGGGGTCGGGGGTCGGCTCGAAGTCGCCCCAGCCGCGGCCGATCCACTCGCCAACGTTCGCCTGAACGACAGTTGGGCTGTCCGGAAGGACGAGCTCTTTACCGGGAAACTGGTAGGCCTGCTCGCCGGGGATGTCCTTGCCCATGAGCTTGTAGATCGCCGCTCTCAGGCCGATATCGGCGATGTAGGGCGTGTAGTTCCCGTCAGCCTGGAACGTCCCGGCTTTAGTGGCTTTGAAGCCGGCGTTCGAGCCGTCGAACGTATAGTGCTTGATGTCGTCCTTGCAGTGATTGCCTCGCGCAACGGCGAGCTGGGCTCCCCAGGCCGATTCCTCAGCGTGCGAGAAGACGGCGTCGATCTTCGGATAGGCGGTCAGAAAGTCTTCCATGATCGGCACGGACGGGTCACGAATCCACTGTCCGTCGCCAGTCGCCAGGATCTTGATGTCAGGGTATTTGGCGAGGACGTTCTTCATGCCTTTGTCGCGATCGACCGCCGCGGACGAGCCTTTGAGGCCGGTGATGACGACAATGTTGCCCTTGCCTCCCAGGTCCTTCGCCATTTTTTCGGCGACGCCTTCCGCCATCGTCACGTTGCTCTGCCCGATAAACAGAGTCTTGTCAGTCGGGACGTCGCGGTCCATGACAATAAGCGGGAGGCCGGCCGACATAACTGCGCGGGCGGCGGGAACGAGCGCCCCCGATTCAACGGGGCTCATAAGAACCGCGTCGACGCCCCGAGCGAGAAGATCGCGCACGTCATTGTTCTGCTTGGCGACGTCGACATTGCCGTCGACGACGACAATTTTGATGTTCGGGTGCCGGCAGGCCTCCGCTTGAAGGGCGGCCAGCATCGCTGTGCGCCAGGGATGATTGAAGCCCGTCTGCGAAAACCCAACCGTGATGTCTCCGGTCTTTCCGGGGATGGAGACAGGCCCATCGGGCAACGGCAGGATCGATGTGAAAGGCAGGTTCTGATAGAAGGCGAGGAGTTCCGAGCACGTCTTTCCGGTCACCGGCAACTTGTCCTCGGCCCAGGCCGAGGACAGCGCGGCCAAAGACATCGCGGTGGTCAGTATCAAGCGCCTCAACATGCTGGCTCCTCCAAGGTTTCCCTCGACAACACCCGTAATGGGCCGCCGCCGGTTGGGACTAAGCTCCTGCGCAGATTGATGGGCGGCGCTGAATCCACGGCCTCGCCTGCTCGAGTTGAGCGGAGAGGCGAAGAATCGTGGCTTCATCGCCGTATCGTCCCACGAGCTGCACGCCGATCGGAATATCGTCCTTGGTCCACGTCGCCGGCACGGATACCGCCGGCAGGCCGGAAAGATTGAAGGGGAAGAGGAACGCCGCGTCCGTCCATGTAGCGATATATTTTTCGTAATCGGGCTCGTTCAGGTCCCAGTAGCCGACCGGCCGGGGCGGCTGAGTCAAGGTCGGCGTGAGGAACACGTCGAACGGCGCCAGTTCCGCCTGTACGCGCTGATTGGCCTTTCGGACTGCCGCGACGCTTGCTGCGTAATCGCGACCGGAAAGCGCGCGCCCGCGTCCAAGCCAGGCCCGGTTGAACGCAATGAGTTCCGACTCTGGGATAGGCCGACCGAGGTCCTTCGCCATGTCGTCGAATTCGAGGACGGTCTGGACGGAATTCATCTGATTGTAGTCGCGCCACGCTGTCTCGAGATCGGTGACCATCGCATGCTCTTCGAGCACATGACCGAGGTCCTGAAGGACGGACAACGTCTGCTTCATCGCATCGGTCACTTCTGGGGCGAATGGCGCGCCCCATGGCGGCGTCAATGCGTACCCGATCTTGAGCGGCTTCACTGGCTCGTGAAGGCAGTCGAGCCAGCTCTGCGCGGGCTTCGGAGGCGTATAAGGGTCTCCGGGCATGACGACAGCCGTCGCGTCCAGAAGCGCCGCGGTATCCCTTACCGAACGGGTGACCGCGAATGTCGACACGCTCCCGAACCAGACATCGACATCGTCTGGTCCATAAGTGATCCGTCCGCGCGACGGCTTGAGCCCCACAACTCCGCAGCACGAGGCAGGCGCGCGTATCGATCCGCCGCCGTCGCTTGCTTCCGCCATTGGAATCATGCGCGATGCGACCGCTGAGACCGCCCCGCCGCTCGAGCCGCCGGCGGTGACCGCCGTGTTCCAGGGGTTCAGCGTCGGGCCGTACATGCGAGGCTCGGTCGCGATGCACCATCCCTGCTCAGGCACATTGGTGCGCCCGAGAATGTTCAGGCCGGACGCTTTGATCCTCCGCACCATCTCGGAGTCGGACGGACTGACGTAGTCCTTCCGAAACGGCAAACTGTTGGTCAGAGGGAGCCCTTCGCAACCGGACCCGATATTCTTGAGAAGATAGGGCACGCCGCCGAAAGGACCGTTTGGGGGAGTCTCCGCCGCGCGCGCTCTCGCGCGATCGAAATCGCGGATGACGACTGCGTTTAGTTTCGGGTCCAGAGTCTCGATGAGGTGAATCGCGGTTTCCGTCAATTCCGCCGGCGTCACCTCCTTTTGTCGGACGAGCTCCGCCAGACGAAGCCCGTCGCTCTCCGCAAAAAGGCTAACAAGATCGGCTGTGGCGGTGGGCATGGCGAAATGCGTCCTGATGCGGTGTCAGTAGCTCAGCGAACAATCGCTTTTGTATTCATAGCGGTCCGCTTTCGCTGTGTCGCCGCTCATGACCGGCACCGTGTCTGCGAGCACCAGCTTCTCTACGGATTGGCCATCGAGAATCTTCTTGGCGATTTCGACCGACATCTCACCCTCTCGCTTTGGATCTTGGGCGATGAGGACGGAGATCTGATTGTTCTTGAAGGCATTGACCTCCGCAGCCGCCGAGTCATAGGCGACAAGCTTGACGCGCCCGATTGCTCCGGCCTGGCGCAACCCTGTGATCGCGCCAATCGCGCCCTGATCGTTGGTCGAGAAGATGCCCGCCAGATCCGGATGCGCGGCGAGCGTCGACGTCACGATCTCGGCTGCTTTCTGAGGATCGTCGTTCTGATACTGCGGGCCAAGATAGGTCACCCCCGAAGCCGACTTCAGGCCTTCCTCGAACCCCTTGGCGCGCTCGTCCTGCGCCACCGAGCCGGGCGGGTTCGTGATGACCAGCACCGGCCCCTTACCGCCGATCGCTTCGATCATTGCTGTGGCCGCAGTCTTTCCTCCGTCGGTATTCGAGGTGATGACCTCGCTCGCGACAAAGGACGGATCGGCGACAACCGTATCAACCGTTATGATCTTTGTCCCACGCTCGGCCATCTGCTTCAACGGTCGCGTCACGCCGTTGGCGTCAGCGGGCGAGATGATCGTTATCGTGGGCTTTCGCGCGGTCACCGCGTCCACGACCGGCGCCTGCGATTCTCCGGTGAAATGGTCCGGTGCAAAAAGGTCGACGTGCAGCCCAAGCTTCTTCGCCGCATCGAGCGCGCCGCAGGCGAGCGCATCATCGAACGGGCTCCCTTTGACGCCAAGGATCAAGGCTATCGAGGGGTCAGCGGCTCGAGCGGGCGCCGACAATGCTACGGCAAGCACACAGGCCGCAGCCAATATGCTGCATCCAGCTCTCAGAGGAATACCGTCCATAAGCTGCTCCTGATCGGGTTGTTGGGGAACGTCCTAGGTGGTGGAGTTAATCGTTTCACAACATTTGCGGACTGGCAAGCACGATCGGCGCCTCTCATTACCTCATTGGTATGATGACATCTTTTGCATAGGCTGCAAATTTGTGCATTCTCACCTCGCCCTGGTGACTGGACGAAACGCCATAACGTCCGTACAATTGAATGATGTCGTGGAACGACGGGAATCTATCGCCTGACGCGTCACCGCTCTGGCGCCAGATTGCGGACCGGCTGCGCCGTTCTATTGCGACAGGCGAGTTTAGGCCCGGCGACGTCTTGCCTTCCGAGACGGAGATCAACGCGACCTTCCAGGTCAGCCGCGCAACGGCGCGCGCATCTCTCGAGAGGCTTCGGCAGGAGGGGCTGATCAGGCGGCAGTCCGGCCGAGGTTCGACTGTTCTTGCGCCAAAGGTTGAGCAGCCGGTCAACGAACTCGCAAGCTTCTCAGAGGATATGCGCAAGCGCGGCCTGCGCCCGTCCTACTCCACATTCAGCGCAGAAAACGCGCCGGCGAGAGGCGAAGCCGCCGAGGCGCTCGGGATCAAGGACGGCGCGCCCGCCTTTCACATCCGCAGACTCCTGCTCGCAGACGACGAGCCGATCGGCATGTCCGAGTCCTGGCTCGCGCCGTGGATCTTCGCAGCAGGCCGTCAGCCCACGCCGGATGAGCTCGACGCCGGCTCCTTGTATGAGTGGCTGGCGAAATTCTCCGGGCAGAAAATCTTCGGCGCCAGGGAATGTATCGAGGCCGCTCTCGCCGACGCAGCAATGGCGCGCAGGCTCGAAGTCGCGCCGGGGTCGGCTCTCCTGGTCGCGCGCCGGCGCTCGCACGCAGAGGACCGACGTCCCATCGAATACGTGATTCTGCATTACCGGCCCGACCGATATCGCTTCATCATCGAACTCGCTGGAAACAGCGCTCCCTAACGGACACAATGACCGCTCTTTCCCAACCGAATGGCATGCCGAACGCTAAGCCTCGGGTGCTGCCGCCGAAATCAAATGCGCTCGAGCGGCTCTTTCGCGTGCGCAAGCCAATTATCGGCGTCATTCACTTGCCTGCCCTTCCAGGCGCCCCGCGCTATGACGGGCAACCGATGCGCGAAATCTACGCGGCGGCCGAAGCAGATGCGAAGACCCTTTCGGAAGGAGGAGTCGATGGCATCATACTTGAAAACGCAAGCGACATGCCTTTCTCCCGACCCGAGCATATCGGACCGTCGACGGTCGCCGCGCTTACCGCGGCTTGCCTTGGTGTGCGGGCGATCGTTCCGAATCCGATTGGCATAACCTGCGTCGCCAATGGGGTGATCCCCGCGCTCGGCGTCGCCAAGGCGGTCGGGGCGGGATGGGTGCGGGCCAATCAATGGGTCAACGCCTATGTGGCGAACGAGGGTTTTCTGAACGGTCCCGCCCCTGAGGCGATGCGCTATCGATCGAACATCCGGGCCGGCGATGTCGCGATATTCGCCGATGTGCATGTGAAGTTCGGAGCGCATGCGATCACGGCCGACCGCAGCATCGCCGAGCAGGCGACCGACGCGGAATGGTTTGACGCCGACGTGTTGATCGCCAGCGGAACACGCACTGGCTCTCCAACCGAACCGCAGGAAGTTGCCGAAGTTCGCGCCGGCACGAACTTGCCTGTGATCGTCGGGTCAGGACTTACGGCGGATCTGGTTCCCTCGCTCTTTCCGACGGCCGATGGAGCGATCGTCGGCCAGTGGCTCAAACGCGACGGACACTGGTGGAACCCGGTCGATCCACGCCGTGTGGACCAATTGATGAAAGCTGTCGCGAAATTCCGGGATGCGCCATGACGCTTCTCACGGAAGCCACCGACGTATTCGCTGCCGCAGAGACAAGCGGCCGATGCCTCGTCGCCTTCGCCGCGAAGCGCCAGCCGCTGGCGAGCGGCGTCTTCGGAGATGGCCAGGCGCGGCGGCTGAAGACCCTCTTCCAGACATTGCAGGCCGAGGGATGGCTGATGTCCGTGCGTGCGATGTTCGAACCGAATGCCCCGGCCGAGCCCTTCGTCTTCGAAACGGGCTTCGCCCACGACGCGGATATGGTGGGGGCTTTTGAAGCGCCTTCCTTGTCGGCGGCGCTCGCCGGCACGGTCCGCCTCGAGCAGGCTGGCTGGGCGCGCCGGTTTGCGACCGAATGGTTGCTCGGTCCGAGGGAATTCTCGACCGTGCAGGGGCGCGGTGAGCGCACGGACCATTCCTGGGGCTTTCTTGCGCTATGGGAATGGAACGACGCGTGGTCCGCCGCGACGAAAGCGGAGCGCCGCGCCTATGACGAGGAATGCGATGTTGCGTTCAAGGGCGATGTCGCGCTTGGCATCAACATTGCTGGAAGGCATCGACTCGATTGGGCGAGCCGCTGGCATCATGCAGGGTTGTGGGAGGCGGCGTCGCTCGGCTCCGTGGATCTCGCGATGCAAGGGCACGAGGCGGCGGCGGATTTCAAGTTCACGACCTCGCGACACTATGTCGGCCGGCTTCGCCCGCTTGCCGACTTCATTGAACCCGACGCGGACTGATTATGAGCGAGTGCATCTGGATCCATTATGCGAGGCCAAGACCCCACTGGTACGGGCTCGACGCCGTGGCCCAGGCCGCCCACGAAAAGTCATGGGCGACGGCGGCGGAAGCTTCGCTCGCCGGGGGCGGCTCGCGGCTTGGTCGCTATCATATCCGGGGTCAACAGGATTTCGAAACCGTCGAGATTTGGAAATTTCCGAGCGCGGAGGCCGCGTTTGAACACTGGGCCGCGCTGACGGCCGCGGCCTACGGCGAACTCAACGCGTTCGCGAACAACATCGGCGTTGCGATCGAAGGCTCGCCCTGATGACAACGCCACTGCTCGAAGCGCGCGCGATCAGCCGCAGGTTCGGGCATGTGCGCGCTCTCGATGGCGCTGACTTCGCCGTCCACGCCGGAGAAATCTGCGCCCTCATCGGCGACAACGGCGCCGGGAAATCGACGCTCGTGAAAATCCTTTCTGGCGCCGACCGCCCGGACGAGGGGCAGATCCTTGTCGCCGGCAAGCCGGTCGCCTTCAATTCACCCAACGACGCGCAGGCTCAGGGCATAGCGACGGTCTATCAAGATCTCGCTCTCGCCGCCGATCTGCCGCCATTTGAGAATCTGTTTCTCGGCCGAGAGATCGTCCTGCCGGGCCTGCTGGGGCAACTTGGCTTCGTCAACCGTCCGGCGATGCGCCGGCAGGCCGGCGAACAATTCGAGCGCCTGGGCGTGCGGCTTCGCTCGCCTCGCGCTCCGGTGTCATCCCTCTCCGGAGGGCAGCGTCAGTCGGTTGCGATCGCGCGCGCCGCGATGTGGGCGGACCGCGTCATCTTCATGGACGAGCCCACGGCGGCCTTGGGCGTCGTGCAGACTGGACGCGTGCTCGACCTGATCCGGCAGGTTCGCGACCAAGGCATCGCTGTCGTTCTCATCAGTCACAACATGCCTCAGGTGCTCGCTGTCGCAGACCGCATCGAGGTTCTCCGTCTCGGACGACGCGTGGCGCAGTTCTCGGCGCAGGACGCCAATGTTGACCGGCTCGTGGCGGCGATGACCAGCGGGTCGGTCGAGGAGCGCGTGACATGAGCGCAACCTCTTTGAGCGAACTGGAGGAAGAACGAGTCTCGACACTTGAACGATGGACTCGGCTCCTTGGCGGGGGGTGGATTTTCGTTCTGCTGATCGCGTTGATCGCGATGTTCACGATTCTGCGCCCGGAACAGTTCGGGTCGAGCTTCAATCTGTCGATGCTCGCCATCAACGCGGCGATTCTTCTTGTTCTGTCGGTCGGGCAGACCTTTGTGATCATCGCCGGCGGCATCGACCTCTCCGTCGGCACGGTTCTCGTCTTCGCCTCGATCGCGTCCGCTCAGATCATGCTGCGCATATCCGGCGCGGCCGGCGGAACCTATGGCACGACGCAGGGCGGATGGGGCGTCGTTTTCATCGGGCTCATTGTCGCGCTCCTGAGCGGAGCCTTCTGGGGCGCAGTCAACGGCGCCCTCGTCGCCGCCGCGCGCATACCGCCGCTCATCGTCACGCTTGGCACCTTCGGCATGGCGCTCGGCTTTGCGCAAATCCTCACGAACGGCACCGACATCCGGGCTGTCCCGGAGATCCTGGTCGACGCGATCGGATCCGGAGCGATCGCCGGCGTTCCAGTCCTTGTCGTGATCGCGGCTGCCGTCGCTCTTGTCGGCGCCGTCGTCCTTCATCTCACCCGCTTCGGCGTTCACGTGTTCGCCGTCGGCTCTGACAAGGAGGCCGCGCGGCGGGCAGGAATCCAGGTTGGGCGCAAGCTCGTCGCGATCTATGTGCTGTCGGGCACGCTCGCAGGCCTCGCCGCCATGATGTCGACCGCGCGCTTCGCGACAACGACGATCGGCGGCCACGCCATGGACAACCTGTCAACGATCTCCGCCGTCGTGCTTGGCGGCACGAGCCTGTTTGGCGGAATCGGCAGCATCGCTGGAACCGTGGTTGGCGTGTTCATCCCGATCGTACTTCTGAACGGCTTCGTGATCCTCGGCATTCCGCCATTCTGGCAAACCGTGGCCACCGGCGCAGTTCTCATCCTCGCCGTATGGATCGACCAGCTCAAGCGAAGGGCTCGAGAACGCAGCTGAGGCTGCAATAAAAGGAGTAGGCCTATGAAGATGACAGTTGGCGCCGCCGCGGCTTTCGCGCTCCTCGCCGCCTCATCGGCTGCTGAAGCAGCCGACCCAGCGGTCGCGGTCGTGCTCGGCGTGAAGGGAAGTCCTTTCTACCAGGCGCTCGCCTGTGGCGCGAAGGCGAAAGCAAAAGAGCTCGGCCTTGCCCTCACAATATCAGCGCCAGACCAGTTTGCCGCGGACAGCCAGATCCCGGTGGTCAACGCCATCGCGGCGACCACGCCCGCCGTCGCGGTTATTGTGCCGACCGACGCGAAGGCGCTGATTGCGCCAATGAAGCAGCTCGCCGACCGGGGGACCAAGATCGTGACCGTCGACCAGACGATAGCGGACAATTCCTTCGTTCAGACGCAGATCTTGACGGACAATGCCCAGGGAGGACGGCTTGCCGCCGATGCGCTCAACGCGCTGCTCGACGGCAAGGGAGAAGTGCTTGTCATCACCCAGCCGCCGGGCTCCGCCGCTCAGGACGCGCGCACGACAGGCTTTGAGGAAGAACTGAAGAAATTTCCCGGCATCGTCTATCTCGGCGCGCAATATCAAAGCGACGATCCCCAGAAGGCGGCCGAAATCGTGACTTCGACTCTCTCCGCCCATCCAAAGCTCGCCGGCCTCTTCTCGACCAACGATCAGGGCGCCATCGGAGCGTTGACCGGCCTCCGCCAGGCTGGCGCCCTGGGAAAGGTGAAGGTCGTCGCTTACGACGCGGCGAGCGCTGAGGTCAGCGCGCTCAAGAACGGCGCCATCCAAGCCCTGATCGCGCAGGACCCGAAGCAGGAAGGCGAGGTCGCCATGGAATCCGCGGCAAAGCTCATCAAGGGCGATAAGTTGGACAAGACGACGCAGACCGAGATCGTTACGATAAAGGCCGGCGACACTGCGACCGCCGACAAGTACGAATACAAAGGCGATTGCGATTGAGCGTATGGCGCAAGCCGCTTTGCAGCGGCGAAGCCGCAAGCTTGATCTTCGTTGAAAAGGCGGCGAGAGAGTCTGCCGATCTATAATTGTCCAGGGCTCTCTCCCGGCTCCGAACAACAAGGCCCACCTTGCCCAACCCGACAATCAAGGACGTTGCGCGTCTCGCCCGGGTGTCGACGGCGACGGTCTCGAACGTCATCAACGGGACGAGCTTTGTTAGCGCGCCGCTCAAGGCGCGCGTCCAGGAAGCTGTGGCGCAGCTCGGCTTCGCGCCGTCGAGAGTTGCTCAAGGATTGCGCATGCAATCGACGCGATTGATCGGCGTCGTCGTCGCCGACATCACCAACCCCTTCTTCTCGGAACTGGTGCGACGCATTGGGTCGATCGCCGATTCGATTGGCTACAACGTCCTGCTCTGCGAAGCCGATCACGACCCAGCAAAGGAGCTGTCGGCGCTTCGTCTCTTGGCGTCGCATCGGGTGGAGGGCGTCCTCCTGGCTCCGACAGGTTCGCCGTCGATGTATTTCGAGCCGCCCATTTCGAACTTTCCCCGTCCGATCGTCATGATCGACCGCGTGATCCCCGAGTCGCGCTTCGACGGCGTGTCCATCGACAATCGTCAAGCGGCTTTGGACGTGACGCGTCACATCTTGTCGCTCGGTCACGTCCACGTCGCCGCCGTCGCCGGGTGGCGCCACCTGTCCAACACAACGGAACGCCTTGAGGGCTTCCGGGCCGCGTTGGCGGAGTTCGGGCTCGACCCGGCTGAAGCGCCGGTCATCTACGCGGACTTCCGGCAGGATCGCGCGCGGGAACTCTCTCGCGATCTCTTGGTCGCGTCTCGACGTCCGACCGCCCTTTTTGTTTCAAACAACGAGATGGTGATCGGAGTCATGCAGGCCATAACGGAGCTTGGCCTCGCATGTCCGTCTGACATCTCTTTAGCCGGCATCGACGATTTTCCGTGGGCGAGCGCGTTTGCGCCGCGTCTGACCACTGCCAGACAGCCGATCGAGGCGCTGGCCGAACACGGCGTGCGCATTCTCCACGCTCGGATTCGGGGCGAAGGCGGGCCGCCGGAGCGCGTCATTCTCAAGGCGCGATTGATCGTCCGCGATTCCTGCGCCCCTCCCGAAGGCGGGAGGCAAGCCGCGGCCTTGAAGCCGGCAAAGGCGCGAGTTAAACGTTTAGCTAGTGTCCGCCGGAATGATGGCGTCGCGGATGCCGTTGAGTAAGCTATCGTAGAACCCCTTCAGGGCTCGGAGCCAATGCCAAATCCAGTACGGGTGCTTTTCGCCGGCGAATCCTGGATGACGCATAGCGTCCACACCAAGGGCTTCGATTCCTTCGACATGTCCTCCTACCACGAGGGAGGAACCGAAATGATCGCCGCCCTTCGCGCGGGCGGCGTCGAACTGACCTATCAGCCAAGCCACATTGCGATGGAGTCGTTTCCGTTTTCGCGTAAGGAGATCGACGCGTTCGACGTCGTGATCCTGAGCGACATAGGCGCGAACTCGCTTTTGCTTCCCGACCGGGTGGCGATCCGGTCCGAGAGCTTGCCCAACCGGCTCCAGCTCATTCATGACTTCGTGAACGGCGGCGGCGGCCTCTTGATGGTCGGCGGCTATCTCACCTTTCAGGGGATCCAGGCCAAAGGCAATTACAAAGGCACTCCCGTCGAGGACGTGCTGCCGATCGAATTGTTTCCCTATGACGATCGCGTTGAATCCCCTCAGGGGGTCACGCCGACCCTCGTCAAGCCCGATCACCCCGTCCTTAAAGGCCTCACCGACTGGCCCCAGTTCCTGGGCTATAACCGCTCCACCGCTCGGCCGGACGCGGATGTGCTGGCGCGCTTCGGCGATGATCCCTTCATCGCTGTTCGCAATGTGGGACAAGGGCGCAGCGCGATCTTCTCGTCCGATTGCGGACCCCACTGGGGCCCGCCGCCCTTCTTGGCCTGGAAGGGCTACGGTCCGCTCTGGACGAATCTGGTTGGCTGGCTCGGGGAGAAACATCGGCGCTAACATACGATTAGATACCGTTCGACGCCTCCGGCGCGCCGGGGCGAAGACTTCTCAAAGGCGGAGTCAAGATCATGAATGTCCTCAAACGCGCTTCGACTCATTCAACGGCCGCATTCAGCCTTCCGATCCTCCTTTCGGCTGCGATCCTTGTGGCGCATGGGGGCTCCGTCCAAGCCGCGGACAAGATGGTCGGCGGGGAATTCGCGACCAAAGGAATTGTCACCTCGACCGTCGGTCCGAACGACGCAAAAGGTCAGCCCGCCAGCGTGCTCACCTTCACGGATGATGAGGTCAAGAAGCTGCACGACGGATATTATTCGGCGGCGCTGCTCTTCCAGACCAGCTCGGATTGGGCGGACGCCGTCACTCGAGGCGCGGAAGACGAGTTCAAGTCGCTAGGCGTCGAGATCGCGGGACTCAGCAATTCGAACTTCAGCGCGTCGGACCAGGCTCATGCGGTTCAGACGATCATGGCGAAGAAGCCGTCCGGGATCGTCACCTGGCCCATCAATCCGGACGAGTTGAGCCCCGCGCTCAAGAAGGCGGCGGAAGCGGGCGTCAAGCTCGCGCTGATCAGCAACATGCCCTCGGGATTCCAGCAGGGGAAGGATTATACGGGTCTTGTTGGCGACGATCTTTATGCGATGGGCCAGAAGACGGCGGACAATCTCGCCAAGGCCATGGGCGGCGAGGGTGAGCTCGGCTTCCTCTATTTCGACGCCAACGCCTATGTCGTGAATCAGAGGGACGCAGCCTTCCGAACGACGATCGAGAAAAACTATCCTAACATCAAGATCATCCCCGCGGGCTTCTCGGACCCCAGCCGCGTGTTCCAGGTCGCGAGCGCGATGATCCTGCAGCATCCCAAGATCAAGGCCATCTACGCGCCGTGGGCGGATCCGGCGTCTGGCGTCCTTCAAGCGGTTCGCGCCGCCCATCGCGATGACATCGCGGTCGGCACGATGGATTTGTCGAACACCGTCGCCGTTTCGCTCGTCACGGGCGGCGCGGTGAAGGCGCTGACCGTCGACGACCCCTATTCCATCGGCAAATCGCTAGCGGCCGTCATCGGCTATGGCCTTCTCGGCAAGGATGCGCCGGCCTATGTCGAAGTGCCTGCCATTCCGATCACCAAGGACAACATCCTTCAGGCTTACGCGGACAGCTATCATGCGTCGCCGCCGCCTGAAGTCACCAGCGCCTTGGGCAAATAGGTTTGCCGGAGCGCGAAAAGGATCGCGCCGCCGCGCCTGCAATGACGACGGATAGTGAGGCTGTCCCCACGGAGACATTGGCTGCCCCCTCGACTCGGAAGGAGGGGGTGTCCGACGGGCCGCGCTTCAGGTGGAAAGACCTCACTGTCTATCTTGGGTTCGCCCTGGTCTTCGCCTTTTTCGCGGTCACGATCGGCGACAAGGGTTTTCTGACCGCCCAGAACGCGACCTCAATCGTCTCGCAGGTCACGCCGATCGCTCTCATGGCTTTCGGCGCGGTCTTCGTCCTCACTGCTGGCGAAATCGACCTTTCCATCGGGTCTGTCGTCGCCATGGCGGCGCTCTTCACGGCGCTTGGGCTGCGTCATTATGGACTCGTTCCCGGCGTCGCCCTCGGAATTCTGACAGGCATCGGCGCGGGTCTTCTCAACGGCCTGCTGATCGTCGGGCTGAGGGTGCCCTCGTTCCTTGTGACGCTCGGCACGATGCAGCTTTTCACTGGGATCGCGCAGATCTCGACCCAGCTTCAGGACGTCCCGATCGTCAACGACACCTATACGGACCTGTTTGGTTCAGGCACGATCGGACCGCTTTCCAACGCGGTGGTGTGGCTCGTCCTCGGTTTTTTGGTCGCTCAGATCGTATTCAAGAATCTTGCCTTCGGCTGGCGCGTGATGGCGACGGGAAGCAACCGCAGCAGCGCTCGGGCGCTCGGCATCAACACCAACCGCGTCCGCGTCGGCGTCATGGTGATCTCATCATGCACGGCGGCATTGGCCGGCATGATCTATGCTGGCGAGATCCATGGCGCGGTTTACACGCTGGGGTCGAGCGACCTCCTCACGGTTCTCGCCGGCGTGGTGATCGGCGGCACGAGCCTGTTCGGCGGATCCGGCAGCATGCTGGGCGCGCTCATGGGCTCGCTTCTCATGACGATGATCGTCAATGGCCTCGTGCTCATGGGCGCAACAGTGCAGCAACAGATCGTCGTGCAGGGAATCATCATCGTCGTCGCGGTGGCGGTCAGCCAGCGCCAGCCCGCGGAGTGAATCGAATGTCCAGGGGGACGGAACCCCTCCTTCGTGTCGCCGCGCTTCGCAAGACCTTCGGCGGCCTGCATGCACTTGAGGATATCAATCTCGAGGTCTGGCCTGGCCAGGTCGTCGGGCTCGTCGGCGACAACGGCGCGGGAAAGTCGACGCTCGTGCGCTGCATCGCTGGCTACTACACCCCCGATGCGGGGGAGATTGCGGTTGACGACCAACCTCTCGGTTCTGGCGGCCCCAAGCGCGCCGCCGAGCTCGGCATCGAGATCGTCCATCAGGACCTGTCATTGGTCATGCATGGCGATGTCGTGCAGAACCTCTACCTCAACCGTGAGATCCGTTCTTCGTGGGCGCCGCTTGGGCGCCTTGGGTGGCTCGACAAGAAGGCGATGCGCGCAGGCGCTCGCGCGATTCTCGATCAGGTCGGGATCGGCGGAACGATCTCTGTTCGACAGCGCGTTCAGGATCTCTCCGGTGGACAGCGACAGTGCATCGCGATCGGACGCGCCGTCGGTTGGAGTCGGCGCATGGTGTTCCTCGACGAGCCGACGGCTGCGCTCGGCGTGCGGCAGACGCGACACGTGCTTGATCTCATCGGACGGCTTCGCGCTCAGGGCATCGCGATTGTGCTCATCAGCCACAACATGGAGCAGGTGCTGGAGGTGTGCGATCGGATTGTCGTTCTGCGTCTCGGCCGAAAGGTCGCCGATCGGCCTATCGCCGGTCTGACCGGGCCGATGGTCGTCGGCTACATCACTGGCGCCGAGAGGGGCGAGGCTTGAGCGCCGCCCTGCAATCCACCGAAGGGCTCCCCCTCTTCCTTTGTATCGGAGACCTCGACGTTGACGTGCTGATCGAGGTCGATCGGCTGCCGACCCGGGACGGGAAGGTCAACGGCGTCGTGAAGCAAAAGGCGCCGGGCGGCATGGCCGGAAACGTCGCGGCCGCGCTTGCCCGGCTGGGCTCACGCGTGCGCGTTCTCGGCCGCGTGGGCGGCGACGCGGATGGAGCGTTCGCCGTCAAGAGCCTCGAGCAGGCAGGCGTCGACACGAGCTTCGTCTCCCGCCTTGACGGCATAGCGACATTCAGCTGCATCAGCCTGCTGACGCCGGACGGGGAAAAGTCCCTCGTCAAACTGATGACGTCGGCCTATCGGCCGGACGCAAGCGACGTAACAGAGGCGGCGCTCAACGGCGTTCGCCACCTGCATCTGACCTCAATCGGCGACCCTGCCCTCTGCCGACGCGTGGTCGGCGCTGCACGCAGTTCCGGAGCGACGGCCTCGCTCGACATCGAACGCGCCGACTGCCCGGAGGACGCGGCCGCTCTGCTCGATGCGATCAAGGGCTTCGATCTCATCTTCTGCAATGCGGAGTCGCGCGCCTTCGTGGATGCGGCGCTCGAGCGCCCGCTTGCGGGGCTCGTCGCCGCGGTCGTCACCACGCTCGGCGCGGACGGCGCTCAAGTTGAGACCGCGGAAGGGCGTATTTCCTCGCCCGGCTTCACGCCCAAGATCGTCGACACGACCGGAGCCGGCGACTGTTTCGCCGCCGCCTGCCTTCATGCGCGCCTTGCCGCAAGGCTGGACTGGAGGGACGCCATTCGCTTCGCCAACTGCGCCGCAGCCATCTCAACGACAGGGCTCGGCGCGCAGTCGGCCTTGCCGACGGCCGATCAAGTCGCCGCGCATCTATCGGCGACGCCGGCCAGAACCTGATCAGGTCTTCAGCGTTTTTGACGAGCCGGCCCAATTGCCGGAGACTCCATTAATTGGAAAATTAGAGAAATATTTTGTCTATTTCAGAAATGTCGGTTATAATTGTGAGATCGTCGAATCAAGGTTCGATGTCCAACTGTCCTTTGACGCGCGGCCCTCCGGACGGCCTCGCTTCGAGGACCGAGGAGGGACCTGGAAGGCGGTCCCGTTCACAGCGCTCCGCGCGCCGAGGTCGGAAGGAAATGGCGCCGTAAGGCATTGAAATCGCACATTTGCAGGAAGGAAATGGCAGCGATCGACAGCCCCCGATTTCGGCCAATGCGTTCGTCCAAGAGCGAGTCGAACTCAAGCAGCGTAGGCCGCGTCATGGAACGCGATTTCGGCCTCCAGAGCCTGTTCGAATAGCGCGCCCAACCGCGCCTGCCGGGCTTGGGTGAGCGTCGGGCCTCTGGAGTCGATCTCCGAGCGGACCCAGGCGACATGCTCGGCAAAAGCGCCACCGGCGTGCAGGCCCACCCAGTCACGAATGTATACCCTTGAAGACGGCGACTGGTTGGCCGTCGAGCACCACGTCAGATACATCCACTCCGCCGCCAGAGTGCAGGCGAGAATCTCCTCATAGCCCTCCGTTTCGGCCACCTTGAGAAAGAGCGCATGTAGCGGAAGAGCGAGCCCCTGCGGCGCGAGGCCACTCCGTTCATCGTCGGGCGCGCCCATTCGCTCGAAGGCGTCGACAAAGACCTGCTCCTGGTCGGTCACGAGTCCATAGAGACCGAGACCCAGACGCCGCCGTTCCTGAAACGAAGGCGCTTTGGCGACGGCATAGCCGAGCGCCCTCGCCGCGGTGTCCACGAAGCCATATTCGATCCTGAGATATCGGGCGAAGACGCGATCGTCGATGGCGTCCGTCGCGACTTCGCGAAAGAAGCCGTGGCGAAGGATCGCTTTCCATGTTGGATCCGCGCGGGCTCGCATGCGCTCCGAGAACGAGGACTCGTCGCTCATGACGCTTTCCCGGCGCGCGCGACGAATTGCTTGGCCCGTTCGCGATCGACGGGGTTCCACCAGAGCCCGTCGACCTTCAATGAGCTTGCGACGATGACGCCGTCGACGATGGCGAGAATGTCACTGACGTTCCCCGGATCAACGCCGCTGCCGACAAGCGTCGGAAGCGAAGCGGCCGCCCGGATCTTCCGGAGATAGTCAAGATCGGCGGCGTGGCCGGTGCGCTGGCCGGTGAAGATCACGACGTCGGCGTTGAAAAACTCGACGTCGCGCACGAGTTCGCCGATCGGTCGATCCTGCACGATGGCGTGCGCGCCGTGCTTGACGTGAGCGTCGGCGAAAATATTGACCCCTTGCGCTTGAAGCGCGCTCCGATACCGCATGGCTTTCGCAGCGGCGCCTTCGATCAGCCCTTCGTTGGCGACATAGGCGTTGGCCCATTGATTGACGCGAACGAACCGCGCGCTTGCCGCGCTCGCAATCGCCAAAGCGTGGAGGGCGGCGTTGGCCAGCACATTGATCCCGATAGGCAATCCGGTTGCGGCCCGGACGCGATCGGTCGCGATCGCCATATGCGCCGCGGTTTCCGGGCCGATGTCCTCGGGCTTCGAAAAAGGAATGTCGCCGTGGTTCTCGACAATGAGACCGTGAAAGTCGGCGTCAGCGTAAGCTCTCGCGTCCGCGAGCGCCCGCACATAGATCGCCTCGACCCCGCCGCCTGAATAGTCGGGGGACGCCGGCAGCGGGAGAAGGTGAACCACGCCGATCAGCATCCGGTTCGGGCGGCCAAATATCGCCGTAAGCGCATTCTCTCGCGCCCGCGCGACCGAGTGCCCACCCTCCGTCATTACTGCTTCTCCTCAAGACGTCCGACCGCGGCGCGTTCAAGAATAGCCTTCATCTCCTCCCGGGACGGAAAGGAAGCAAGGACACCCTTTCGCGTGACCGAAATCGAAGCGGCTTCGGCAGCGGCGGCGAGCGCGTCTCGCCACCTCCGCCCGAGAGCCTTGGCGGCGATCAAGACCCCGCAGAACACATCGCCGGCTCCGACCGTGTCGATGGCGATGACCTGAGGCCCTGCTACGCGAAACGTAACATCGGTCGAGAAGAAAGCAGCGCCATCGGCGTCGAGGGTCAGAACAACCGCGCCGGCGCCCTTCTCGCAAAGCTCGCGCGCGGCCTCCTCCGCTCCGCCGCCCGCAAGTTCGATGGCCTCGCCGCGGTTGACCAAGACGAGATCAACCAGGGTCCAGTCATAGTCCTCAGCCGCGTATGTTGGCGACGGGTTGAGAACCGTCGTTGCGCCTTTCGACCTCGCCAGAGTGAGACAGGCGCGCGTGACGCTCGGCCGCAGATTGCCCTGCATGACGACGAGGTCACCCGGCCTGATCCACGACTCAATCCGCGTCTCCGCAATCGGATTGAAATGGCACGCAGCGTCAATCAGACTCAAGATCATGTTCTCGCCATGACGATCGACTGTAACGACGCAACGATCCGTCCCATAAGCCGAAGCCGCCACCCCGTCTGTCTGCACGCCTTCGCGATCGAGACTCGAACGAATGCGCTCGCCGGCCGCGTCATCGCCTATTGGAGCGACAAGGCGAACAGGCGCGCCGCAGCGTGCCGCGACGACCGCCTGATTGGCGCCCTTGCCCCCAAGGTCTTCAGAGGCCCCGAGAGCCACGATCGTTTCACCGGGTCGCGGAAACCTCTCCACTCGAATCACGCTATCGACCGCGGCGTTGCCGATCACATGGATCATCTTGGTCCGCTGTCCGCCACCATCGCTCCGATTCCGCCCGCGTCAGCGCACCCGGTGCTCGGCGGAAAACACTCGCCGCGGATTCTCGATCAGGATGTGGTCGATCGTGCGCTGGTCCATGCCATGGCGCTTCAGGCGCGGCACGAAATGCTTGAGGATATAGCCGTAGCCAAACCCGCCGTACCGCACGAGCATCATCTTCAGAAACACGTCCTGCGACATGAGGATCGAGCCGAGATAACCGTCGTCGACCAGCTGGCAGATCGCGATCGCGTTCTCTTCGTCGCACGGAGACTGGGCCTGCTGGTCGGCGTAAAAGAAGTCCATCCCAATCATATCGTATTCGATGAAGGCGCCTCTGTCGGCCACGCTCCTTTGATACTGCGGGTCGTGCAGGCTCGGGTTCATATGACAGAGCACGACGTGCCGCGGGTCTCCGCCTTCACTCTCAATGACGTCCAGCACGCGATGAGCATGGCGTTCCCAACCCGGAAGATGGATAGAGAGAGGAGCGCCGCTGAGCTTGGACGCACGCGCCGCGCCTCTCAGCACCTTTTCCTCGGCGGGCGTGAAGTCCTTGCTGATCCCGATCTCTCCGATGATTCCGGCGCAGACCTCCGGCTCGTCCTCTGAGAGGCCGCAGTCCCGAGCGATCGCCTCGGCGATCGTTTCGACGGTCATGTCCTTCACGTAAGGAGGATGCGACGGTTCGAGGTAGAAGCCGGCGCCCATCACGATGTTAAGACCAGTTCTACGGCTGATCCTCTGCAGTGCGGATGGATCGCGTCCAATTCCGAGGTTGGTCGGATCGATGATGGTCTTGCCGCCGTATTCGACGAAATGATTGAGTTCCTCGATCGCCGCCCTGACGTCGAGAAGAGCGCAATTGTCGCGGTTGAGAAACGGGTTCATTCGCAAGTCGCCGATCATCGATATATCAAGCGCGCTTTCGGCAATCGCGATCTCCGAACCGCAGCACGGGCGCCTCCACCAGCTCGCAGCGTCGAGCAGGATATGTTCATGCATGAGCGTGACGCCGATCGCGTCGACGGGAATGGGGCCAAGCACGGTTCGGACGAGTCCCGAATGTACGCCGATCGTGGGCTTCGCCATGTTTGTCCCCCGCCCTTCTTCAGCTGGTCCGTCGCCCCGTCCGGAACAGGCGGAAGTTGAGCCAAATCGCAATCAGAATGATGAAGCCCTCAACAATGGGCGTTATGAACGGCGACATATGGTAGAGGATGAGGCCGTTGCCGATGACGGCGACGGTCAGGGCGCCCAGCATGGTGCCGAGCATCGTGCCGCGGCCGCCAAACAGACTCGTTCCGCCCAATACAACCGCAGCGATGACTTCGAGTTCGAAGCCCCCGCCGGCGTTTGAGGATCCGCTTCCCAGGCGCGCGGCAATGATGATTCCCGCCATCGCCGCAGAGAGTCCGCTCAGCGCGTAGACCGCAGCTGTGACCTTCTTGGTATCGACGCCCGCGCGCCGGACCGCTTCCGCGTTCGCGCCAACGCCGGTCACATAGCGACCGAAAGTGGTTTCATTGAAGACAAGGAAGCCCACGGCCAGCGCGACGACGGCGATAATCGCCGGCATGGGCAGGCCCAAGATCCAGCCTCGCCCAATCGCGTTGAACGGGCTCTGAGGATCGATCGGGATCGAATAGCCTTTCGTCAGAAGCAGCGCCGTGCCTCGGATGGAGCTGAGGCCAGCAAGAGTGACAATGAAGGCGGGAATGCCCTCATAGGCGATCAGGAAGCCCTGGATCGCGCCGATCACGATCCCCACGCCAAGCATCAGAACAACCACCAGCGGCCAGGAGACGCCTGCCTGAAGCGAAATTGCAGCCAACGCATTGACGAGCGCCAGCACCGACCCCACCGACAAATCGATCCCCGCGGTCGTGATCACGAAGGTCATGGCGACCGCCACGATCATGAGGGGCGCGATCTGTCGCAAAATATTAAGGAAGTTAGTCTGAGTCAGGAACGTGTCGGTGATTAGCGAGAACGTGACCGTCATCACGATAAAGAACAATGCGATGCTGAGCACGCCCCCATTGTCGTGGACAATCAGCCTCGCGCGATCGCGCAGCGCGGCAGGGGCCGCAATCGCGGTCAAGAGCGCGCCTCGCTTTCGGGCCGCGTTCCGGCTGAAATCGAGCGGAATTTTCGTCCCACAATGAGGTTGACGATCTCCTCGATATTCGTCTCGCCAATGAGGCGCTCGGCCGCATTGCGACCCTCATAGAGAACCATGATCCGATCGCAGACCACGAACAGATCCTGCAGCCGGTGGGTAATGAGAATGACGCTGACGCCTTGGGCGCTCACGTGCCGGATGAGATCGAGCACAGCGTCGACCTCGGCGACCGCCAGGGCGGCCGTCGGCTCGTCCATGATGAGGACCAACGGGTCGAACGACACCGCGCGTCCGATCGCAATGCTCTGGCGCTGGCCGCCGGAGAGATTCTCGACCTTGAGCCGCGTGCTTGGCATGCGCACGCCAAGGTGCGCCAGCATTCGCGCGGCGTCCTCATGCATCTTGCGCTTGTCCATGATTGCCACGCCGAGGATGCGCCTGAGCGGCTCTCGGCCAAGCAGCAGGTTGCCCGCGACATCGACCGTGTCGCAGAGCGAAAGGTCTTGATAAACCATCTCGACCCGCTGACGCCGCGCATCGGCGGGGGACGCGAAACGGGCTTCACGGCCGTCGAGGAGAATGCGACCAGAGTCGGGAACGACGGCGCCGGACAGGATCTTGCTCAGCGTCGACTTTCCTGCGCCGTTGTCACCGATCAGACCAAGGACCTCGCCAGCTCGCAGCACGAGGTTGACGCGATCAAGGGACTTGATGGCGCCGAAGGACTTGCTGATGTCCTCCATCTGGACCCGGATCGGCGCGCCGGCGCTCAACATCCGCTTGGCTTAAGCTTTCGTGCAGAGGAAGAGAAAGCGGGACGCCCAAGCGTCCCGCTCGGGGCGGTTCAAGGGGCCTATTTGAAGAGGCTGCGGAACTTGTCGACATTGTCCTTGGTCACAATGGTGACAGGAATGTCGATGCTCGGGTTGACCGCCTCGCCCTTCTTGATCTTGAGCACGGTTTCGACACCGGCCACGCCCTCCTGGAAGGGATCCTGCTGAACGACAGCGACGATCCAGCCCTCATCTATGCCCTTGATCGCCTGAGCGGTGAGGTCCCAGCCGAAGACCTTGACCTTGCCGGTCGCCTGCTGGCTGGTCACGGCCGAAATCGCGCCGACAAGCGCAGGCTCACCGGTGGCGTAGAGCGCGTTCATGTCGGGGTTGGCGGTCATCAGGTTTTCAGCCGCGGTCAGCGCCACGTCCTGGATGTTTTGGCCATCCACCGTGTCGAGGAACTTGACGCCAGAGCCCGCCTGAGCCGCCGCCTTGAAGCCATCCAGCCGCTGATTCTGAATGAAGGAATTGAGTGCGCCGACGATGCCGACCTTGGCGGAGCCGCTCATCTTGTCCTTTGCATAGCCGGCG